>Ga0326511_10005193_pt1 | contig 10306 bp, 9 predicted proteins | sample 0_2496_0518_D_FD_203701 | JGI IMG/M metagenome (GOLD analysis project Ga0326511, IMG submission 203701) | Bovine rumen microbial communities from UC Davis, California, United States - 0_2496_0518 | ecosystem: Host-associated > Mammals > Digestive system > Stomach > Rumen | place: USA: California... | reverse complement strand
CCGCATCATAGAAATACAAGGCAAGATTAATGTTGCCTAATGTCTTCGGTAACCATCTAATCATATAGGTTTCGCCGGGTGTCACAGGAGTATAATCAAGCGTATAGCTAAAACCGTTCTGGCTTCTCTCCACTCCATTGTTGTTAATGTAGCTGTTCGCTTTTACGTTATCAAAATCGAACGGAATTGCATGATGAATCTCGCACCCTGTCCATCCGCTGATTGGAAGAATATTATCAGGTGAAGGTGTCCCGGCCGCTTGAATCGGTGTGAATGGAACAACCAAAGACTTCAGCGGTCGAACCAAGTCAGTCACAAAGCTCAGAGGGTTGCCTGTAGCTGTTGCGGTGATAATCGGAATACCAGCTCCACCGTTAAGCCCCATGATCCCTCTGCGTCTACGCATTAGCTCCACGATGCGTACACCCCTTTGCCATCAAGCACGTTAATCTCATAGGTCTTATTTGCTTCTGCTCCTGTCCAGTCATCCGGCATCGTGATCCCTGTCAAAGTGACCACCGTTGCAGTCGTGCCGCTAGTGAACCTGATCGCAGTAATACCAGTCTGCGGTGCTGTGAAACTCAGTGTTGCCAGTTCGCCGCAGAGATACATCACATGATCCTCACCCGTCTGAGTCACCGTTGTACCACTCAGAGTGGTGTAAGTGGTCTTCGTCTCTTTCTGATCAATTGCGTTCTTTAACTCAGGAATCTGGTTTTCTTCGATATCACTTAAATGGCGACTTAAGTCATTAAGCGCTGCGCCCGCTGTGCCGCTCTGATAGGTCTCCGTAGGGTCATAAGTGACCTCTCCGGCATCGGATGCACCCGAATCGCCCTTCGGCCCCTGCGGCCCCTGAGGACCGGTCGCGCCGGTGTCGCCTTTGGGTCCCTGCGGTCCGGTTGCGCCTGTGGCCCCGGTTGCTCCGGTTGCACCCGTGTCGCCCTTGTCACCTTTCGGGCCCTGCGGTCCCTGAGGACCGGTCGCGCCGGTTGCACCCGTGTCGCCCTTCGGGCCCTGCACGCCCTGAGGCCCCTGAGGGCCGGTCGCGCCGGTGTCGCCCTTCGGGATCCCGAAGTTTAGCGTGACGGCACCCGTCTCCGGGTCCACGACCTTCTCCACGCTGGCCTCGCTGCCTGCCTGCAGAGTCTCCGCGTCGACACCCATGTCCTGGATCGCCTCCGCAGCCGCCTCCGCCTTCGCCACGCCGTTGTTGAGGGCTGCGATCGCCTGGTCTATGATGTCCTCCTGCTCCGGATCCGGGTCCGTAGTCTCCGGCGGCTGTCCCGGCGTGATGTGGATCGTGATCCAGTATTCCCGGTTCCGGCCTCCGTTCTCACCGTAGAGCACGACGTAGGCCGTGATCGGCGCCGAGCGCTGCAGCAGCACGTTCGGGATCGCGACGCCGGACGCGTCGCCGATCGCCGGGATCGCGTTCCGGGTGTACACGGTCGAAAATTCGACCTTGTAGCTGTCCGGCAGCTCAATGCCTGAGATCTGCAGGACCTGCTCCGTGTCCCACTGGGCGAGGGAAGGGGACGCGGTTGCGGTGTTGCAGTTTTCACCGAACACCGCCGTGGTCACATTCAAAGCCATAATTCACACTACCTTTCTATGGATGATTACGGAAGGAGATAGGTCACGCCCATCGCGTATCTGGTATTGGCCGAAAAGGATCCGTTTATATAGATGTCGCCGCCGAAATAGAGGGTTGCCGTTCCTCCGGCGGTGGTGCCTCCGAATGATGTGACCTTTGGCCTTTTCCCTTCGACGACGTTGCCGAGAATCACAAACGTGGACGCGCTGCTTAAGGAAAAATAGACCTGGACCTGGGCGACTTTGCCCCATTTCACATAGTATGCGCTGTTGATCGTGACGTTCGTCCCTGCGGTGATGATGTTCGCCACGGTCGACTCATAAACCAGGCCGCTGTCTCCGGTGCCGCCGTTTTCGATCGGCAGGATGCCGGTCGGCGGATCCGGGTCCGGACCCGGATCGGGGGCGTCGGCCGCGCCGATCTTCCCGACCACCACATAGGTCCCGGACATCTTGAGGACGATCACCCGGTCATCCTCGGCCAGCGGCCAGGCACTGGAGAGCGCCTTGTATGACTTCTGCGTCGGGGTGTCCGTGCCGTCCAGCAGCAGCCGGACGGAGGCGTTCTCCGTGTCAACGGAATAGACCGAAGCGAGCCGGACGTCCTGCCCGCCGGTCCCGTCGGCGCTCTGTCTCGCGCTGGCGTTTTCCTCCGCGTAAAGAAAAGGATTATTCTGCATTGATGATCACCCTCTCCAGCGTGTGCTGCATGGTCCCGCCGATGCCCAGGGACATCGTCCAGGCCTTCTCCACGCAGATCGCCATATAGTCTCCGTACCGGATCCCGACGACGTCATTCACGCCGAAGCCGGGCAGCAGGCAGGTCTCCACGCTGACCGTCTCGCCCCGCATCATGCTGTTGGTGACCAGCCGCTTCGCGTAGGACTCCAGCTCGGCCTGGGACGCGATGTTGTTCACGTTGACCACCTGCGTGATCCGGCGCTTCCGCCTGGCGAGGCTGAGCGCGCTCTGCGGGTTCGTGTTCTCCGCGATGGCGGACATCGGCCCGGACTTGTCCGCATTGCTGCAGACGCAGAGGAAGACGTTCGGCGCGGCGTATATATCCGTTGATTTCCGGATCCCCGGGAGCATCAAACTTTTGACGTTGGTGTCGTCAAAGACATGCTGGATATTCTCCGCCGTCGCCTGCGCGGCAGGTTCCAGCCTTGCCGCGCCCTCCGCATCGAACCAGAGCTGTTTGTAGTTGATCTCGCCCAGCAGCTCGTTGACGATGCTGAGGTTTGACGTCCCGATGTTCCAGTCTTCCCGGTCCTCGGTGAGGCTGTGGTCGGTGTTGACCTTGGCCACGCTGGTGATCCCGGCGTCTGTCAGGAGGCTCACCACCACGTCCAGGTAGTTGAGCCCCTGGGCGAAGAACCGGAGAACCTCCGCGCACCGCGTCTGCACGCGCCAGCACCGGTCGTAGGCCTCGATGTTCACCGTCCTGAAGCTGTTGTCCTCGGCGTATTCCACGGTCCCGGGGAGGTAGATCCCGAGCTTGTGCTCGATGCCGTCGATGATGATCGAGGGCTGGATCTCATCCGTGAGCCAGTCCACCTGGTCCCCGGGATCGTGGAAGCTTCCCATGAGCGTGGTCTTGATCTCTCCGCTGTCTTCCATGGCGATGCTGGGCATCGTGCCGGAGACCGGGTCGATCGTGCAGAAATCGGCGCCGTTCCGCAGGATGGTATACTTAAAATCAAGCTCCCGTTTCATCGGTGATAAAATCCTCCAGACTGTCCTGCTGCAGCGTGAACGCATAATTGAAATGAAATTTGTAGTCCTGCTTGTTCATGTTCAGAATCACGCCGGATATTATCTCGCCGCCCCGTGACTTGATGATGACTGCCTCACCGCGCAGCGCCTCGAACGCCTCCGCGCTGGCTTCGTCCGGGAAAGAGCAGGAATAGCTCCCCGTCAGGGTGATGTTCGTCCCGACTTCGATGATCGGGTACTTGCTGCCCCGGACGTTCCGCACGGCGTGTTCCTTCTGCCAGGTGAAGCTCTCACGCCGTTCGATGGTCTCCCTCAGGCTGATCTTCATCCACTCGCCGCCGGCTGTCCGCGCGATGACCGTCGCCGAAGCCTTCATGGTTCCGGTCACCGTGTTGGATCTCACATAGTTCCCGTCGCTCAGCCACAGCTCAACGAAGTAGCTGTGCTCGCCGAGCGTGAGCCGGTCCGTGAAGGTGAAGGAATTACTCAGCGCTGCGATCCATTTGCCGTCCCGGTAGACGTTCATGGTCGCATTGTCGTCTTCCGAACTGACCGCCCAGACCAGTTCCGCGTCGATGTCGAACACGCCGGAGAGGGTGATCGTGCCGGTCGGGTTATTGGCCACCAGGATGCTGGTTTCCGACCAGTTGGACCAGAGCCCGTACATGCCCTGCACGCGGACGGCGATGTGATGTTCTCCGTCTTCCAGGGGCTCGTTCTGCTGGTAGCTGTAAACGCCTGGCCCGTATGCCTTCGCCACGGTTTCCCCGTCGATGGTGATCTCGTAGGCCTCCTGGCCGGACGCCTGCCACCGGACCAGAGTCCGCGGCACCGGCGTCGCGCCGAGGCCTGCGGGGGCTGCCGGCGCCATCAGGCAGACAAAAGACGCGGTATTCGCCGGTCCCTGGATCTGATCCCGGTTGTAAGCGCTGACGCGCCACTCCACCGCACCGGCGTGGAAGGTTCCGCCGGGGATGGTGAGCGCCGTGTCCGTGTCCGTGGTGTCCAGGACGGTATGCCATTCCAGCTGCGACTCCGTGTCGTATTTCCATTCGACCACGGTCCTGGTCGGAAGGCTGCCGTCCTCGTTCCGGACGATCCAGCTGAGGGTGATGTCTTTGGTCCCGTCTGCCACCTGACCGACGGGGGAGACGCAGATCGCGTAGGCCGTCGACGCGGTGGTCGAAAAGCTGTACTGCTCCGTCGTGGACGTGGTGCCGCCGGTGTCCGTGCCGGCGAGGTACCACTCGATCGTGGACGCCACCGGGAAGGTGTTGGCCGGGACGGTGACGGTCTGGACGTCTCCGGAGATCGGGATCTCGTTCCATTCTTCCTCGCCGGCTTCCCTCCAGTACAGCACCGCGCTCTGCTGCGTATACTCGCCGATGGCGCTGGAGTAGTACCAACTGAAGGTGATGGCCTCCCGCGGGTCCCAGTAGCCGCTTGTCGGGCAGTTTTGCGGGGTGATCCTTGTCGAGACCGTGTCGAAGGTCCGGGTTCCGGTCTTTGTCGTGGTTCCGCCGCTGTCCGTGCCGATGATGTACCATCGGATCTTGGAACTGGTGGGGAAGGTGTTGGCCGGAACGTCGAGCGTTTTGATGTTCCCGCTGACCTGGATCAGGTTCCAGGTCTCCGACGGCACCTGCTGCCAGAGAAAGGTCGCGTTCCGCTGGGTGTAGTCCGTGTACTTGCTGTTGGAATATACCCAGGAGAAGCGCTGTGCGACCTTGGTGCTGATGTCGCTGCCCTCCGGATAGGAAATTGCCTTGATGCTGACGGTGGCCGTGGAGAACTGCGACTCATCGTACACCGCCGTAGATCCGCCGGTGTCTGTCGCCTCCAGATACCAGTAAATTGTCGAATAGGTCGGGAAGGTGTCGGCCGGGACGGTGATGGTCTTCTCCGATCCCGCCGTGAGCTCATTCCACGGGTCATCCTGTGACGCCCGCCAGTAGAGTGTGGCCGATGTCTGGTCATAATCCCCGAAGGCCGAGCTCAGCTGCCAGCGAAAGACGATCGCCCGCCGGGTGTCAACCTCCGTCCCGGTCGGCCGTTCGTAAAAGACGATGCGCTGCGTCGGCGTGAGGAACGTCCGGACGGCCGACTGGTCGGTGACGCCGTCTTCGTCTGTCGTTTCGACATACCATTCGACGACCGAGGCCGTCGGCCAGGTGTTGGCCGGGATGGTGACGCTCATCTCGCTGGTGAGGTTGATCACCGTCCATTCTTCGCTGCCTTTCAACCGCCAGAAGAACCGGGCGGACGCCTGGGCGAAGCTTTCGTCCATGCAGTAGTAGTTCGTGATGTTCTTCCGGAGCTCCCAGGCGAAGGTCTGCGGCTGCCGCGGGTCTACGGTGCTGTACGCTTCCGGGTATTCCGTGACAAAGGGAAAACCGTGGAGGACGACGTCTGAGTCGTAGGTCACACGGATCATGTCCGTGCCGCCATTGCTTCTCACCGGCTTCACATAGTTCAGGCCTGACTTGCCCCATGCGGCGAAGCCCCTGTTCTGGAGGATCCGCTGCATGGCGGTCATGTCTACGGTCGGGTCCAGATAGCTCGCGGTCTTGCTGCAGACCGCGTCGCCGGTCCCGGAATCTCTGGACGCGATCAGGGCCCGGGCGTCGACGTCCGGCCTGCCGTTGTTCCAGGTGATGGTGGCCGGGTCGAAGTCGCCTTTGAGATAGTGAAACCAGACGGCGTTGCTGCCGTTGACGGGGTTGAGATATACGTCAAAGCCTGTGACCCGGTAGCGCCGCAGCGCGGCCGGAATGGCCTGCAGGCCGAAGAGCAGGAGCTTGTTCTCGTTCGCTAAGTCCTGGATCGCGTAGGCGTTCCCCGTGTTGACGGTGTAATGGGTGTCAGGGGTCGTCTGATCGACGTAGGCCCATTTAATGACGTTCAGGCTGACTCTGTTGGTTGCCATGCTCTCACCTCATCCTGCTGCGGATCCGTGCGGTCTTTGCCATCTCCACAATGTCGTTAAACTCTTTTACGCTGGCGGCGTCGATCGTGATGTAGAACGTGTCGCCGCCCATCTGCTGGCTCTCCTGGTTGCTGTAGATGCTGCTGCCCTGCGGCAGGCTCACCAGCTCCGGACCGGCTTCGCCGACCCAGGTCAGACCGCCGCGCCAGTTCTCCGTGCCGCCGGCGTTGTAGCCGTAAAAGCTGGAGTATTCGTCCCAGGTTCCGTCCTGCTGCATCCGCGTCCGCTGGTAGTTGTTCGCGTTGCCGGATCCGTAGCCGAAGCCCAGCGCGTTCTTCGCGCCGGAGAAGTCCAGCGTGAGCACGCTCTTGATCAGATCCGCTGCGTCCGCGATCACGGCCACAAACTGCGCCACGGCCCCGAGGGTAACTCTGAGCGCGTCCAGCGCGGTGTTGAAGCCCGGTAGGCCGGTCAGGATCTCTCCGCCGGTCCGCAGAATGTCGACCAGGCTCTCGATGATGCTCGCGAGGTTGGTGATGATGCCGGAGCGTTCCAGCATCTCGCCGGCCTTCCGGACCTCGTCCGTGAAGAGCTCCATGGCCGCCTTGGCAGCCGGCGCGAAGTCCGCGGCCAGCTGTTTCCGGTTTGCTTCAATGGTCAGCTGCAGCTTCTGGTAGGCGTCATCCACCTGGCCGAGCTTCCTGATCTGCTGTTCGTCCAGGATGTACCCGGCAGCCATGGCCTCTGCGCCGTACTGCTTCAAGGCGTCCGCGCCGGCAGTGATCAGCGGGTTGAGATCCTGGGCGCTCTTTCCCATGAGATCCATGGCCAGCGCGTCCCGTTCGGTCTGGTTTCCGACCTGGCCGAGGGCGTCCACCACTTCATAGAAGACCTCTTCCGCGGTCTTCAGCTGCCCGGAGCCGTCCGTGATGCTGACGCCCAGCGCCGCGAACTTCGCCTGCGCTTCATCGCTGCCGCCGGCGGCGTCACCCATGGCCTGGGTGATCTTGGTCATGGCGCCCTTGATGGTCTCCGCGTCCGTGTCGATCAGGGGCGCTGCATAGTCCCACGCCTGCAGCATCTCGGTCGGGACGCCGGTAATCGTGCTCTGGGTGATGTACTCATCCACCTGCCCGGCCACGTCGATCGTGAGCTGGCCGAGCTCCTGCACGACTTTGACCACCGCGGCGATCGCGGCGGCTGCCGCGGCCATGGCGGCCACGGTCCCGGCGGAGAGGCCCTGCATGCCGTTGAGCGCGTCCTTCGCGCCCTGGGGCAGCTTCACGCCGAACTTGTCGGCGAGCTGGTCCACCGTGTCCCCGAGGCTCAGCATCTGCTCACCCTGGTCCTCCAGGGCCTCGGTGTTTTCCGTGATGGCGTGCTGCAGCTTGTACTCTTCCGCCTCCGCGTTGTTCAGCTGCTGGACGTAGTGCTGGGTCCGGCTGTCGGCCTCGCCGTATTTCGCCGCGGCGGAGGCGACAGCCTCCCGGAGCTTCTGAACCTTGTCCTGCTGCTGCAGGAGCTGGCGCTCCAGAAGCTCGCCGGCCTTGGTCAGGTATTCGGTGCTCTCGGTGTTGCCCTGGAACTCCGCCTGCAGCTTCCGCATCTCTGAAGCGAGCGTTTTGTTCCCGGTGTTCAGCTCGCTGAGCGCCTGTTTATATTCTTTTTCGCCGTCCAGTTCGACTCGTGCGCCGACCCGTCTGGTCGTACTTGGCATGCTTATTCACCTCCGAGGAAATAGGACGCCAGGCGTGAGCCTTCGTCCTCATCGTCCGGCCTGGGGGACAGGTCGACATACCGGACCCCGGCCGGCAGGGCGGGAGGCTGCCCCGGGCTTCCGCTTCGGTGTCCGCTCCGGACACCGTTCGGGACGCCGTTGGGGAATCTGGCGCTGTACAGCTGTACAAGCCGCGACGGGTTCATCCTCCGCCAGAAGTTTTCTTCCGGCTCATGACAGTCAAAGAGCCAGACTGAGAGAAACCGGGCAAAGTCGATCCTGTCGGATCGGCCTGCCCGGTCGGTCAGTTTCCCGAGTTCTCGGGCGGATTATCGTCCGGTGTCTCCGGATCTTTTTCCGGCTGCTGCCCTGCGGAAGTCTGCGGGCTCATGGCGCGGTAAACCATGCGCATGACCTGGTTGTAGATCGGCGCGCCGTTCAGGCGTTCGCCGAAGGAGAGCTTCCGCGCCAGCTCTTTCACGGTGTAGCGCTCCGGCCATCCCTGCTCTTCTGCGTAGGCGTTGAGCATGGCTGCAAGGAACTCCGTTCCGCACCGGATGGACCGTTTTGGGTTCAGAGCTTCGGAGAGCGCCCCGTCGTGGGCGTCCTGGATCGCTTCCAGGACGGTCATGTTGCAGCGCAGCATGTAGGTCTTCCCATCAAACTCGAAGGGGACCTCTTCCAGCTTCAGGCTCATGCGGTGGTAAGGGACGCATCCACCCAGGCCTTGGCCGCCGCTTCGCTGTCCACATACGCAGACTCGTAGAGCAGGCCGTCATCGGCGTCGCTCATGAGCATCTCGCCGGTCGTGGTGGGGGTGTTGAAGACGATGTTCTCGCCCTTGGTCTGAAGGCTCAGGCTGGGCGGGCCGAACAGGGCCTTCACGATCCTGCAGCACCAGAACTTCTTTGCGCTGTCCTTCAGGGCGGGGCAGTAGAAGGCGACGCCGACGTAGTTGCCCTCGCTCTTTGCGCTGACACCGAGGCCGACCACGGTAGTGGCCGTGCCGCCCGTCGGAGTGACGCTGCGGCTCTCTTCGATCAGACCGAACAGCAGCTTCTGGGCGTCGTCCGGGATGTACTTGACGCCGAGGGAGATGGATCCGCCGGTGGCGGAGGTCATGTACTCCGCAAGGCCGTCGTCGGCATAGAGCCTGGCCTCGGCGCGGCGCAGTTCGATGTTCGCCTGCATGGCAGCGCCCATGGTTTGCAGCTGCGAATAGGCGACAGCGCCGTTGGTAAAGGCATATTTCGCGATTTTCATTCCGCGAAGTCCAAACTGAGGCATGGTGTTTCCTCCTTAATCTCTGGAAAATTCGTTTTCGATCCAGTCTCCGATGACCTTTTCGGCCGGGGCTGTGATCTCATCCTCGCTCCGGCTCATCGCCGTGCCGATAAACGGGCGGGCCGGCTGGCCCTTCTTCCCGTATTCATTCACAAACGCGATCTCCGCGTTCCGGGTGGTGGTGTTGCCGCGTTTCCGGCTGCCGCTGAAGCTGATATTCAGATAGCCGCCGGTCTCGGTCTTCTTGGCCTTGCTGGCCTTCTTGAGTTTGTCCAGGATGTGCACGTTGCTGTCCGGATCCCGGACGCCCATGCTCTCGCCGGTGCTGCGGATCTTGTCCATAGCCACGTCGGCCATCCCGTCGAGGGCCTCGGCCGTCACGTCGAAGGGGATCTCCGAGATCCGCCGGAAGGCGTCCTCCAGATCCTCGAAGCCCTGCAGCTCAAGCGTAGCCATAAAAGGCACCCCCGTCCGTCCACTCGCACTCCAGAACCCAATGCTGGCCGTCGCTGTCCGTGGCGTCCGTCGGGATGGGCCAGGTGAAGCCCTCATCAAAGAGAGCCCGTGTGATCGACAGAATGGCCGCTCTGGGATCTTTCCCGTGCGGAAGGTAAAAGTGCACCTGCACGAGGTAGCGCGAGGCGTGTGGTGCGTCTTCCGCCCACACTTCGCCCACCACGTTGTAGTTCCAGACGATGTACTCGGTCAGGGGGCCCTTGTACACATGCGGGAACACCGCGCCGGGGAAGAGGGGCGAGAGGGCCGCCTGGATCGCTTCGGCCACGCAGGCCTCCTGCAGCGTCGTCTCGCTCATCGGATCACCTCCGTGAGGATCAGCGTGAGAGAATCGAAGGTCTGGGGGAAGCTCCGGAGGATCCGGTAGCGCTTCCCGTTGAACTCCGCCAGACGGTAGCCGGAATATCCGGCCGGCCAGAAGTCCAGGTAGTCCACCGTGCTGACCTCCGCCTGCGCGCTGGCCTGCACGCCCGCCTTCATGCTCTGGTAGAACTCCGACTGACTCACGCCGTCCTCCCAGTCGCAGAGCAGCGGGGGAGTGCTGCGGTGTT
>Ga0326511_10005192_pt1 | contig 10307 bp, 7 predicted proteins | sample 0_2496_0518_D_FD_203701 | JGI IMG/M metagenome (GOLD analysis project Ga0326511, IMG submission 203701) | Bovine rumen microbial communities from UC Davis, California, United States - 0_2496_0518 | ecosystem: Host-associated > Mammals > Digestive system > Stomach > Rumen | place: USA: California... | reverse complement strand
CTCAGCAAATGCAGGTTCTCTGTACTCCGGATGAGTCCCGACCGTCTTCGTCATAGTCTTTATATGTTGGTTATATGCGCCGTGTGCGGCGCTTTTGCTCTTTAACGAACAAAATTGATTGTAGCAGGAAAATTGTCAGGTGTCAATATCTAATTTAGAATTTGAAGCTTCTCCTGATCAATGTTCATTGACAGTTCAGACAGACATTGTAGCAGATTATAATACAAGACTCCTTGACTTTTCGGGGGCTTATCAGTATAATCCATAAATACATTGCGGGCATAGGCGCACTTAGTGCGCCCATTTGCCATCTGCAGTTAAGATAGAAATAAGTGGAGGCGAATAAAGATGGCTGACGTTAATCCTGGAAAGAAAAATATTCTTACCTATGCCGGACTCAAAAAGCTTGAGGACGAGCTCTTCGACCTGAAGGTCAATCAGAGAAAGGCAATTTCCGAGAAAATTAAAGAGGCCCGTGAACAGGGCGACCTTTCCGAGAACGCTGAATACGATGCTGCCAAGGACGAGCAGAGAGACATCGAGGCGCGTATCGAGGAGATCGAAAAAATCCTGAAGAACGCGGAAGTCTTCGTTGAGGAAGAGGCAAGCACGAACGCGATCAACGTCGGCTGCAAGGTCGTGATCCATGACATCGAATATGATGAGGACCTTGAATTCGCCATCGTTGGCTCCACAGAAGCCAACAGCCTGAAGGGGAAGATCTCCAACGAATCTCCGCTCGGCCACGCACTCATCGGCGCGACAAAGGGCCAGGTCGTCACGGTCGAAATGCCGAATGGCCTGACCAGCCAGTATAAAGTCCTTGATATCACAAGAAACGTGTAATTCATCGGCCGCGGTCCCATAAGAAAAAGAGACCGCGGCTTTTTCACTAAAATTTCCCACACCCCATCTTAGTTCTGCCGCCTCATAACCATGTACTCTCAGGGACGCTCTCGCTCGGCCTCGCTGGCAGCGGTACATAAGAAATTTTCATCGCTAAAGCTCGAAAATTTCAAGTACCGGCCGCTCGGCGACGCCCTGACGAGCACATATTTTATGAATGCGGCAGTGCTCTCGACCTGAAGTGGGAAGTTTTAGTTCTTCAATACATCGACACAAAATCAGACTTGGCATATCGGATCCAAGCCTCAGGAGGAGAACGAAAAATGGCACAGAATCAGAGCAAGCAGCAGGGAAAGGCCCAGGAGCCGGATCTCAACCAGCTTCGCAAGGTCCGCAGAGAAAAGCTGGCGGAACTTGTCGCGGAGGGCAAGAATCCATTTGAGATCGTGACCTACGATCAGACACAGCACTCGCAGGAAATCAAGGACAACTACGCGGCTTTTGAAGGCAAGGAAGTCTCCGTCGCCGGCCGTCTCATGTCAAAGCGTGTCATGGGCAAGGCTTCTTTCGGTCACATCCAGGACCTTCAGGGCACCATCCAGATCTATGCGTCCCGCGATGACCTCGGTGAGGACTACAAAGCATTCAAGAGACTCGACATCGGCGACATCATCGGTGTAAAGGGCATCGTGTTCACGACAAAGATGGGCGAGATTTCCATTCACGCGAAGGAAGTCACTCTTCTGTCCAAGTCCCTCCAGATTCTTCCGGAGAAGTACCACGGCCTGACCAACACCGACCTTCGCTATCGCCAGCGCTATGTCGACCTCATCATGAACCCGGAATCCAAGGACGTGTTCGTTAAGCGCTCCCAGATCATCTCCGCGATCCGCCGCTACCTCGATGAGCGCGGATTCATGGAAGTTGAAACTCCGATGCTGGTTGAAAATGCCGGCGGCGCCGCAGCCCGCCCCTTCACCACACACTTCAATGCCCTGAATGAGGACAAGAAGCTTCGTATCTCTCTCGAGCTCTACTTGAAGCGCCTGATCGTCGGCGGTCTTGAGAGAGTCTACGAGATCGGCCGCGTCTTCCGCAACGAGGGTCTCGATATAAAGCACAATCCGGAATTCACTCTGATGGAGCTCTATCAGGCTTACACAGATTACGAAGGCATGATGAGACTCACTGAGGACATGTACAGGACGGTCGCCCAGGAAGTTCTCGGAACGACCCTTCTTAACTACAAGGGCAATGTCATCGACCTCGGAAAGCCTTTTACGCGCATCACCATGACAGAAGCTGTCAAGAAGTACTCCGGCGTCGATTTCGACGAGGTTAAGACACTGGAAGAAGCCCGCGCCCTCTGCGACGCCCGCGAGATCCACTATGAGCCGCACCACAAGATCGGCGACATTCTGAATCTCTTCTTCGACGAGTATGTCGAGGAGCATCTGATCCAGCCGACATTCCTGACCGGCCATCCGATCGAGATATCCCCGCTGACCAAGAAAGATCCGGAGAATCCGGGCAAGGTCCTCCGCTTCGAGATGTTCATGAACGGCTGGGAGATGTGCAACGCCTACTCCGAGCTGAACGATCCGATCGACCAGAGAGAGAGATTTGCGGCGCAGGAGGAAGCATTTGCAGCAGGCGACGAGGAAGCCAATCACACCGACGAAGACTTCCTGAACGCCCTCGAGATCGGCATGCCTCCGACAGGCGGCATCGGCTACGGTATCGACAGGCTTGTCATGCTGCTGACCGGCGCGGAAGCCATCAGGGACGTCCTGCTCTTCCCGACAATGAAGACCTTAGGCGGCAAAGGTGCATCTGACGCACCTGCTGAAAAGGCAGCCGAAGAAGCTGCTCCGGCAGCATTGGAAGCTCCGAAGGCAGTCGCTCCGGAGAACGCCGAGACAGAGCCGCTCTTTGAGGAGACCGTCGATTTCGAGACTTTCAGCAAGTCCGATTTCAGGGTCGTAAAAGTCAAAGATTGCGTCGCGGTCAAGAAGTCCAAGAAGCTCCTCCAGTTCACACTGGATGACGGCACGGGCAAGGACCGCACGATTCTCTCCGGAATTCACGCATTCTACGAGCCGGAAGAGCTCATCGGCAAGACGCTTGTGGCTATCGTGAACCTTCCGCCGCGCCAGATGATGGGAGTCGAATCTTGCGGCATGCTCATGAGCGCGGTCCACAAGGAGGACGGCGAGGAGAAGCTCAATCTCATGATCGTGAGCGACGCGATTCCGGCGGGCGCAAAGCTGTATTAAGCAGAAAATTATAAATCTGATTAACCGGTTTGTAACAAGGGGCTGTCGCATTGCGGCAGCCCCTTTTGTCACTGTTCATTACAGCTTTGCCAGATATTTCTCTCGCTCCTCAGCCGGGATCTTAACTAAGTCTATAGCACTTTCCGCAGAGATTTTTAATGCTTCCATCAGGTTTTTTAAATTGCTCAAATTGGCTGTTTCTGTCCCTTCTTCTCTTCCTTCTTTTCGACCTTCTTCCCGGCCTTCTTTTCGACCTTCTTCCCGGCCTTCTTTTCGGCCTTCTTCCCGGCCTTCCTTTCGACCTTCTTCCCGGCCTTCCTTTCGACCTTCTTCCCGGCCTTCCTTTCGACCTTCTTCTCGCATCAGCTCATCCCGTTCCTGCAGCGTCATATATTCCCGCCTCCATTTCTCATGTGAACGCGCCGCCAGGACCCTCTCGTTCAGCCTTTTTGTGAGATCTGATTCCGTCCTCTGGTCTGTCAGATACAGAAGGAACTTGCTCATCTCATCCGAAACATCCCCCTTGTCCCCCCGTGCTGACAGGATGACCTTGAAGATACCGTCATCATAGTCTATCGTCGCATCTTCCTCGCAGACAGACCTGATACTGTATTTATGAAGTCCTGCTTCCGGATATGGGTTCTTCAGGCAGATGAAGATGATAAAGCTCTTCTTCAGTTCTTTATATCTGGCGCCGCGTTCGATCATATTCAGATCGATCATTCCCTGATAATAGCGCATCCTTTTCGGTAAATCTTCTGCCACTGTGGTCTGCATTTCGATGTCGTATACCGTAGATTCATCATCTTCCATATACACATCGAACCGGACACCCTTGCCGTCGGCTGTTATCTCAATGGCCTTCTGGCGGTCGATGGACACGATCCTCCCGATCTTCCGTGAAAGAATGAGTTCAGTCAGCTCCCTGCACAGATCCGGATCGTTCTGCAGGATCTTGCAGAACATAAAATCATCCGTAAAGCTCAGTTCCTCGTAACGTTTTGTTTTTCCGTTTTCGCTCATGGCGCCTCCTTTTCTTATTTTTCAGGGAGGCGGTCAGACGATCATACCGTGAAAAATCCACTGCTTTTCTGCCTGCATCCCTGCACATTATTCCGGCAGGGATGCTGTCTTTCGTTTCAGGAACGTCACCGGTTCCGGTACTGGTCTCCTTTCAGCTTCCAGTACATAACGGCTGACTGATCTATTTACATATTAACAGGAAAATCCTTTAGGCTCAACCTCTCATCCCGGGTAATCACGCCTGTCTTCTCAGGCAGTATCCCTGTCACTTAGGTTTTGGCAAGATATCATATTTTCTGGCACGTGTCCATGGATTTTTGCAAATTCCATAATATCCTACCATCTATCCTCGAAATTCCATAAAATTCTACCATCATACGAAGCAGAGCCATACATCATCCAATTCACTGGCTGCGGTATGTTCATGAGCGTGGCCTACAAGGTGAACGGCGAGGAGAAGCTCAACCTCATGATCGTGAGCGATGCGATTCCGGCGGACGCGAAGCTGTATCAAGCAGCTCACAGCCATGTGAGCAGGACGCATATGCATAGTCTCTGAATGCGTAAAATATCCATATTGACATACAAATGACATACTTATGATGTTCATGTTCGTAGCGAAAGCACCGTTCCCGGATGTTCCGAAGTCACATGTCTTCTACAATGCTGTACTCTGGGGCTACCAGAAAAAGATAACGACAGGCTTCACGTCAGGACCGCTGAAAGGGAAATTCGGCGTCAATGAGAACTGTTCGAGAGGCCAGATCGTGACCTTCCTTTACAGGGCAAGATCAATTTAAAAGATCAGCAATTTATCTCTCAAAACTACACTTTTGTGTAGGGCGCTTCGAAGAAAAAGTGTGTATACTATAAAAACTTAGGGATGTCGGCTCGTGAATAATATCAAAATGAGGGATCAGAGCGGTCGGAGACGATAACTCGTCTCTGTCTGCTCTGTCGCTTAGTCTTATCAGGCGGCATCTTCGAATAATCTGATAAATGATAACTGGGACCGATGTCTTTTGACGCCGGTCTTTTTTTCGTATACCCTTTGTGGCATAATGGACAAGACACCTGTATACTGTTCAGTAAACAAGAAAGGAGGCGCAGGCCATGTCCATACGAAAAAGACAAGTCAGAATCAATGCGGCTGCCTTTCTGATTCTTTGCTTTGTGTCGTTATACAGACAGCTCAGTCTGAGATTTATGCCCGATGATTTCCTGAGGACCTACATACTGTATGCCTGCTACGTGTTCCTGATAGCACTCTGGAGTTATTCGATAATTAACCGCGTAACGCAAAAGAACATGCGATTTTATATGCTCTGCGAAGCGGGTATTATGTTTTTTGGTTTGACGGTGCGATTTCTACAGGATACGTTCTGGTGCAGGAACATTCCGCTTGTGCGCGCGAGCGGTCTGTGGCTGGCAGCGACAATTACTCCCATGCTTCTTTTGGGGCTGTACGCTTCTTTTGGCATAGGCGAAATCAATCAATATCATATAGAGCGGAGATGGTTCTGGCTTCTCATCCCGGTGACGTTCACGATTTTTTTAATTGTAACGGATGAACAGCGCCATTTCGTATTTTTTCTCGACCCCTCAGAACCTCAGCCGAATCTGATGTTCCATCCGTATTACGGGACATTTCTGCTTACGGCTTTTGGAGTTTTCCTGATGGTCATTCGGGTGATCCTGATTTACAAAAGGAATAAAGGGATTCAGGAGAGCGGTCTTTTGAGGTTCTTCATTCCATGTATTGAGCCTATCTTAATGGTCATATTCTCGTTTCCCTATTTTATGACTTCCCTTAATTTAATTCCCGCTTTTGCCAATGTTGAACTCATTGAATTGTTTGCCAAGATATATTACATGGAGGTCCTGACCTGGGAATTTGACATTTACATGGGGCTTGTTCCGGTCAACACAGAGTATCAGAGTATTTTTGAAAAATCGACCGTTGGTATGCAGCTGATAGGCAGCGACAGCAGGCTTGCTTCTCATAACGCGGCACATGTGTCGCCGGAACTATTGGAGGAACTCAAAAAGAAAAAGTATGTTTCTCTCGAAGAAGGGCTTGAATTGCATTTGCATGAACTCTCTGACGGATATTTTCTCTGGAACAAAGACATTTCCCTGATGACGAAGACCATAGATGAGCTGGAAGCGATCGCGGAACAGCTCGATCAGGAAGGCGTACTCCTCAGAGAAGAACTCAGAACCAAAAATGAGGAAGCCGGTCTGTTCGCCAAGAACCGGATTTATGACACATTGTCCGGGGAAGTTGCCGGCCAGCTTCGGAATATGAAAGACATTATAGCCGGCAGAGACCGCGGCGCGGGACAGGAAAAAAATCTGCGCATGCTCCACCTTCTGGGAACGTATGTAAAAAGACGGTGCAATCTCAGGCTTATAGAGCAGGAAGAGGGATCGATTGATTCCGAAGACCTGATCATCAGTCTGGAAAATATGATGCAGGCTTTGAACATCGCGAATATTCGAACAGCCTTTGATTGGAACGCGGCAGAGTTTTCATCAGACTTTTCCATATTTGTTTTTGATAGTCTGGAGAAGATTCTGGAGTACGAAGAGTATCTGATCGACGAGATCCGAGTCCGGATATGTCCGTCCGGAGCACGTTTTGAAATAGCAAGAGCCGAAGGAAACCCTAATCAGGCAGTGCTTTCATTTGCTTCCGACCAGTATACTTTCAAAACATCAGATACTTCGCAGGGTTATATACTGGACCTATTCGAGGGAGGTGACGCAAATGTCGATTCGCATCAGTGAACGCCTTCATACGGCAATGCTGATCCGCGAGGCTATCAATACATATCCTGACGGGATCTGTTTTGCGTCAGCCGGCGGCCGTCCTATTCTGGCTAACAGAAAAATCAATGATGTCTGCTACAGTCTGACAGGTCACACTATTGTGAATGCGGAACACATGTGGGGAGAACTGACAAATCTTAAAATGACGGAAATGCCTTCCGGCATGCATGAGGAGAAATCCGGGGATACGGAGCAGATTCTCTGTAGGCTTCCGAACGGGCAGGTATGGCAGTTCCAGCGCAGAAAGCTGATCATAGACTCGTCTCCTGTAATCCAGTACGAGGCTTCTGACGTTTCCGACCTGTATAAGTACAGGACCCGGCTTTTTGAGAACAACCGCAGGGCAGAGGAATTGCACAAGCGGCAGAGGATTCTGCTTCAGAATATCGTCCAGAACAATATGGAAAAGGAATTGCTCAGCGCAAAGATTAGGATCCATGACGATTTCGGGAGATTACTGGTCATGACGAGAAACAGAATAGAAAATGGCAAAGCAGGAGAAGACGACGCTGAACTCTTTCGAGCCTGGGAAGATGTCATAGCTGATATGGAAAATGCCAGTCGAAGAGAGGTTGCGATTTCCGCTTCGCCCGAAAACGAATTGCTGAAAATTGCGGAAATGATAGAATGCCATATCGACATTGTCGGTGATAAGCCAAAAGAAAGAAAAACTGTTCTGCTTTTTAATGCCGCTATCCGTGAGGCCCTCACAAACGCAGTGCGTCATGCACATGCCAACCGGCTGAACGTCGAAACGAGATACAGGGAAAACTGCTTTTTTGTCAGGATATCCTGTAACGGTCAGACCGATGTGACCACGGTCCATGAGCGGGGAGGCCTGAGTGATCTGAGACGCCGTCTGGAGCAGGAGGGTGCAGAGCTTACCATGAAAATCGAGGATGGGGTCGGTGTTGTCATGTATGTAACGATTCCGGGAGGAAAAAATGAGGGTTAACGTACTAATTGTAGAGGACTCAAGGGTCTCGCGGGAAGCCTTTGAGAGAAAAATAACTTCTTTCCCTGAGTATTCCGTAATCGCATCTATTGAAAACGCGGCAAATGCGGAAATCGCCTGCATGTCAAATAAGATCGACCTTATTTTGATGGATGTGTGCACGGCCGATGACGAATCTGGAATCCGTGCGGCTGCCAGGGTCAAAAAGAATTATCCCTGGGTCAGGATCATTCTGATGACATCCATGCCGGAGCATTCGTTCATCAAAAAAGCTCAGGACAGCGGATGTGACAGTTTCTGGTATAAAGAGTACGGCAATATTTCTCTGCTTGAAGTGTGCGAGCGGACCATGAAGGGAGAAAAAGTATGGCCGGAAAGTTCACCTGTCATCATGATCGGCCAGGCTAAAAGCTCAGAATTTACGGATCGGGAATTTGCTGTGATCCGGGAATTGGTCAGGGGCGTCCGGTATGAGGAGATGGCGGAAACATTGCATTTGTCGATCAACACTGTCAAGTACCATGTCAAGAATATACTGCAGAAGACCGGGTTCCGAAGTACTGTACAGCTGGTGGCTGAGGTCGTGGAGAAGAGGCTGGTGCTGCCAAAATATTAATAATTAGCTGGAAATCGTCCGGTGATGGCGTTATAATACCAATATTGCGGTTTTAGGAGTTTAACGTGATACTGCATGTTTGCTCCTTCGCATTCATTATTGTTATTATTATAAGGAGAAGGATGAATTATTATGGAAAATGAACGAGCCCAATGGGGCAGCAAACTTGGTTTCATACTTGCAGCGGCTGGCTCAGCTGTCGGTCTCGGCAACATCTGGAAGTTCCCCGGAAGAGCCTTTGAAGGCGGCGGTGGATGCTTCCTGCTGATTTACCTCCTGATTGTCATATTCCTCGGCGCTCCGATGATGCTCACGGAACTCTCCGTAGGACGGGCAAGTCAGGCTAACATCGTCGGCGTCTTCCACAAGCTCGGTCACAGGAACTTTTCATGGGTCGGCTGGATCGGCGTCATCGGTGCTTTTGTCATCACCTGCTACTATGCCCATGTCGGAGGCTGGGTACTCCGCTATGTCGTAGGCTACGCGACCGAATCTCCCAGTATTTACTCGGATTCCCTCGGATATTTCTACAACATGCTGGGCCTTCACAGCGACGGCACCACATCCATCCCGTGGGTGGCTATTCTCTTTGCAGCGATTTTCATGGCTTTGAACGCCATCATCATTATCAGGGGTGTTGAAAGCGGTATTGAAAAGTTCAACAAGGTTGGTATGCCCGCTCTGTTTATTCTGCTGCTGATCCTGCTCGTCCGTTCTGTCACCCTGGACGGTGCTGCGGAAGGCCTTCAGTATATGGTTTCTCTGGACTGGAGCAAAGTCAATTTCAGCACTTTCCTCGCAGCCCTCGGTCAGGCTTTCTACTCCCTGTCCATCGGTATGGCCATCATGATCACATACGGGTCCTATCTCCCGAAGACGGAGAATATTGCCAAGAATACGGTGCTGATCTGCGCGATGGATACAATGGTTGCTTTCCTCGCCGGCTTTATCATCGTCCCCGCAGTTTTTGCGACCCTGGGCGAGAGTGAGATCGGCAAGGGCGGCGGATTTGCATTTGTCTCTCTGGCAAAGGTATTTGATCAGATGCCGGGTGGAACATTCTTCGGCGTGCTGTTCTATCTGCTGCTCCTCTTTGCGGCTCTTACTTCCAGCATCTCGCTGGTCGAAAGTATTGTGGCTTTCCTGACAGAGCATTTTTCATGGCAGCGCACACGCACAACAATTATCGTCTGCGTGATCATGTTCCTCATCGGCTGCCTCTATACCTGCACGCAGGCTGCTGTCCCGCTGAAGGGCATCTGGTTCGACGCCGCCAACGGCGTAACCTATCCCGCTTTCTGTGACTTCATGGAGTACCTGACAGACAGAGTTATGATTCCGGTCTGTGCTCTTGGCACCTGCATCTTCGTCGGATGGGTCTGGAAGCCGGAGAGCGCCATCGAGGAAATCGAGCAGTGCGGCGTTCGCTTTGGTCTTGCCAAAGTATACGCTATCCTCATCAAGTATGTCGCTCCGGTGGCTATCCTTGCCATCCTGATCATGAGCTTCGCCGCCGGCATGACGCTGAGCTAAGAGGCAAAAATCAATTTCTAAGACAAACACAGTCAACAATTACACAAGGGGCTGTCGCATTACGGCGCGCCGCCATTATTTATGGGGCTGTGAAAAAATGAGGTTGAAAACCTCAGGCTTCACAGCCTCCCTTGTTTTTTCTGGACACTTCTTCAAATAATTCTAAAAAAGGGTGCAATACCCCTTTCCCCATTGAAAGCGCAATAATATCGGTCACGCCGTCCTG
>Ga0326511_10005191_pt1 | contig 10308 bp, 12 predicted proteins | sample 0_2496_0518_D_FD_203701 | JGI IMG/M metagenome (GOLD analysis project Ga0326511, IMG submission 203701) | Bovine rumen microbial communities from UC Davis, California, United States - 0_2496_0518 | ecosystem: Host-associated > Mammals > Digestive system > Stomach > Rumen | place: USA... | reverse complement strand
GTATCATGCAAAATTATTAACCACTTAAAATTATAAAAATGGCTTTGATCAATCTTATCAAGAAGAAGGGTATCAACCCACAGACGAAGACGACGCTCTACTTTCCACAGTGGACGCGCCGCAGTACTGACACCGCAATGGAACTGGCCGAGGAGATGGTAGGCTCGACCTACAGCCCCGGTGAAATCACTGGTATGCTGGTGGACTTCCCCAAGCGTATTGTGCGCTCCCTGCTGAACGGCAACGCTGCCAAGCTGCCCGGATTGGGCACTTTCAAGCTGAAGGTGCAGGGCAAGGCAAAGGAGAAGGAAGAGGACGTGACCGCGGCTGGTTGCACCGTTCAGGTGGTGTTCGACGTTGACCCCGTGCTGGCGGCTCAGCTGAAGGATGCCAAGTTCCAGTTTGTTGCCAAGCCTACAGCCGAAGGTGAGCAGGACGCTGGCGACGACAATACTGGCGGCAACACCCAGACTGGCGGCGGCGGCATCGACACCAGCGGGGATATGGAAGGATAAGGAGATGTAAGATGTAAGAGGTAAGAGTTTGCGGAAAACTTAACACGACCATCGGCATGTGTTAAGTTTTCCGCGATTTTTTAACGAATTAAACGAATTATGGAACAAGTAAAAGCACCCGAGGTGGAACAGCCAGAAAAGAAGACTGTGGACCTCATTCCAGAAGAGAGACTGAAAGAACTTTTGAACATTCTGTTGCCGTATGGCTACAGCCACTACGACGGCAATAGATACACTGGTGTATCGCCATTTATTGGAAATACGCAAAACATCATCACCATCGTGGCCAACGATCCCGATGGATGGGGCAGCGTGTTTGCTATCTGTATGGAACGCTTCTCGGAAGAAGAAGACGAGGATAACAGCCTCGGATTCTACAAGGGCATCATGAAACTGATTGCGCCCGAACTGCACAGCAACGATGACGAGTTCAAGGAGAACTTCAACGTGCTCGACTTCAACTGGGCAGAGGACGAAGTGCAAGACAACCGATTCCCCGTGAAAGTGGAATATCGAAACGAATAAAATATCAAGGAATTATGAAGCATTGGATATTTACAGACCCTACGCGCTGGAAGCACTTCCTGTTGGCTATACCCATCGGCCTTGTATTCACTATTCTTTGTGTGCTGGGAGTGGCCAGTGGCATGGAGTTTAAAGACAGTCAGTGGGGCGGTCGCTGGGACTGGCTCGACTGGCTCGCCACGATGCTTGGCGGACTGGTAGGGCAGGCAGTACAAGTCATCATTGTGCTGGCAATTATTTAATGTCACACAGTAATCGACGAAGTCACTTCGCTTGTCGAAGAAATCACAGAAATCACAGAAATAAAATCAAGGAACTATGACAAAAAAGAACCCCGTGAGAGTGAATCTCTCCACACCCACCGCCGACATCATCGCCACCATGCGAGAGGAGATGCCAAAGGCGCAGTATTTCTTCCGCAAGCAGTTCGGAGGAAAGCAGAAATGCTTGAAAGCAGAAGACGCGCTGCTCGACAAGGCTCTGGCAGAAGAGCATGACCAGATGACCGATATGTCGTACTATATCTCGCCCGTCGGCAACCGCTGGATATGCTACACACACGTAGTCTATTACCCCCGTGCCAAGTATGCCCACGCCTTCCGATATTCGTTCATCTACTACGAGACGATGGCCTCATGCGGTGCTTTCTTCCCCAGCTATTCGCCACGTCAGACGAAGGACGGGCTGGTGAAGCCCAAGGGACAGCCCGACGAGGTGCTTATCTTCACCGACCACTTCTTCTACCAGATGTCGGAGCGCACGGGCAAAGAGTATCGCTCGAAAGACCTTATCCGCGAGTTCATTTCTACCAAGATGGAGCACGCCATGACAGCCGACGAGGACGGCGAGATCATAGCCAAGTTCACCGGCGGCCACGGATTCGGCAAGGAACTGGAGCGCGAACCGCGAAGGTTGGAGGTGCGCACCTACCTCACCGATAAGCAGCTCAACAACAATCAGCGGCGCAAGTGTGAGACCGTGGATGCCATGTACGAGCTGATGAAGGACGGAATGTTCATCAAGCGCGTGGCACTCAACACCGTAGCCCAGCAGGACTTCACCACCGAGGTAGCAGCCAAAGACGGGCTCCGACGGCTGAAGGCTATCAAGAAACTGGGCATAGAGCAACCTATGGCGATGCTCGTGGGCATACACATGGGATTCGTCCGCATACTCCAGGACATTCTGCATATCGAGATAGACATACACCAGTCGGCCGTCATCGCGCACATCGTGAGCAACAACGCCGAGGAAATAGTCAAGAAGTGGGTGGACGTTGACTGCAACACCGATGAACTCAACGCTGACTTCGAGCGCGACCTGATAGATTGCTACTGCCGCTGTGCCCGTGATATGAAACTGAAGTTCGTCAACCGCGACACTATCACCGCCGCCGTCAAAGACGTCATTGCCGACAGCCAGCGGAAAGAACTATGAATTATGAATTATTAAAATCAAGGAACTATGAGCAAATTTGAAGAACTGAAACACAAGATGGAAACCTACGAAATTATGAAGCAGGTTGCCGACGAATACCGTGCGGCCATCGAACTGATTGACTACGAAAAAGAATACTTCAAAGTGGATAGCATCACTTACCGTGCACGAGGCGACAGCAGACAGTTGTCGCTCAACCCATACTATGCGCCAATACCGTACACTGTCATCAGAGACGGACTACAAGCAGCCCGGATCAAACTGGATGAAGAAATGTCGGAAATGGAGGAAGAACTAAAAGAATGGATACAATGAAAATCGAGATTGACTACAACGGAGCCTTTGCCGTGTGCCGTATCGAACCGATGGACGAGCCGGGCAAGATGGTGAACTTCAACGAATCCGACGCTAAGAGTCAGATTTACGCACTCAGCGCATTTCAGACTATCAAGGAACACTGGCAACGCGAGCAACGGCTGGCACGATACAAGAACCTGCCAGTAATGCACGTCAAGCGACAGATACAAGTATTGCCCGACAGCATCCCCGTGCTTGAGCAACTCTTGAAAGAAGGCGTGTTGATTAACTTACAATACGAATTATCCACTACATACTCGGCAAAGATAGAGGCTACTATGAGCGACAACCACACGAAGATAACAACAGCGGGCTGGCTCATACAAGACACCGAAGGCCGTTGGTGGGGCATGGATGACGGCTCCCACCGTATGCTGGAAGAATATCAGAAAATCATTATCGAGCGGTAGCCCTAACTATTTCTGTGAATTTCCGTGATTTCTTCGACAAGCGAAGCGACTTCGTCGATTACTGTGTGACCATGAACATCGGGTAACCCTCCACCACCTTCCCTGCTGATAAGAGAGACCGCAATGTCGGGACTTCTCTTATTATTTATGTTATGCGACAGATTAAGCGGATTTTCGTGCATTGCACAGCCTCGTATCAGGCAACGACCACCGAGAAGTCACTGCTGGATGAGTTCAAGGCGAAGGGCTGGAAGGCTCCAGGGTATCACTACGTCGTCAAGACGGACGGCAACATCATCCGTATGTGGCCGGAAGAGAAGGTGGCAAATGGTGTGAAAGGGTATAACTCGACGGCTCTGCACGTGGCATGGATTGGTGGTATTGACAAGCAGCACCCCAAGGGCATCGACAACCGCACGGATGCACAGCGGGTGGCTCTGTACGACCTCGTGGCAAAGTTGAAAATGCGCTACCCGCAGGCGGAGATACTGGGGCACCGTGACATCTCGCCCGACTTGAACGGCAATGGCATTGTGGACCCGTGGGAGCGTATCAAGGCGTGCCCCTGCTTCGATGCGAAAGTGGAATATAAGGAACTGAATGATTAATGTCACACAGAAATCACAGAAAACACAGAAACATTGGTGCTCCGATACAAATGGTGGACTAAAATGGTGAACTAAAATGGTGTACTAACTATGAATTATAAGAACCCTAACGATAACTGGCGGTATGACCCCAACAAGGGTATATCCAAAAAACAAGGTTGCGCACAAGTGATAGGCACCGTGATTGGTGTGATTATCGGCACAGTGCTGTGCGCTATGCTGTTCGGATGCACCACGACGAAGTATGTGCCAGTCATTGAACATCGGACGGACACGGTGCGCATTACCCAGCAGCAGCGCGACAGCATCTATCTGCACGACTCCATCCGTGTGAGCGAGAAGGGCGATACCATTCGCATTGAGAAGTGGCACACCCGCTACATCGAGCGCACCAGTCACGACACTATCTACCAGTCGAAGACAGACAGCATCCCCGTGCCCTACAAGGTGACGGAATATGTGGAGCGCAAACGCTCGAAGATGGAGTGGGGACTGATAGCCATCGGCACCGTTGCGCTGCTGGGCTTCATCGTATGGCTGGCAGTGAGAGTGAGCAGGATTTTGCCGTGAGTAAACCCACAGCCGTAATCTGTCCGATAGTTGAACAATCAAAACTTTGGAAATATGGAACAGGCAAAACAGATTCTCAGAATGGTGATCCTGATGGCATACGCCATGGGAGCCATCGGCGGCACAGGCTACGCATTGTACTGCCACGCATACGTGATAGCAATAGCTGTGGTGGTGCTGGCAGTGCTGGCATTCCCCGTCGTAAAGAAAATCTTTCAAGACTGGACAAAGTGATGGAAATGTCAGTTGATACCATAATCAGCATTGCCACCCTGCTCCTGGGCGGAGGTGGCGGTGCTTTCTTCACATGGCGTTGGCAGCGCAGCAAAGCGAAGGCCGAGGCTAAGCAGGCGGAGGCATCAGCGGCCAAGGAATTGCAGGACATGTATCAGCAGATGATACAGGATGCCAAAGCCGACCGCGAAGACCGCCGTCAGCAGAATGAGGAACTGAGGGCAGAGCGCGACCACTATAAGAACGAGCGTAACGAACTGCGTGAGAACATCGACAAGCTGACACGATCGGTCAGCGACTGGAAGAACGAATCGGACGAAAAGATACGAGGATTGCAGATGCAAGTGGCCCGCAATGGGCGACAGTTGGAGATGATGCGCCCTTTTATGTGTGGCGACCTCCAGTGCAAACTCCGTCAGCCCGTGACCATCTCGGAAAGCGGGGAAGTTAAGACGAAGCGGGTGAGCCGCAAACATCAGCAAAACGAAGATTAACCGCCGTGAGGCGTGATGATGTACCATTGAATAATTAATATTGAATATTGAAAGTTGCTTATCTTTTAGTAAGGTTAAGGTTTAGTTTAGTTATTATTTTTTTAGTTAGTAAAAGATTTGTTTTAGTTAGTTTGAGGCGACAGCGGTCGCCTCTTTTTTTATTCTTATCCACGAAAAACACATCATCCATCATACATCAGCCTTCAGCCTTCTGAAGGCGGTAAACCCCAAGGCGTATTTCTGCCGCTAAGTAAAAAAAGGCAGAGATATGAAATTCCTGACAATAGACTACATCAAGCAGCACTCGCGCATCGACTTCGACTGCGAAGACGGAGTGCTCGCCACCTACGGAGCTTCGGCTGAGAACACGCTGCTGGCTTACATCCGCCGCACGCTGGACAATGTACGCGACATGCACGACGGCGACATACCGCCGGAGATGTATCATGCAGCCCTCATGCTGACCGAGCAGGCTTACAACCATCGCGGTCCTGTGAGTCCAACGAACATGAGCATCGTCGGCTATGGCTTCGACCTGATAGTGAAGCCTCTCATGCGACTCGACGGGCGTACTGACCTCCAGGCAGAGCGCGACACACTGCTGGAAATACTGAACGGTGTGCAGTCGGACCTTGACTTCGACTACACCCAGCTCAGCGAACCAACCGACGAGCAGACGGCAGCCTACGACGACATGACCGTCCGTATGGAGCAGACCCGCACGGACTACATGAATGTAGTGAACCCGACGGCGAAGATTTGCGCCTCGATGCGTACCAAGGTGGCCGACATCAAGACCGAGTGTGAAGAAATTTTTAAAACCGAATAACGTATGGATTGCACGAATATTATCAGGCAGGGCGAGGAAGCCAAATATGCCGTTATGATTGACTACGAGGGATTCTCGATGGACACCGACGACTTCAAGGTGGAGCTGTCGTGGGGATTGCAGGGTCAGTCACTCACCATCGAGAAGAGCCAGATGATCAGCAGCATCGAGAGTGGCTACTTCTTTATTTTCGACAGTACCCCCATGACGGGACGAGTCATAGCCAAATGTACGTGGTACGTGCCCGACATTGACTGCCCCGACGGACTGCGCACCGTCACCGACGAACAGCTGCTGTGTTTCGTAGCCACTACGCCGCTGCCACGCTTTGCCTGTGTGCCGGCACCGTCGGAGTGCCCGCACCACGTCACCTATGAACGCTCAGAGCAGAGCGACGTTGCCAGCGACTACCAGTATCTCATCACCTCACAGGGTGACCGTATCATCACCAATGATACCGAATACATACTTGTTTTGAAATCATCAAACGACTAATAATTATGGATACAACCTACAGACTTTCCCAGACCGGCAAGGAGGTGCAAGCACTCCTTGACCAAGTGACCCCTAACGAGCAAGCCATTGCCCAAGAGCAGGAGCGTGCCGAGGCCGCAGAACAGCAGTTGCAGACGAACATCGACAACGAGCAGCAGCGTGCCGAGGCAGCCGAACAGCAGTTGCAAGAGAATATCGACGCCATCGGACAGGGTGGTGCAGTAGCTGTCAGAGAGGAGCGTGAGCGTGCCGAGGCAGCCGAACAGCAGTTGCAAGAGAACATCAACACCGAGCAGCAGGAGCGTATTGCCGACGTGGATGCTGAGGAACAGCGTGCCCGCACTGCCGAGGAGCAGAATGCCGCAGGCATCACTACCGAACAGAACCGCGCCGAGGCAGCCGAACAGCAGTTGCAGGACAACATCGACGCTGAAGAACTGCGTGCCGAGGGTGCTGAACAACAGTTGCAGACGAACATCAATAATGAGCAGACCCGCGCACAGCAGGCAGAGCAGTTGCTGGACGGAAAGATAGCCCAGGAGCAGCAGCGTGCCGAGGGTGTGGAGGGTGACCTCCAGGCTGACATCGACGACATCAACGGCAAGATACCAGCCGCTGCCAGCCCGCAGAACCAGTTGGCAGACAAGCAGTTTGTCAACAGCAGCATTCAGACCGCCACTGCCGACTTTAAGGGCACCTTCAACTCAAAGGGAGAACTGGATCAGGTGACTGCCAACGCCAACGACTATGCGTATGTCGTGAGCAAGGACACCGAGGGCAATACCGTTTACAGTCGCTACAAGTGGGTGGACGGCACAGGCTGGATGTTCGAGTACAACCTGAACAACAGCAGCTTCACCGCCGCGCAGTGGGCTGCCATCCAGTCGGGCATCACCGCCCTGTTGGTTGCCAAACTTGCCAACCTGCCCACCAACGACGTGTTGCAACAGCTCATCGGCACCAAGCAGGACCGCCTGACTTTTGACACCACGCCGACGGAGAACTCCACCAACCCCGTGCAGTCGGGTGGTATCTATCACGCCCTGGAGCACAAGCAGGACTCATTGACCTTCGACGAGCAGCCCACGCAGTATTCGCGCAATCCTGTCATCAGTGGTGCTTTGTTCAACATCTTCCAGTCCATCCAGTCACTCTTCCCGCAGGCTGCCAGCCGCCAGAACCCGCTTGCCGACCGCCAGTGGGTCAGCGACCAGATTTCTGCCGACGATGCCGACTTCGTGGGTATCTTCACCAGTCTGGAGCAGTTGGAAGAGCTGACGGGTGCTACGAAGAACGACTTCGCCTTTGTTGTCACTACCGACACCGCAGGCAACGTCATCTACACCCGCTACAGTTACGACGGCGAGGCATGGCAGGAGCAGTATTCGCTGTCCAGCAACCGCTTCACCGTGGCAGAGTGGCAGAGCATACAGTCAGGCATTACCGCCGAACTGACTGAGAAGTTGCGCCTGCTGCCCAACCCGTCACAACTGGCACAGGAGTTCGCCGGCAAGCAGGACAAACTGACCTTCGACACCGTGCCCACGCAAGGCTCACAGAATCCTGTCACGTCCGAGGGCATCGCCAACGCCATTCTCGCCGCTGCCGGTGTGCAGTTCGTTGACGTGTCAGTGCTTCCGACAGCAAGTGCCGCAACAATGGGCAAGATTTATCTCGTTCCCAATCAGGAGCAGCCCAACGCCAGCGACTGGTATGTCACCATCTACGACGCACAGCACGACCCAGTATATTACTGGAAGCAGGTGAACACAACAAGCGTTGACCTCTCCGACTATTACAAGAAGGAGGAGGTTGACACCAAGGTGACACGCCTTCAGACACAGATAAACGAGCGCAACGTCACTGTGGAGGCACAGGCAGCACCCACTTCCGACACGCTGACCTATACCAACGCACTGGGCGAGACCGCCAACCATATCGTTGGTGATAAGCGCATTGTGCCCAACCAGGACGCTACAAGCGGCTATGACACCTACATTCTGCTGCACCTTGCCAATGGTGTAGCCACATGGGGTGCCGGTGGTGGCGGTGATACCGACATCCGTCAGAAGCTGTGGATCAATCTAAACAGCAACCAGGGTGCCGGCGATACAGCTCTTAACGGTACATCCGTCAAGGTGGAAGCCGACGACGAGACCGTGCTCGACACCGTATGGGCAGGTGAGACGCTGTTCTGCCGCATCAGTCCGCTGAAGCTTGTAGTTGTCACAGTAGGCACCAAATCGGGCTACTACCTGGAGTCGCAGACTCAGGAGTTCGAATCGTCGGTGGCTGGTGAGCGCACAATGAACTTCAACTATCAGACTTGCGTGGTCAAGTTCCAGCCCACCTCCAACCAGGGCGCAGGCGACAGCACCATCGAGCAGGCTACGGGAACCATCAACGGCACTGCCGTCAGCTATGGCGATACGCTGAAAGTTGCCATCGGCCAGCCCGTCACCATTCATTGCGACGCGCTGGAGCATTACGTCACACCAGCCGACTATACCGGCACGGCCAGCACCGCCGAGTTGACACCCGCACTTGTCTATCAGACTACGCTCGTCACCTGCTCATGGGAGTCTAACCTGGGTGCTGACCCCGTTATCGACGCTGTGCAGGCAACCATCGACGGGCGCACCGTCAGCAGCGGACAGACCATCAAGGTGGCAACAGGCACCGAGGTCACCGTCACATTCCCCGACGTGGAAGGCTACCGCACCCCCGTCATCGCTCCGTTCACCGCCGAGGGCACCACGGTCATCAAGCCCACCGTGCAGTATGCCACCGACATCTACACCGCCGTCATCGACAGCAACCAATCAGACAAGACCGACATTGCCGATGCCCGGATGACCGTAGGATATACACCCGCCAGCGGCGAGCCCGTTAGCAGGACAATGGCAAGCGGCGACACCATCAAGATACCCGCCGGCACCGTGCCCACCGCCACGGCTACCGACATCAGCGGCTACCGCAAGAGTGTGTCGGTTGATTCCGTCAACCGAACCATCACCGCGCAGTATGACACGACGCTCGTCTCCGTCAATGCCACATCGAACCAGTCCACCCAGCAAATCACCGACCCCGTGCTGACAGGACTCGTGTTCGGCATCAACGGCACCGAGGTTACGGCAGGTCAGCAGGTGAAGGTGCCCACTGGCTCCGCACTCACCATCACCTCGCCCGACATCACCCACTACGCCAAGCAGGTCAATGCGGCAGCCACCGCAGAGGGGCAGTCGTACATGGCTACCATCGCCTACCAGACCACACTCGTCATGCCAAACATGGTGAGCAACGTGGCAGGCGTGGAGACAGCGGCACCGGCAGGCGCGGCAGCCACCGTCACCTATCAGGGAGGCGAGGCGCAGACCGTCCGCAACGGAGAGTATGCCAAGGTGCCCACCGGCAGCGCATTCGACATCACCTATGTTGCCGTCAGCAACTACGGCACGCCGACTTCCTACAGTGGCACCGCCAGCGGCACGTCGATGACCGTACAGAAGGCTGAGTACGTGCAGGGCGTGGTGGTCATCAATATCTCGATGAGCGACAGCGACGCGGCAGCACTGGCACTCGCCGGCGCAACGGTCAGCATCAACAGCGGAGAGCCCATAGCATACACGGGTCAGCCCATCCCCGTTGCCCCCGTGAGCAACGTGCTGGTACACTTCAACGATGTGGAGGGTTATGCAACACCCGCTGATCAACAGTTCATCATGCCGACGGGAACGAAGACTGTCTCAGCATCCTACGACACCACCATCTTCACCGCCTACGTCACCAGCAACCAGACAGACGACCAGACGATTGCCGCACAGAAGGTCAGTG
>Ga0326511_10005189_pt1 | contig 10310 bp, 14 predicted proteins | sample 0_2496_0518_D_FD_203701 | JGI IMG/M metagenome (GOLD analysis project Ga0326511, IMG submission 203701) | Bovine rumen microbial communities from UC Davis, California, United States - 0_2496_0518 | ecosystem: Host-associated > Mammals > Digestive system > Stomach > Rumen | place: USA... | reverse complement strand
TAATTATGCGTTCCCTTATGGTGCATCATCACCTACTGTATCTACATCTCAAGTAGATATGTCTAGTTATACGACTCCTAGTACATATAGTAGCAGTACTTTTATAAATGTATGAACGTCTGATACTCTATGGACTTCATGATCAGCTACTCAATGAATTAATCTTTGGTGAAATACTACAAATACTGAAGCTGCAAGAAAAGGACCTTGTGCTGCATGATATCATGTTCCTAGTAATACAGAAGTTAATAATCTTATTAATGCTATGAAGAAGATAGGATTGAGGACTGGTAATCAGTTCAGTGAATATTTAAAGATGCCAATACCTGGATACTATAAATATTATAATGGTATTTATGTACAATATGAAAATGATAGATGATCATATTGGACATCACAATTCGATACATCTGAAGAAATTCCACAGTCTTATGCATTATTCATAAGAACAACAAGTAATGTATCAACATCATATTGTACTGCTACAAGTCAATTGTGTCCTATCAGACCATTCGCTAATACAACGACAGCATAATTGGGGAATAAAAGTTCTTATCTAACGATAAGGACTTTTTATTTTTGCTAAAAAAAAGTATAATTTCCCCTTGACTTTCGACAGGAAATCATTATAATTATATATGACTATTAAAGTAGTCAACTTTTTTATATTCCGATATATAATGGAAGATACAAAAGAATTAACTAAACAGTTTTGAGATGCCTGGGATTATAACTGTGATGATGAACGGGCATTCGGTACTGAGGTTGTAAAGCATATACCAGATTTAACTTGACCAATCTGGGCTACAGCTAATCAAGGTAAAAACAGAGAAACAAGATCTGCTTGTACTATGGTATGAGCAATGTCCCAAATTCAGAGATTATTTCAATTAGACTTATCTATGGAAGAGAGAAATAAATTAGATATCGAACTTGTTAATTATTGTGTTAAAAAGTGATATGTAATTTGACAATGATGGTCTACACCTACAGCATGTAATAATGTTTGTAAATGGTGGAATGAGATTTGAAGACATAAGTTTTGAAAAGAAGAAGTATTCTATTTAAGAGTTTATTGGACTGATCCTTTGGTTCTTAAAGTATTAGAGAAGTGACATTTAGTAGGATATTCAAAATCTATTCAATTTGGTTCTGACCAAGTTGCTTGATTTGTATGGAGAGATAGATATCCTACAACAACTTGACATAGATTAAATCTTAAATGAGCTAATCATGTAATTGCTACTGGTTGAGCTCCAAGACAATGATCTAAATATTGAAGTGAAGATAATTATCATTGACAAATCTGAGAAAATTTCTTTATAAAAGATTTGAAACCTTACATAAATAAATGAGTTTACGCTTACGTTTATATTATATTACCAGTATCAGCAATGGAAAATAAAACACCAGAACAAATCAAGGATGAGACAGAAACTCTCAAGGCAGTGAATGCACTCGTATGAACTCTATCAACGGTGTGGGGATCTTTACCTGAAGACTTTCAAAAGAAGGTTAGCGACTTAGCTAGCGATCTTAGGAAATCTTATCCTGATGCAAGAAAACTAGTGGATGATGAAGCTAAAAAGCATTACCAAGTTATTGCAGACCAACTTTCATATAACTGGAAGTGGGCAGACGACAAGCATAAGGATGCATACTGACTTTTAGCTAAAGAGCTCAGAGATAAGTTCTGAGTGCAATAATTATTTAAAACATGCCAGAAACTACAAATTCTGTTAATACAGACATTAATGTTGCTGATACAGTGTGAAATATTCTAAATGCTTGAAGTTCAAGTGAGAGATGATTTTATTTGGCTATAGCAGTAATTGTTGCAGCTATAAGTATTTGACTAGCTATCTATGCTATTAATACTATACATAATATACAACAAGAAAATGCACAAGTATTACAAGATATAGAAAAAGATTTCACATCTGCTATCGCAGAGCAACGTAAAGACTTCCTACAACATTTAAAATAAACTAACAATAACTATGAGCATGAGGCATAAGAATAGGGTAGAGAAAATTACTACCGTTGATGGGGTACAATATAAGCTCAACAGAGTTATTGATAAGACAGCTGAGGATATTCATCATATTATTTCTCGTCAAAGAAGACATGAATTTAATACTGAAAATCCTAAGAACAAAATTAAAATAAATAAAATTAAGCATATGAATTTAAATAAGTTTTTTTGAGAACGTCAGGATCCAAAAAGACAATTAGCTTATATGCTTGATATTCGGAAAACTGCTTTGTCTGAAGAAGTTAATCAAGCTTTATTTGATATTTTAAATTTGCCAGACGAGGTTTTTTATGACTATGATCTCAGTAAGAGACATGTAATTTTAAAAGATACTATTTGATAATGTCAGTAAAAACAAATGCTTTAAAAAAGATTGCCAACAGAGTGGCAGATTTTATATTAAAAAGGAAACAATTAAGTGAGGCAAAAAAAATTTGAAAGCTTAATAGAGAACTAGATGCTACAAGTCTTTGAGACAAAGCAATGCGTGAAGAAAATATCCCTGCATATCTTAGAAGATGAGAAGAAGGTTTTTGAACTAATGCTAGAAGTATATACAATGAACAGTCTCCTTATTTCTTAAGATGAGAAAATTGATTAAAAATTCCTTGACAAAATTATTGAATATCTAATACAAAAACTACAGATAATATATCAGAACCAATGTGGATGTTTGATCAAGAATTATGAGAAAGACTAAGAAGATCCCCTACATGAGCTGTAGATACTCCTTTTAGCACAATAAATTGATATTGAGTTTCTCCTGCTGCTAAAATAAAGGATGTAGTAAATAAGAGAATGTATAAGACATGATTAAAATTTTGAAAGAATTGATATAAAATTTAGCTTGACTTTTGCAAGCAAATCAGTATAATTATATATAATAATTTATTTTTATAAAAAGTAAATGACTCCAGAAGAGAGATTGGCTCTCATTAACAAGACTGCTCAAACAATACTTGATATGCCAGATGCTGAAAGGCAAGCTTATCAACAAAAATATTGACAGGCTATTAATGATATGTTAGCCGAATATAATCAAATAAAAGCTTCACAGAAGCAACAGCAAATGGAGGCTAGAAATAGAGGAGACGCATTGGCAGATATGTACAGAGATGCTAATGGTAATGTAATTTGAGTATATAATGATTGATCTCAAGAAATTCTTGAAGCTGCTCCTAGAAAAGAGACTCCTAGAAGAAGACAAGACACACCTAAGGATAGAGAAGTAAAAGAAACTCCTATTGAAGTTAATGCCGACAAGCCTGAATTAACTTGATACAAAACCGAAGATCCAAGATATGCTAAAGGTGATAATAATAATGGATGAAATAATTGATCATATTGAGCATGGCCTTGGGTAATAATGGGGTGACTTTGAGTACTTTGAGCAGGTTCCCATTATATATTAAATCATGCTGACAATAATAAACCAAAAATTTTACCACCAGGTACAATAATACCTTGAAAGACTCCTGCACTATGAGAAGTTAGAGAAGGTAAACTTGTTAGTGAATGACTTTTGTCTGATGGTAAAGTTATTCAACAATGACCTAGATGACACCTACCTTGATATAGCACGCCAGCATTATGAGAAGTAAGAGATTGAAAAATTGTTAGTGAATGACTTTTATCGGATGGTAAAGTTATTCAACAATGACCTAGATGATATCTTCCAGATAATAGAAATACTAGCATATCACAAATCATGTCTAGGCCTGGTAATTTCGAACCTGTTGAATGATATCATACGCCAGCAGATATTGCCTCTAAAAGTAAAAATAGAATATCACAAATTATGTCTAGACCAGGTAATTTTGAACCTCTTGAATGATATCATAATGTATCATCTACTGTAAAGGCAGAAACTCCTAAAGTAACAGAAACTACAATAAAAAAATGAGTAAAAAATGCAGTTAAAAAATGAACGAAAAAAGCTATAAAAAAATGATGGGATAAGGTTAAAACAAAAGCTTTAAAACTTGTTTTCTAATAAGATGGATGAAAGTAGGCTTGATAAGGAAATAGATGCTGCACAAGATTTGGTGATAGATGGTGTGTCTGCTTATAATTTACCATGGGCTGTAAAATCATTTAAGAATAATACAACTAATCTCGTAAAAAAATGAGTCAAACAAACAGCAAAAGATATGGCAAGAGATTTAGCGAAAAAAAAAGCTATACAAAAGATTTGAAAGCTTTGAGCTAAAATGTGAGCTAAACATTTAGCATGATTAGCTCCTGCCGCTACTTGAATTTGAGCTGTTGCTGTTCCTATAGTTCAATGAGGAATGGTGATAAGCGATATTTATGATTTATATGACTCTATTACAAATAAAGATTTTAGAGAATGAGTAAAATATCTTGCAGAAGATACTGTAAATTGAGTAGGTAATACTGTAAAATGAGTAGGTAATTTTGTAAAAAATAATCCTAAAGAAGCTGCTGCTGCAGCAATTGCACCTTTACCATATGCAGCATATAAATTTGTAAAGAATAGACTAAACAAATCTAAAGCTCAACCTATAGCTCAATTAGCTGATGGAAGAGTTAAATACAGTGATTGAAGTATAAGATAATTTATATATAAATAAATATAGATGACACTTAACCCATTTCAAAATCAAAGAGATTTTGCTAATATGAATAATGCTCGGTGAGGTGACATATTAAGAAACTGATGAGTATTAGATCCAATGACAAATGCACAGCAACAATCTATTGATACACTCCAGAAACGGAGGAAAAGAAAGACTGCGGCACAAACTGCAGAAAAAATCGCTAAACAATCTATATCTGACAGAGCTAAAGATAAAGCATTAAAAACAATGCTAAAAAAAATGGATCTTAAAAAAGCTGCCCAAAAATGATTAAAAGCTATACTTTAAATTAATAATAAACTAATAATATGGTTAATCAAAAAGCATTAACTGCAGCTAAAAATAAACTAAAAAGAGCTAAGGCATCTGCTGATAATAATGCTGTGTGGCAATTCAGGACACAATATAGTCCATGATATGATATAGATTGACATCCAATAGAACAATATGTTTCACATAAAAAATATTCTACAAAACTCCCAATGTATGATATAGATTGATGATTCATCCATGATGCAACCAAAACTCCTAATTCTATAGTGCAAAAGGGGTTAGATAATTTGTACAATAAATGATGGTGAGAATATATTGATTCAAACTGACAGCAAGCATTAAACAATAATATTTATGATGTATGGCAATATTGAGAAAAATCTAAAGATCCTACTTGATCTGCCTATTGGTGAAATTTATACACAGCAAAAAAGAAAGGTAAAAATGTGTTAAAAAATGTAGACTTAGATTTTGAAGTACCAGATACTGAAGGTTGATATGATAAAGTACGAAGTAGTGATTGACGTTCAACATTTGATGCAAAGAAAATGCCAACTCCATCAGACGCAAAGAAGGTAGCTTGAGCAAAATTAAACTTAGCAGATGTAAAAAAAAGAATAAGAAAAACTTCAAATTTAGCTAGTGATATTGCTAAAAAAGTAATTAAAGCTATATTTTAATTTATAATATAGTACAATGAAACCAGCTGAATATGAAAAATATAGACAAGATTTTATAGATAATCTAAATTCATTATATAATAATCCTGGTTGAGAACAGCTAGAAGCAAAGAAATTTTGACAACCATTAAGGTCTTTTTCTTTTGAGAATGTTGTTGTAAGTAATCCAACTAAAAAAGAATATAAAGCTATATATAAAAAATTATGAGAAGAAGCTAGAGAAAGAGCTTTAAAGTTAGCAAAATTACTTAAGTCATGAAATCAGGAATTATCTGATAGATGGACCAAAGTAGCAAAAGATCCATTGAATCCGAATAATCAGCCAGATCTTCGTATTCCTATAACTAATGAAGATGTTACAAAAAGATTAATTAAAGAAAAAACAATAAGAGGAGTTACTAAGCACTGATGAACTAACGCTGTAGCTAAAATGCTACGTAAATGAATAAAGATTGTTTTTTAATTCTTAACTAACACACATGAGAGCATGGATACTAGATGCATGTGAAGCATTGGCTAATCTTATAGCTATGTGTTCACATGTTAGAGAATTGCTTACGGATGAGTTAGGCGATGAAGAGCGTGAAGCCCTTGAAATGTATTACAAATATCTACTTGAAAAACGTAGAACTCTCCAAAGCAAAATAGAAAAAGTTATCGACAAAACAGATGGACATTACCATTGTATTCTTAAACACGCATTAGCTTATTATATGTTTGCTTCAGAACTAGAAGACGCTGATGGCGAATTGTTTAAATGATTAATGGATGAGTGATCAGAGGCATTAAACTTCGCTCTTAGCCTTATTGCTAAAGAAGAAGTTACACTTTGTTCTAGATGCTTAGCCGATAAAATTTTAGATAATAATAAAGAAGACTAATGGTATGTGCACCTTGTGCTGAAAAAGCTAGAAGAAGAAGAGAAGCTTTATATCAGCAAATAAAGGCAGAAGGTAAACTCCAAGAAGCACCTTCTACTGATGAAGAACCTAAATGATATAAAGAAGAAACTTCTAATTCTATTTATAAAAAGTTTAAAGAGAAACTTAATAATAGTCAAGCTTTAATTAATAAATAAAACGTATGGCACTACAACCATTTTATTGAAGCTATGACATCGATGATTCAGCTATCAAATGTAATTCTGTAATTGTTGCAGATTGTGATGGTACTCATAGATATAAGACCATTTGTGATCTTATGCAGGAATGTTTACCACCTCAGCAATTAACGAACCAATGTATAGTTGATTTTTTTAACTCAGATTTATCTAATAGGAGTTGACAATATCTTAAGATAAAATCCGATTGATGTCTAACTACATGAACACCAGATTGTCCATGTGACGACAGAAAAGTTGCTGCAACCAATTGAGATACAAGTCCTGATACATTAGACAAAAAGATTGTTGGTTCTTGTAATCAATGATATTGTATCGAAGTTGAAACAGTTAACTCAAGATTATTACAACTCAAACCTACTTGACCTCATAACTGATTCACTGCCTTCAACTGAACACCTGCATGTGATGATGCTGAAGTAAAAATGAAAAGAGATTGATCTGTTTATGTTGTATGTCCTGAGGTAAAGAAAGGTATGAGGTTTGCATTTATGAGGCATTCATGATGAAGTTGTAAGATACAATGGAATACAACTCCACGTATTAGTGCTCCTAATGAATGACAAACTTGAGAATGAAAAGTATTCTCTTGATGATGGGTAATCCAAGCAACAGACTGATTTGTCAAATGAACATGAAACGATGTAATTTGAATCCAAGAACCTGGTTTATATCAATTCTCTTATGATACATATGTGCGTTGGGACAGAGAAGCTATATATGCTATTAGAGCTTGATTGCGAATAAACTGAATGGAGCTTTGAGATTTCAAATATAATTGACCTTGGTGGAATACTAGAGGTGACCAAGACCAATATAAAGTTATCAATCACATGTATCCTAATACAGAAGCAGTTGATTGATGAGCAATGTCATTATTTATGACATGAGCTTCGTTTACTTGATCATATCTTCAAGTAATTGAAAATGCTTCTAGATCTAACCCAGTTTATGTTAGATTCCAAGTGAAGCCTGATACAAGAACATTTGACCCTAGAATGACTGAGGAAGAGCCAGAAACTACTTTACATCTTACTGACTCGACTGCAGAAAGAGGGCCATGTACATATATATCTATATTAAAAGTCGCAGACGATCCTAACGCTTACGGCTTTAAAACTCTCTAATCTTTTATTCTTTATTGTATTATTACAAATGAAAATCATTAACGTATCACTTAAAAACGAAAACGGAACTGAACTTTACAACACTAACTACGTTCTTCCTGCAAAATCAGCTGTTAGATCTCTAAGAGAATTTGACAAGACTGTTACTGATCTAGCTAACGGTGGAGAAGGAAAACCAGTTAACGATATCGCAGCTATTGCTAACGATAAGTACAGAGCTAACTTCCGGCAAGATTTTGATTCTCACATGCGGGAATTAATTAAATATAAAGGAAAGTTTTATATCAAAGCTACAGAAGTAAAATAATATGGCTTGTAAAAAAAATGGCGGAAAGAAAAAATAATCTTTCCCGAACCGCATAGATAGGAGTAAACGTATGGTTTACCACTCGAACTAGAGAGGGGCGTCTAGTTATCCTTAAGGGGATAACTACGTCCCCTTTTTTAGACTCTCTAATTGATTTAAGATGGACCTTAAAAAAATAAACGATATCCTTATGGATAATGATGAATGGATGAAAAGATCAAATTCAAATAAAAATACAACTTTAATATGAACAAGTAGATGTGTTGCTACTGAAGAATATGTAAAACAATTAACATTAGAAAGTTTGCCTGAAGATGTTAGACAGGCACATGAAGACTGAAGTATTTATGTCCACGATATGTGATGGTGAGTAATGCCTTTCATAAATTGTATGAATATTAATTTATACGACATGTTAGATAACTGAACAGTAATGAATTGAATAAAAATAGAATCACCTAAATGATTCCTTACTGCTTGTAATCTTACAATACAAATAATTTTCTGAATAACAAGTATGTGTTATTGATGAAAGACAATACCTATCGACGCATTAAGTAAATACTTAAAGTTAAGCGAAGATAAACTTAGAGAAAAAATTTGAGATAATGAAGAACTTGTACAAAAATTATTATATGATGAACTAAGAGCTTGAGTACAAACTATGTTCTATCAAACTCTTACATTAATCAGCTCCCAAGACTGACAGTGAGTATTTAGCACTTGGTATATGGCATTACTCGATTCTGATCCATATATCAAATATACGAAAATGATTATTGATGAGATACTTAGACAGAAGATAAAAGGAATGCCTAATGCTTATTGAATACCACATTCTACTGCTATGCCTAAACTTGTTATGCTTTTATCTCCAAATCTAAAAGATAAGTATCATGATACTATGGATTTAGCTATCGAATGTATATCTAAACGTAGTATGCCTGACTGGGTTAGTGAGAAGAAAATGAGAGAATATCATCATTGAAACGTATTTTGACCTATGTGATGCCGTTCATTTCTTAGTGATTGGAAAGATGAAAACGGTAATCGAAAGTATTGGTGACGTTTCAACAAGGGTGTTGTATCAATAAATCTTGTCCGTTGTGCGCTTGAAGCTAAAGAAACATGACAAGATTTCTATGATATTCTTAGAAGCAAAGCCGAATTATGTTACAAAGCACATATGTTCCGTATCAATGTATTGAAGTGAACAAAAGCCGAACGTGCTGCGTTGTTGTTTATGTATGGTGCTATTAGTAGAAAATGAGCCGATGACACCATTGACGACCTATTAGAAGGCTGATATAGTACAACTTCACTCGGCTATGTCGGTATCCATGAAGCCTTACTTGTATTATTAGGCAAAGGAATTGAAACCGACGAGTGACATGCAGAAGCATTAAAGATAGTAAAGACTTTAAGATGATATTGTGAAGAACGGAATGAAAGACATAATTATGGTTTTAGCTTGTATGCGACCCCTGCCGAAACAACTGTTTATCATTTTAATACAAAAGATCGTGAAAGATATGAAAATGTAAATGGTATTTTTGATCATAAATATTACACAAATAGCTTCCATATTAATGTCCGCACACCTATTGATGCTATATCTAAACTAGAAAAGGAAGCAGAATTTCAAAAGATTAGTAGTTGATGATGTATTTCTTTTGTCGAGTGTTGAGATTTAAGTAAGAATCTTAAAGCTTTAGAGGATTTAAGCTGGTATATGTACGAAACAAGTCAATACGCTGAGTTTAATTTCAGGAATATGGACGTATGTAGCACTTGTTGATTCGTATGAGAGCTATTAATTAAGAATGAAAAGCGATGTTGTCCACAATGTTGAGAAACTGATCTTAGAAAATTGGTATGAACTAAGCGTATATGCGGTTATTTAACCACAAATTTGCCAAATAAAGGTAAAATGGAGGAATTAAACGAACGTGTATACCATATTTAGCATAAAAAAAGCCCCTAAATTGACCTATTTTAGGCCGATTTTAGAGGCTTTTTTTGATATATTTTATGCATATTTTCATTATTTTTTAATAATTTTTCTTTTTAAAAAAATAAAAAAATATTTTTTTTGCTTGTAATACTATATAAATTTTTTATAATAAAAAAATATATGAGGAATATATCCTCATATTTTTTCATATACC
>Ga0326511_10005188_pt1 | contig 10310 bp, 19 predicted proteins | sample 0_2496_0518_D_FD_203701 | JGI IMG/M metagenome (GOLD analysis project Ga0326511, IMG submission 203701) | Bovine rumen microbial communities from UC Davis, California, United States - 0_2496_0518 | ecosystem: Host-associated > Mammals > Digestive system > Stomach > Rumen | place: USA... | reverse complement strand
CTTAAATCAGAAACTTCATTGGGTACAATAGGTACAACCGAAGGATTGTATCCAATTGGTGTCGATTCTAACGGTCAATTGTGCGTATTAATATCTAATGAATAAAATAAGAGGGATTAATACCCTCTTTTTTATTGGTTAAATTATTATTATTAAATATTTTAAAGCAATTAATGCGATTATCAGTACGCATATAAGGATTGGGATTTCGTTATCTTCCATTGGTATTATCTCCTTAACCGAACCGTTTATTAAATACTGTTAGGAAGTCATGCATTATTTCATCGCCTTTTCTATAACACTCGTCATTTAATAATTTAGTCATTTTGTAATAGCAGGGATAACATAGATTATATCCGCCATCGTTTTTATTATCTTGAAAAGCAATAATTTTATATTCCTTAGTATCGTTCCGAATTTTTCCACATCTTTCACATACATCAAAAGTTATTTTCATTAGCTTCTCCTTATTTAGAGGTTATACGTTGAGTGCGGCCGGTCGATGTTGGACGTACATCATCTGTCGTCCTTGCACAGACATAGGCGACCGCGCAGTGTGAGTACAACTTCTACATTAATTAAATTCGTCTAACTCTATTTGTTCTTTCTCTTGCATTTCATCGGTCATTACTACAGCCATTAATCTGTCGTCAATTGGCATTTCTATATTGCCGGCAAATACGCTTAGTGCTTTTGAAATTACAAGATATTCAGCGACGCCAACTTCAAGGTCAACTGACTTAACTTTATCTTCTTTGGTATATACTTTAACTTTCATTTGTTTCCTTCCACATTTCTTCTATTTCTTCGAGTGATAGGGGTTTGAATTGTAATTGTTCTTTTGGGACGGAGATAAATACATTACTTTCTAATTCTAATTGAAATAGATATAGTTCGGTGCCATTAGAATCGGTAGCTTCAAGATATTTCATCGTTTGTTCCTTCCCATCAGATAGCCAATCAAAAACCCTTGAACAAGTACGGCAAACCATATAGCTATTAAGTCTGTATTCATTATTTGCTCCTTTCCTTTTGTAATACCGCAAACCATACTGTAGGACATATATTGATACAAGTGTCTTTGTGTTTGCATTTGTCGCAATAGGATTTCATTATTTCAAGGTCATTCATTCGTCTGCTCCTTCATCTTTTCCCACGCTTTCAGGATTGTTGTACTGAATATTCAGCCAATGCTTTGTATTCTTGGTCACATATAAGTCATAATGTTCAGCTAATGCTATTATTAAGTTTCCTAACATTTCTGCATCACCTTTTGGTATGTGTTTAATTTCACCGTTCATTCATCTGCTCCTTTCATGTCTATCTTATGGTACATATATACCGGCTCTCCGATATATCTTCCCCAATCATCAAGCTCACAAAACTTCACAGGGTCGCAACCTGGTTTTTCCGACCAATGACCATCGCGCAGTACCTTGAAGTGGAAGTCGATGTCAGAGCCTTCCTCATCGTAAACGCACATTCCATTGAGTGCGATTAGTTCGGTATTGGGGGTTGAAGGCGGGCGGCCGTCGCAGAGTTCGAGTTCATTGTCAAATTCACGAAGCATGCCTTCAGTTAGAATATCGACATATTGATTTGTTATCTCGTAGTTGCTATATCCGTTAAGTGCCATTTCTTCAACCCAATCAAAGAGGTCTATATCGAGTTCATCGAAGTATTCTTCGGGGTCATACCATTCATTGAGACGAAGGGCATAACTGCCACAGTTGGCACGACCTTGGTGGGAGGTATAGTAGGTGAGGTCAGAATTGCGTGTATATTCCATTTAGTACATCCTTCCACTGATGAGTCCCAAAATAAAACCTGCTATAATACTTAATATTAGTCCTGTCATTTTAAAATCTCCTTTCTATTCTTAATTTAATTATATAAGAATTTTGAGATTTTTTCAATTTTTACTACGTCGATTGCGGCCGAGCGGTAAATTTATTCCATAAGCATCAGATGCAATAAAATTACGGCACGGGCGCAACCTACGTACAAACATCAGCAAATTTTCCTATATATAATTCAGAAATTTACTATGTAAATTTCTTCATTATAATATATTATTATAAAGGAATTTTATTTATAAGTCAAATTACTAAAATCTCCGAATTTGAAAAAACCTAAAAATTTTGCTATAATAATAATATATTGAAAAGGAGAAAAATTCCTATGACAAAAGCTGAACGAATTATCGCTGCATATTGCTGTGGCGACTACAAAACCCCAGGAAATCACTGCGAATTTTGTCCCTATGGTTATGGATATTTAGATGACAGTGGCGATTCTGCTTTCTGGTGGTGTAATGATGATAAAATAGAATCTGATGCAATAGATTTATTATCTGTTCTAATCGGTTCAAAAAGAGTTAATGAACTTAAAGAAATGGTAAAGGAGCAATTAAATGTCAGTAGATAAAGAAACCGAAATCAAATACAATCAAATAATCGGCACTCTCATGCAGAACGTAATCGCCCAATACGGCGCGGCTGACCACAAAATCGTTCTTTGGGACTTCCAAGAGAACCAGCCATATGACCGACTTTACTTCAACGTCGCTGCAATTGTTGCCGATTGGAAAAAGAAACTCATATACATACAGATGCCATTCTTCGCATATCTGAAGTTTAAATGGCATAGACGTAAGACACGTAAAAATCTACGTTGGTGTGGTCCGTTGATGGCGCGGGAGCTATCAAACAATGCGAAAACGTCGATTTACTTGCTCGTAGACTTCGTAAGAGAATATTACGATGAGAAACCGGAGACGTTTGAAAAGATAAATGACGAGTTCTATGGTTGGAACTAGGAGGATAGATGAACTGTATAATTGAAGGAATAGATTTTTTTAATCTCGAAGCGCAAAAATATTACAGTACCCCAAATAGTTGGTCTGCGGAAAAGAAAAAAGAAAATGCAATGAATAAAATCTTTTCATCGCAGTGGTACGGGGCAAGGAAAGTTGATGGTGTCTTCGGCATGATAGGTCGTAATCTCGATGGTGAAATTTTTTGGCGGCCGCGCGCAAAGAATACGAAAGGCGAGTTCGTAAACAAAATCGAATGGCTTCCACAGATTCATGACTTTCTTAACGATGTCGACCCAGGAACCGTTTTTCTTTGCGAAACCTACATACCAGCGCACGAATCAGCAAAGGATACAACCTCTGTATTAAATTGCTTACTTCCAAAATCACTCAAACGTCAAGAAAACGAAGAGTATAAGCTACATATCTACATATTTGATGTACTTGCTGAAAATGGGAAGTCTTATCTTAATTGGAAAGCATTTGACCGATTTGACTTACTTAATAGTTTTTCAAGAGCATATCCACACCCATATATTGATTGGGCGCAGTATTATAATGGACAGGAATTATGGGATATGCTGCAAAATTTACTTGCAGATGGATATGAAGGCATGGTAATTACCAGAGAAGATGCGCCATATACTCCTGGAAGTCGTAAACAGATTTACACGCTTAAAATTAAAAAGGAGTTGCAAGAAACTATCGACTGCGTAATAATGGGAGCCAACAGTCCTTCAATACTCTATACTGGTAAAGAGGTTGAAACTTGGCCTTATTGGTTTAATAATTTAACTCATCAATTTATAACCGCAGATGAATATCTTGCTACATATCACACAAACATTTATGTTGCTTATAATGAAGGTGTACCAGTAGAACCAATAACTAAAAACTACTTCTATGGTTGGGCAGGTTCATTGAAACTTGGACTTTATGACGGTGATAAGCTTATCCATGTTGGTGACCTTAGTGGAGTATCCGATGAAATTAAAGAAAATTGGAAGGACTACATAGGCTCAGTAGCTGAAATTAGCTGTATGGAAATAACTGAAAATCAAAATGGCGGCTGGGGCTTCCGTCATCCACGGCTTCTTTCGTGGCGGAAGGACAAACCGGCGCGTGAGTGTACGATTGAACAGGTGAAGTAAAATGAACAATTGGAAAGACTATGATAAATTTAATAAGCAGACCTCAACAAGTACGGGTCTATGTGACATATTACTTATTGTATTCATCGTTTTAAAACTATGCCATGTAATTAATTGGTCTTGGTGGTGGGTTCTTGCACCATTTTGGATACCATTACTTATCGCCATAATAGCTGTAGTTATTATAACAATAATAGAAAGGAAATAATAATGATATTCTCAATTATAGTCGCCATAGTATTTGCCTTCGCAGCAATCGTCTGCTATGCAAGTTGTTGCGCCGGTGCGAAAGCCGACCGCATGAGCGAGGAATATTTTGCTCTTAAAGAAGCGGAAAAGCGTTCTGAAAATTTGAAAAAGTCAGAAAATTAGCGTATAATATAATAGTAAGGTTGAGAGAGGAAAAAGTACGAAATGGCTTGAAGTTAAAAACTTATGGTAGGTAAGAGCCAAGGGTTCAATTCCCACTAATCCGAGTGAGGTACCGCACTCATACTCTCAACTTATAACGAGTGGCGGAATAGGTAGACGCGCTGGTGTTGAGAGCAGAGGCGGATATACCTCTCAAGTATATCTATGTAAGGTGCAAATCCTTACCTCACATTAAAAAGAATTGGTCTGAAAATTTGAAAAAGTTTAAAAATTCTTATATAATATATATATAGAAAGTAAAGAGAAAAACAAATCTTTCTGATTTGGTACTGACATATAATTGGGCGGTGGTCTCACTTTCTTTCCTTTCTACCACCGCCCACGTTGCTAGCGTAATCGCGCCAAGTGTAGCTAACTTGAGAGTCTCAAGCCTCTATAAAGCGAGAGAGCGTAAGCAATATAGGTAGGAAGCCAGACTGACAAGACATCACAGAGCGAAGGGCAAACGTAAGACTGAGGGCATGCTAGTACGTCGAACAGGTTTGTTGGGATAAGATAGAGTACAGATAATACTCCCACAGCGTAAGCTGGCAGAATGGGTTTCCTTTAAATTAAAAGTCTGTGAGCCTATATGTGTTTATAGTCCGACGGACCGACTTTAAACCTTCGTATACCAGGAAGCAAAAGAGCTGGATAAGTATGTGCGGTTAACTGACCTTAAAGTCCCTTTTATGACACCATGTAAGTGCCTCCCCGTGGCGGTGTTGGAGATATGGGTTTTACTCAGTGGAGACTACCCTTGAGCTAAACTTACAAACTGAATAATAAGAACTCAGTGTAGATAGACTGAACCAGTCTGCTGAGGCGCGATGAATAGGTCAGGTCGAACGAATTAGGGATACCTAAGGATAGTCTCTGTGGCGATAATCGTGAGGTTATCGTTGTAGCGGGTGAAACCCCAAACCTACGTTGTGGCGCCTTTGCTATCGCAAGTAAAGGTAGTATGCGAGTCGGGAGAACAATAGAGGCGGCGCTGAATACGTGTCGCTGAATCGGAGTTAGGGTTGAACGGGTGGTGCCGAAGCCACTCCTCCGAAATACCAACAATCTCTTCTGTCGTGAAGCGGAGAAATCCGTGTATAAGGCTTGTATGCAAACTCTGAGTAGCCCAATGCGACAACACGCAGTATTGAAAATGCAAGATGGATTGTAGGTTTAATCCAAACTTTTTAACCGTAAGGTGGGTGAAAGGTGGGTCTGGTAATCAATCCCCCATGGGACGTTAGCTGTCATAAAGCTGGGGCATATTAGGTCAAGGTCGCTCCTTGGTCTTCGGATGTGTCTCCCCATTGACTGAATATACTTGAAGGTAGTTAAGGGTAGGGTGAAAGCTCTTTATTGTTTTATAAAGCTAAGGCTTGGGTAAGAGGACCCTGTAAGTAGTTGATAGTGGAACAATAACCTTTAAAGCAACATGCCGACAGGCTGAAATCGTTGCGGCGGATGCGTCCGTGCCTGTCATATATGATACCATTAGGGTTGCCTTCTCGTGGCGGTATCGTTTGTAACTAAAACCCTTTATTTTTTATTATATAAGAAAAGGAGCGTAGTAATGAGAATAATTAGTGATATTACGGGAAAGGAATACAAGACCGTAGATGAGTGTCTTAAGGCTGAAGAGCAGTATAAACTTCAGAAGGAAGCAGAGGAAAAGGCAAGAGCAGAGCATAAGAAGGCTCTTGATGAAGCATATCAGAAGGCAATTGATGCTTGTGACGAGTATCTGAAGCTTGCAGGTATTGATATGGAGACTAATGGGAATGGATATAGAGTTAGAATCCATAGCGATAATGAGGCTGATAAAATTTTCGAGGATATTTTAAACGCTTGGTTTAACTAAGAAAGGAAACGGTGAGAGTAGATGGTACATGTTGATAAGAAGAAATTGTTAGCTGCGGAAATTAGACTTCATAAACTGAAGAACAATGGAAGAAATGACGACTCTCCCGGAGTTATTAGAAAAATTGAGCGTGAGATAAGACATATGAAAGAGGACTAGGGAGGGCATTATTAGCCCTCCTTTTTTTTGGAGGTTATATGGGATTTAAAAGTGATGGGATAAGATGGAAGTGGGACGATAAGTCTACCACGGGAGGACCAGTGCAGTATACTACTACTACAACAGATGCAGAAGAATTAAAAGTGAAAGCTAATAAGTGGAAAGGCGAATTTGTTGCAAACAGTCCAGTTAGTGACGCGCCAATGCAGTATGGCTGGGTTTGTCCGAGGTGCGGCCGCGTTAATTCACCATGGACGAGTACATGTTGGTGTTGGGCTTTAGGACCAAATGGAATACCGATTATTAAGTGTTAAAATTTTATTTATTATTAAATTTTTGGTATAATAAATTATAAAGTAAGAAAGGAATTAATATGGACAATAAAAAGAAAATGAAGAATATCGGTTCAATGGAGTTTTGGCTTCGTGATAATCGAGAGATAGAATATAATGACTCTATTGATTGCACTTTTGACCTCTATGGTACTGATAATGAGATGGAAGAGATAATGTCGATTGAGAAGTATTGGTGTCTGTGTCGTTATTTCGCGGCAGCAATGGGTTTCAGTGAACAGACGATTACTGAGTGGTTTGGCAGCTACTAATATGTAGAGTGCGGCCGCTCAACCTCATGGATTAAATGGTTCAACCTACCTATAAAGTAGGTTGACCGCGCGCAGTGTAAGTGGAAGGAGTACGTATGGCACAAGTTCTAAAAGTCGATGAATGGCAGAGTCCAACTGGTTGTTGGTATGTTGCTGATGTCCACACATGGACGGGTTGGCGCGAGTGTGCGGAGATTCTCGGCGTAGACACACTCGATGATTACATTAAGGTGCTTACCGACAAATATAAGGCTACAATCCATGGTACAATTGGTGTTCGCGATAACGAACCAGCCAATGTAATGTTTAATTGGCCTAAGGAACTTTACAAACACGCTCATCAATTTAAGCTTGATATAAATAGAATTGCTCGCAAGAAAAACTACTTAGTATAGAGGAGATTTATCCATGAGTAGAAGCTATAAGAAAAATCCATATGTAACAGACGGATACGGTGGCGATAGAAAACAGAATAAACGTATTGCCAACCGTACAGTGCGCCGGCGCCTTAAAGATGACGAAGATATGCCAGCGCGCCTTCAGCATAAGAAGATGACAGAAAGCTGGGACATATGCGACTACAGATGGCGTATGACTCGTGCTGATGCAATTCATTGGTATGAGAATGAAATGGAACATCAGGCATCGTCATATTTTAAAAAGCGCTATCCAACTCTTGAAGCTTGGCTCAAATACTGGGATAAATGCTATAGGAGAAAGTAGGTGAAGCATAGTAATTTTTATTATAAAGACATATATTTAGGTACGCTCTATGAAAGCGGTCATTTCCATTATATGTTAAATTCAAATCGAAGTGATGAAATCAATATGGAAATGATTGTTCATGTGTTAGAAACTATTAGAAAAAGTGGTTTATCTGATACGTTTGATTATGACAGATACGTACATGACTGGAATAACTTTCAGTTTCCAGACGAGTTTGAATTTAAATAAGGCGCATTGGGCCTCTGCAGGGGTCCACCCACGCGACGTCTGCGCCGTGTTATAAATGGAGCACGCGGAACTCCAGGGGAAGTTCCCCTGCCAGGGAGGGTTGGGCCTCCCACCTTTTCTTTGGAGGTTTATTATGGATACAAATGATACAAATATGGGAATAATTGATACCCCTTATGAAGATAGATGCTGTGGTAATTGTGAGCATTGCATTAAAACTGAAATGCGGTTTTGCTTAGTTCACCATGCTTTTATTGCAAAGAATAAGTGGTGTCATTGTTGGGAACCACAATATAGGTATTACAAATTTGAAAATTAGTAAATTTTCTGGTATAATTATAATATAATGAGGGGTATAAGTTATGAGTTCAAATTTTTGGAGATTTGCTTCTACGTTAGAGAAAGAGTTTCATGTACCTTATGATAGAGATAGAGAGGTTGTGCTCTGTCCAGAGTGTAAGGCGATGATTGCGAAGAGCGAAGTCGATTTCGAAGACTATACCTCTTATACAGAGGACAACTATGTAGTATATAGTTGCCCTTACTGTCAGAAAACACTTACATGCAGAGCGGTTGAAGCATAAAATATAGCCAAGGCGGAAGGCTTAGTGGAACGCACCACTTTAAAATAGCTCGAGAAGTCTAGTCGCACGCTAGCACCTGTGCATAGGGAGTAGTAGTACGATGCGCATCATGTATTAGGGACTGCTACAAGCCCCAGTATGTAGGTGGGTACACTCTGGGTTTTTAATGCAGGACATAAGGGCCTGAGGATGACGGACATCGATAAAATCCGAAAGGAAATAGTAGCGACAATATAACAATGGCGGCAAGGTAGCCAACGGCGGATGAAGACCCGCCCGCGAAGTGGTTCGATTCCACCTATTTCCTATTTCTTGTGGTGGCGTGTTTGAGGAAACCACGCTAGCAAAAAGCACGCACGCTTCCTGGTTTGCGTAAATTAAAGGGGTACTCCGACTATCCAAAGTACCAGGCTAAATTTCGCTCGGATTTATAAGTTGTACGTATTCTGCGGCCGGTCGTCCTTGTACGTCCATGAGCCGCAGATATTGTACGTACATGAGCGACCGCGCGCAGAATAAGTATGGAGATGTAACCCTAATGGTAAGGGAACGGTTTGCTAAACCGTGAGTAATCGCGAAAGCGGTGTGAAGGTTCAAGTCCTTTCATCTCCTCCACCGTTATTTTAATTTGGAGTTAAAAGGAGAAATAAATCAATGGCAGTTGTGAAACTTTCTGCTCCATGGCAGACTTATTATAAAGAGCTTAGTCTGCTTTTCGAGCACGATGATGAGGTTCGTATCATATATGATACTGATGCTCAGATGATTAATATCTTTGTAGATAATGCTGTAAAGGCCGAAGTTATGACAACCGCGTTACCTGCGGTTAGACAGTTTGGTTCGGTAGAATTGAAAATTAATATAATTCCTTCTAATAAAGTGAATATGTTGAAGGCTTCAAAGGGAATGGGTTTTGTAGACCTTTTTAGGGGTAATTCAATTGTAGATGACGTTGTAGTCGTTGAAGGTATTATGAGTAATCCGATTACTTATGTAATTTTCAAGAAAGAGGTTGTACAGTACTTCAATGATGACCTTGGCGATGCTCATGGTATGTGTTCTACTTTGTATCAGGATATTGCAAGTAGAGTTCTTGATGCAGGTGAGGGTATTTTCTTCTGTACAAATACATCTACAATTAGTAAAACATCTGTGTGGAGTCCATATGTGACTACAACTTCAGCTACTATATCTACTATGTAAGAGGTAGTATATGGAACAGAAAATAATTCAAATACAAGAGCGGGTGCCACTTCAAAAGGGCATCCCTCTTTCCATACAACATACCTTTGCGATGTTCAGTGCATCGGTTCTTGTACCATATATACTTGGTATCAACCCATCAATTGCTCTACTTATGAATGGAATAGGTACGCTCCTATTCATACTCATAACGAAGGGCCGCGCACCAGCGTATTTGGGTTCGTCTTTCGCATTTATATCACCAGCTTTACTTGTAATTTCAAACGAAGCTTTAGGCTACAGATATGCACTTGGTGGTTTCGTAGTAACTGGTCTGTTGATGTGCGCGGTTGCCATACTAATAAAGTTTGTAGGTACTAAATGGATAGACATCGTACTTCCACCTGCGGCAATGGGTCCAGTAGTTGCACTTATCGGTCTTGAACTTGCTGGCAGCGCCGCACAAACCGGTGGACTCATGGATAGCACCGGCGCAATGGTAAGTGATATCGACCCGAAGGTCGTAATCGTATTTTTCGTCACATTACTTCTTGCCATGTTTGGTGGTATACTTTATCGTGGCTTCATG
>Ga0326511_10005187_pt1 | contig 10310 bp, 9 predicted proteins | sample 0_2496_0518_D_FD_203701 | JGI IMG/M metagenome (GOLD analysis project Ga0326511, IMG submission 203701) | Bovine rumen microbial communities from UC Davis, California, United States - 0_2496_0518 | ecosystem: Host-associated > Mammals > Digestive system > Stomach > Rumen | place: USA: California... | reverse complement strand
CCGCCGCGCTGAGCAGCGACACTGCCACCGGCCTGGCCTTCATCAATCTGGCACAGGCCGTAGTGACCGTCGTCAACCGGCGCAACAAGGAAAAGCCCAAGACGAAGATCGTCGGGATGAAGTAAAGTAAAAAGGCTGCCTGTTTGGCAGCCTTTTTACTTTACTATGAAACAATATTGGAATGCTTCAGTTTCATTCTCACCTCACGCTTCTTCCTCAGATACTCCAGACGCTCCTGGGCATGGCGGTGGGAGACACGCAGCTGATGGCCATACACCAGGCAGGCCACTCCGAAATAGGCGGCCACCTGTATCCACAGATAGCGCAACTCTGGCAGCACATCGTTGAGCGAGGCACCCATTGAATTGACACGTATATAAGCCCTGGCGCCAAAGGTGCTGGGGAAGAGCCACGATACGCCCTGCCATGCGCCAGGGATGTTCGACTGCGGCCACGACACCCCCGTCAGGAACAGCAGCGGCACACTGATGAACACCATCAGCAGCATCACGTTCTCACGGTAGCGCACCAGGCACGACACTGTCATGCCAAAGAATATACAGGCCAATATGTAAGGTAGCATCAGCAGCAACAAGTCTTGCCAGTGAGCCAGGCAGGGGAAGGAGAAGAGTCTCGGCACCACCATCGAGAGATACGCTCCCATCACGGCATAGATCATCAGATAGCATAGCGTCTTGCCCCCTACGATGCGGTAGATGCCGCTATAGCTGGGGTGGATGGGAATCAGGTCGCCATAGCGGTTACGCTCACGGGCCGTACCTGCTGCCAGTCCGATGCCCAGCACGAGCGTCTGCTGTAGGATAAGCATCAGCACGGCAGGCAGGATGGCACTGCCGTAGCCCCCACCGGGATTGAACATTGTCACGTCATCGTAGGCCAGAGGCTGCACCGTAATAGCATCTTCGCGACTGGTATAATTACCAGAAAGCTTGATTTTTATCTCGTTGCCCATCTTTTGCGACACAGCCATGGCCGTCTGATAGATGGCCTTATAGGTGAGCATGAGCGACATGTCGCAGTATACACTCACCACGCCCTGCTTCAGGCGACTGAGGTTGGTTGCAAAGTCTGAGGGAATCAGGTACACCCCCTTTACCAACTGGCGGCTTACAAGCGACTGCGCATCGTCGAGGTCGTTGGCGTAGAAGGCCACCCTGACATCAGGCGCTGCATCGCACTGGCGGATGAACTCCCTGGAGAGTTGCGAGTGGCTCATGTCAACCACTGCCACAGGCACCTCTCGCACCACCTCATTATTATAGACCCACGAGTAGAGCAACGGGTAGACCAGTGGCACGAGGATGAAGAAGATGAGCACACCTTCGTCGCGCACCACCTGCTTCACTTCCTGCCTCCAGATATAGGCGGTATCGTCGAGAGCCTTCAGTATGTTATGGAATATAGACATAGGTAAGCATTGCATTCTTTATCTTACGGAGCACAAACCAAGGCAGCAGTATGAAAGCGACGAGAGCCACCAGGTGGAACCACGCATCGATGAGCGGGAAGCCGTTGAACACCGTAATCTGATACAACATGTAATAATGGCGCAAGGGGAAGAGCCACGACAGCGACTGTATCGGCGCATCCATGCCCATAGTAGGGAAGGCCGAGCCCGCCAGCGACATGCTGAGCACGGCCCACAGTGAGCACACACTCATCGACATGCGCAGCGACGGCATCAGGCCGAAGGCAAAGATGCCGAAGCTGATGGAAGCGAACACCTCAAGCAGTGTGAGCAGCGTGATGGCCCATACCCCACCCTCATGGGGGAAGTGGAGCACACCGTAGATATACCACTGGAATATGAAGGAGATGGCGAGGAACACCAGTGCCTGAGGCAGAAACTTGCCCAGGATGGCCACCATCACGTTTCCGTCAGCCTTTGCCAGCCACTCCTTGCCCCTGTCGAATTTCAGTTCCATGCCCAGCGAATAGGCAGAGATGAGGAACATGAAGAGCATCAGCACACCTGGCACGAATACCGTCGATAGATAGACGTTGTAGTTGCTCCAAGGATTCACCGTCTGATGCACATCGATGACGATGGGCTGCAGCACGGTCTGTATCTGTTGGGGTGTCATGCCGCGTGCCCGCATCGTGGCCATACCCACACCGGCAGAGCCGAGGGTAGAGATGGTCTTCAGGTCTTTCATCATCAGCGAGCCGGCCATCACGGTGGTCATGCTGTAGTAGTAAGACACCTTGGGCCGACGGCTGGCCAGCAGTTTCTCGGTCGTTCCCTTGGGGATATAGAGGAAGGCATATATCTGATTCTCCTGAATGGCACGCCGGGCCTCGGCCACCGACGGATATCGGGCCACGACCCTTGACGCCTGGAATGCATCAAGACGGCGCACGAGATTTCGCGAGGTGGAGGTATTGTCGAGGTCGACCACACCCACCGGCAGGTCTGCCGGCTGCCCCTCGTCGAGCAGTGAGGTGAAGAAGAGGATAGCCAGTATGGGGAACACCACCATACAGAATCCATAGAGGCGATTCATCACGAGAATCTTCGCCTCACGCTTCACCACCGTCCATATCGCAGACAAATACTTCATTCCCTTATTTGATGATGAGCGACATGCCAGGCCTGAGACCGTCGAGCTTCTCCACCGGACGGGCCTTCACCTCGAAGGTCTTCAGGTCATACTGGCCGGTGGCCTTCGTAGCCTTCCATACGGCGTAAGAGCCCTGGTCTTTCAGGTAATACACTTTCAGCTTGATGTCCTTGTTGAACGCGGGTACGAAAGCTGTCAGCTCCGAGCCTACCTTCATGCCGTTGAGCTGGTCCTCACGCACATTGAACGTGCCCCACATATCATTCATCATCGAGATTGACATGATGGGCGAACCAGTTCCCACAAGCTCTCCCACCTTCGGGTAGATGTCACTCACCTCACCGTCCATCTGGGCAGTCTGCACCGTCTCGTGGATATAGCTGCTGACTTCCTGCACGGCACCGCGGGCACGGCCCACCTGTGCGGCAGCGGCCATCTTGTCCTCCATGCGAGCACCATTGACGGCCATGTCGTACTGGCTCTGGGCAGCCTTCATCTGGGCCTCCATGGCCTTGTAGGTGGCAAACACCTCATCACGCTTCTGGGCACTGACAACACCTTCGTCGAACAGCCGCTGGATGCGCTGATACGACTTCTCTGCCACCTCATAGCCGGCCTTGGCCTGCTGGTACAGGTTATAGGCTCCCTGTATCTGCTCCTTGCGAGCACCGTTCTGGGCCTTCAGTTCCAGGGCCGAGGCGGCATTCTCGGCACTGCGTGCCTGCTCCATCTTCGCTCTCACCTCCGGGGCATCGAGTATGGCCAGCGTATCGCCGGCCTTGACGAAGTCACCCTCTTTCACTCTGATTTCCAGTATACGCCCAGGCACCTTGCTCGAGACGCGGTATTCACTCACTTCCACCTGTCCCTGGATGATGTCCGGGTCGCGGTCGATGGCCAGAAAGCCGATAGCGGCAACTATAATCACAACCGCCACAAATCCGAGGACGGCGTACAGGATATTGGTATGTTGGGTTCTTGCTGACATAACTTTATTTACGATTTACGGATTTACTATTTACTATTTGTTTACGATTGGAATATTTTATGGCATCACTATTCCAACGTGCCGAGCGACTTCTGTAGGTCTACCTGCGAGAGCTTCACGTCGATTTCGGCATCGATGAGCTGCGACTGTGCCTGCAGCCAGGCAGTCTGTGCCTCCATCACAGTGGTGGGGGTTATGACACCCTCCTGGAATCCCAGATTGGCCGTGCGCAGATTCTCCTCCGCCCGCTCGATATTGGCTTGAGCCATGGTGAGCTTCTTGTTGGCCTCGTCCACGCGAAAGGTGTTCTGGTTCACCTGCAGCTCTATCATCTCGCGCGCTTCCTGCCGTTCCAGTTCGGCAATAGCAGTGGCTCCTTTCGATGCGCGCACCTTATACATTACGTCGCCCCAGTTCCAGATGGGCACACGGACGAGCACTCCTACGTTCCAGAAACCACTGAATTTCTTCTCAAACGAGTTCAGCACATTGGGGTTGGTTATGGCATAGCCGCCTGTGAGTGCCACCATTGGCATGTTGCCCGCCTTCAGTATGTTGGTTACCTGCTTCGTCAGCTGTACACCGCTCTCCAGCATCTTCAGCTCAGGGCGGTTCTCAACGGCAGTCTCCACGTCGAGCTTTGGGGCAAGCGTCACCACAGCGAGATTCTTCGATTCCTCGTCGGCCAGTGTCACCTGCTCGTTGATAGGCAGCCCAATGGTGTTGCAGAGCAGCATCTTCGAGAGCACCAGTCCGTCGTTCACACGGGTGAGGGTCATCTCCGCCTCGTTCACCTTCACGTCGACCGACAGGCCGTCGCTCTTAGTGGCCACGCCCTCGTCAATCATCTTGTGTACGTCGCTGTCGAGCTTCTTCACCACGTTGAGGTAGGCCTCTGCCAGCTTCTGTTTGTGACGCAGCGACACCACCTGCCAGTAGGCTTTGTCGGTGGCATAGATAGTGGCCTGACGACGTGCATCGGCCGAGTGCTGCTGTAGATCTTCGTGGATGTCGGCCATCTTGTTGAGTGCTATCAGGCTACCACCCATAAACACAGGTTGAGTCAGCATCACCGACCCGGCAAAGAGGTTACGCGTATCGGTACGGAGGGCATCCACCAGCGAGCTGCCCACGCCGTCGAGGCGGGTGGCCAACTGCTGGAGACCTTGCCCCGACAGCTGGGTAAGCGACTCCAACGAGATACCCATCTGTCCGAGTACGGCTCCTATCTGCTGCATGGGCAGATGACTGCCGATTTCCTGCATACCTCCCTGTATTCCCTGGGCCGTTGTCGTGCCCAGGTTGTTGAGCCGGTTCTTCTGGTCGTCACTCAGCAGCGAAAACTCACGGCTGGTGTACTGATAAGTGCCTATGGCACTCACATGAGGCAGATACTTAGTCCGTGCCGACTTCCTCAGGTTGGCCGCCACGTCCTGTTTCACCTTGGCCACGCCCATCTGCTTGTTGTTGCGCAGCGCCATGGCCCGGCAGCTGTCGAGTGTCAGCAGCCGCTGGGCACTGGCGGTGAGAGGTATAAAGGTAAAGAGGTAAAGAGGTAAGAACCACTTTACCCTTTCTCTTGCCATGCTCTTTCCTTTTTTATTTAACATATAAGTTTCGTTATGACGTTATTTCGTTATTCCGATATTTCGTTATGACGTTATTTCGACATCTCGTTATTCAAAACTGAAAGTTCTTGAGCCAATCATGTTGCCGTCGGCAAAGATGCTCACGCGGTACTGGCCGCCCTCGAGCATCTGGGTGACGTTCCAGTAGGTGCTCACCACCACCTCCTCGCCGGTATACTCCACGCTCTTCTTCATCGAGCACTCCAGCGTACGGTTCTCGTAGCCGAAGGTGCCGCCACCGCCAAGGGTGTTACCACCAGGATTGGTGATGCGCACATAGATGGTGCGATAGCCGTTAGAGGCCGTCACATTCCTGGTGATGGTGAAGTTCACCTGTATTTTCTTGGTATCCTTCAGCTTCCGAGTGGCCTTGTCGCGCTTGTTGAGCAGCGACATCTGGATATTGGTGGCATCGAGTTGGGCGGCAATGGCCACCTTCTCCGAGAGCGATGCCTTCTCGCTGCTCAGACCTGCCACCTGCTGGGTGCGCTGCTCCAGCTCTGCACTGACACGACTGTTCTCTGCCTTCAGGCTTTCGTTCAGACGGTTCAGCGAGTCCACCTGTATGATATAACTACGGAGCACCTCGCGCACGGTGGCCAGTTCTTTCTTAAGACGGGTGATTTCACGGGCGTCGTCGGCCTTTACCTTCTTCAGCTCCTCGAGCAGCTTCTGTGTCTTGAGTTGCTCCTGGGTGAGCTGTTCCACGATAGAGTCGTTGTTAATCTGTGTCTTCATCTCACTGTACTGCAGGGCGAAGCGCTCATACTCGTTCTCCATCTCCTGCTTGTCCAGCTCTGCCAGTTCCTGCATGTCGCGATTCACCTGTTTCTGCTCCTGCAGATTCATAAAGAGATAGGCCAGCCCCCCTATCAGGGCCAGAATTACGACGATGAGTCCGGTCAATAATCCTTTCTTCATTGTTGCTTCAACGATATTTTGGGTGCAAAATTATATAAAATAGGTGAAACGGCAAAGAATTTTTGAATTTCTTTAAAGAAACGTTTGGAAGTTTAAGCATTTTTCTGTATCTTTGCCCCAAATAATATTCATTTGCCTATGAAGAAAGACGGTTTTTGGTATCGGACCTTCGATCTCTATTACGATGGTTTCCGTTCTATGCGCCTCGGACGAACGCTGTGGGCCATCATCCTGGTCAAGCTGTTCATCATGTTTGCCATCCTGAAAGTATTCTTCTTCCCCAACTTCCTCAAGGAGCATGCCCAGGGCGACGAAGCCGGCTATGTGGCCACGGAGCTTATTGAGAGGAGTGAATAGTGAATAGTGAATAGTGAATAGTGAATAGTGACAAATCGATAAATCGTAAATCCCTATGTTGTTTAGCAATCTGTTATTAGACATCGATGCCGGCACCATCAACTGGTCGAGGGCCCAGTTCGCCCTCACGGCTATCTACCATTGGCTCTTCGTGCCGCTTACCCTCGGGCTGGCTGTCATCATGGGCATCATCGAGACCAAGTACTACCTGTCGCGCGACACCTTCTGGCGCGATGCTGCCAAGTTTTGGCAGAAACTCTTCGGCGTCAACTTCGCCATGGGTGTGGCCACGGGCATCATCCTCGAGTTTGAGTTCGGCACCAACTGGTCCAACTACTCCTGGTTCGTGGGCGACATCTTCGGAGCACCGCTGGCCATCGAGGGCATCGTGGCCTTCTTCATGGAGTCCACCTTCGTGGCAGTGATGTTCTTCGGCTGGCGCAAGGTGTCGCCAGGCTTCCACCTGGCCTCCACCTGGCTCACCGGCTTGGGGGCCACCATGTCGGCCTGGTGGATCCTCGTAGCCAACGCCTGGATGCAGTACCCCGTGGGCTGCGAGTTCAACCCCGACACGATGCGCAACGAGATGGTCGACTTCCTGGCCGTGGCCTTCTCGCCCTTCGCCGTTGGCAAGTTCTGCCACACCGTCATCTCGGCCTGGATCATCGGTGCCGTGTTCGTCGTCGGCGTCTGCAGTTGGTATCTGATGAAACGCCGCGAGATGCGCCTGGCCACCGAGAGCCTCAAGATCGGGGCATGGGTGGGACTCATCGCCTCGCTCGGCGCTGCCTTCACGGGCCACATCAGCGGACAGCAGGTGGCGCAGGTGCAGCCCATGAAGCTCGCCGCTATGGAGGCACTCTACAACGGCGGCACCGAACAGGGACTGACCGCCATCGCCTGGGTGAACCCATTCCGGCAGCCCGACTACGAGACCGAAGAGGCCCCCGCCCTGAAGTTCGACATGCCCTACGCCCTCTCAGTCATGGCCACCAACGACCCAAAGGGCTACGTGCCGGGCATCAACGACATCCTTCGTGGATATACCCGCCCCGACGGCACCGCAGAGCCCTCCGTGGAACAGAAGATGGCAATGGGGCGCAAGGCCATTGCCTCTCTCGCCGCCTACCGTCAGGCCAAGAAGGATGGCTCTGAGACCAGGGCCGCCTCTGAGCTGGCTGTGCTGAAAGACAATATCCAGTACCTGGGCTACGGCTACATACGCGACAAGGCCGAGGTGGTGCCCTACGTGCCCATCAACTTCTGGGCCTTCCGGCTGATGGTAGGCCTCGGATGCGTGTTCATCGCCTTCTTCGCGCTGATGCTCATCCTCACCTATCGCATACCCTACCTGAGCATCATCGTCCGCCGGCTGCTGGCCACCTTCGGACTGCTGCCCGAGACCCATGCCGACACCAGCGGTGTCACCGGACTGCCCGCCTGGCACTACTGGCTGGCCATCGCCCTCATACCCCTGGCCTACATAGCGTCAGAGAGCGGATGGCTCGTGGCCGAGTTCGGACGCCAACCCTGGACCATCCAGGATATGCTCCCCACCTGGGCGGCCGTCAGCGACCTCCAGTCGTCGAGTGTGATGATCACCTTCATCCTCTTCCTGCTACTCTTCACCACCATGCTGGCCGTAGAGATCAGCATTCTGCTCAAGCAGATAGCAAAGGGACCTGAATACGAACATTAAAACAGAAACTGCTATGTCATACGATTTCCTTCAGCACTACTGGTGCTTCATCGTTTCACTGCTCGGCGCACTGCTCGTATTCCTGCTCTTCGTCCAGGGAGCCAACTCCGTGGCCGGCAGCCTCGGCGGCTCCGCTGAGGGCCGACGGCTCGTCTACAACTCCACCGGGCGCAAGTGGGAGTTCACCTTCACCACCCTCGTCACCTTCGGAGGCGCCTTCTTCGCATCCTTCCCCCTGTTCTACTCCACCTCCTTCGGCGGAGCCTACTGGCTGTGGATGCTCATCCTCTTCACCTTCGTCTTGCAGGCCGTCAGCTACGAGTTCCAGAACAAGCTGGGCAACCTCCTTGGCCCCCGCACATTCCAGTTCTTCCTCACCCTCAACGGCATCCTCGGCCCCTTGCTCCTCGGCGGAGCCGTGGCCACTTTCTTCGAGGGCAGCAACTTTATCGTCGAGAAGAGCAACATGATCGACCCCATGGCCCTTACGCCCGTCATTAGCCGCTGGGCCAACGCCAGCCACGGTCTCGACGCCCTGCTCAATCCCTGGGTGCTCGTCTTCGGCTTTGCCGTGGTATTCCTGGCCCGCGTGCTGGGCATCCTCTACGTGATCAATAATGTCGACGACAATGCCATCCGCTCCCGTGCCCGCAAGCATCTCATGGGCTCTGCCGTTCCCTTCCTGCTGCTCTTCGTGGCCTGGTTGGTCCACCTGCTGCTCAAGGACGGCTATGCCTACACCGACGAGGGCCTCATCTTCATCGAGCCCATGAAGTATCTCCACAACCTGCTCGCCATGCCCTACCTGCTCATGTTCCTGCTCTTCGGTATCGTCAGCGTGCTATGGGGCATAGGCATCGAGCTGTTCCGCGACGATGAGCCAGGCAAGGGCATCTGGTATGCCGGCGCAGGAACCGTCGTCACCGTGCTGTGCCTGCTGCTCTGCTCAGCATGGAATCACACAGCCTACTATCCCTCAACGGCCGACCTGCAGTCATCGCTGACCCTGGCCAACTCCTGCTCCAGCGAGTTCACCCTGCGCACCATGTTCTGGGTGTCGCTCCTCGTGCCATTCGTACTGGCCTACATCGTCTACGCCTGGCGCGCCATCGACTCCAGGAAACTCACCCGCGAGGAGATAGAGACCGACCACGCATATTAAGAGTTAAGAATTAAGAGTTAAGAATTAAGAAGTGTCGGCTATCGCCGAGTAAGAGGTAATATGTAAAAAGTGAAAAGGTGCTACAGAGTACGTCTCTACATCTTACGTCTTAATCGCAGCGAAGCGAGAATACTTCTAAAATCTAAAGTCTAAAGTTCAATGATACTACTCAGTTTCGATACAGAAGAGTTCGACGTGCCACGCGAGCACGGTGTCAGTTTCTCATTAGAGCAGGGAATGGCTGTCTCGAGAACTGGCACCAACCTCATCCTCGACATACTGCAGCGCAACCAGGTGCGCGCCACCTTCTTCTGCACAGGCAATTTCGCCGAGCACGCCCCCGAGGTGATGCAGCGCATCATGGACGAAGGCCACGAGGTGGCCTGCCACGGTGTAGACCACTGGCAGCCCCGCGAGACCGACTTCGTGCGGTCGAAGCAGATTGTGGAGCGCGTCACCGGCCGCACCGTCTACGGCTACCGCCAGCCACGTATGTTCCCCGTGGTGGAGTCGGAGATCAAGCGCGCCGGCTACCGCTACAACTCGTCGCTCAACCCCGCCTTCATCCCGGGCCGCTACATGCACCTGACCGAGCCGCGCACATGGTTCGTCAAGGACGGCGTCGTACAGATACCGGCCTCCGTCACGCCCATCGTGCGCTTCCCCCTGTTCTGGCTCTCGCTGCACAACCTGCCCGAGGCACTCTACCACTGGATGGTGCGCCGCGTAGTAACCCACGACGGCTATTTCGCCACCTATTTCCACCCCTGGGAGTTCTACCAGCTCAGCGACCATCCCGAGTTCCGCATGCCCTACATCATCCGCCACAACAGCGGCCGCCGGATGTGCCAGCGCCTTGAACGGCTCATCCAGATGCTCCTCACCCGCGGCCATCAGTTCATCACCTATAACGAGTTCGTGGAACAGTTAAACAGCGAAAGGGTAAACAGATGATCAGACTGGCCACCGTATC
>Ga0326511_10005185_pt1 | contig 10314 bp, 11 predicted proteins | sample 0_2496_0518_D_FD_203701 | JGI IMG/M metagenome (GOLD analysis project Ga0326511, IMG submission 203701) | Bovine rumen microbial communities from UC Davis, California, United States - 0_2496_0518 | ecosystem: Host-associated > Mammals > Digestive system > Stomach > Rumen | place: USA... | reverse complement strand
GGAATCCCCTATCTCCACATCGAGATTCTAGGTATATAAATTTATCAATATTTTAAAATATGGAAAAAGATAAAAAGGAAGAGAAGAATTTATTTCAGATAAAAAAAGTAGGATTAGATACAAGTAACCTCAACTATCAACCTACAATAAGCTCCGATGAGTATAATTTAATTCACGTAAATTTCTCCTCTAATAATGATGAATTTACTTCTAGTTTATTAGAAGATTCAGCTGTCTTTATGACTATTGAATTTTTAGATGGGGCCAAAGATGCTGTGACTAATTATCTTAATCACAATGGTTTATATAGGTTGGATTGTCTTCTGATAGATTCTAACTGTGATTTTGAGAAATATTCAGGTCAGATTAAAGAATTAATTGACTCTAAAGTTATTACAGAGTCCGCAATAGGAATTTCATTACCGGAATCAGTAGAGAGATTAGAGGAGATTCAGAAGGTTATCAACTTCGATTATATCTCATTGAATATCTGTCCATTATTCTTTAATGCAGAAATAATTAAATGGGCTAAAGAACATAACAAAAAGATTGTAGGATTTAATCCGTTTGGAGGGTTTTTGTCTTATGCAAATATTATGAACTCTTTTACAATACCTTATTTATTAGGGTTCATTGCTACATATGCTGATTATGTTTTTCTTTCGTCCAGGGATTTAATTTATTCTGCTAATGAGAAGTATTATTTAGAGAGTTTAATAGGTAATCCAACAGAGAAGTTATATTTATTCACAAAAAGTATGAATAAGCTTACAGAACCTATTAAGAAGGCGATAAAGAATTACCTAATCGTGGATGAAAAGACAGTAATTGAAGTAGAAAATCCTGTTACTGGATTTGATAAGAGTGAGATTATAATATCTACTGTAAATATAGAAATGGAGGAAATTCCATCACCGGAAGTTTCAGTAATTTCAGAGGATGGGGATGAATATTATAATGTAAACGTATTAACTCCTGAATTGTATGTTAACACCGCCTACCTAAATTCTTTTAATTCTAGGAAACCGGAAGGAATTGATGATAAGAGTTATTTAGCTATACTTAAATATAATATAATAGAACTGCTTTCTACATATAACAGTAATAAATATAAAGATAAGCAAGGTTCATTTAAGATAGAATTACATAAGCTCTGTGATAATGCAATAGTTATAACTACATTGACTAGGTTTACTGAAAGAACAGGTATTTTTACAGTGGAAAAGAAAACGGAGGATGTTAATTTCCTACTTTATTATAAAAACGAAAAATTTTTATTTCGAAGAGTCCTATCTAAGGATTGAGGGCAACTGAATTTCTTAGTTATGGAAACTTAAACCTTACGTAATGTAAGGTATGATTGTAAGAGAATTATTTTTTAATTAAATATATTTTGAAATGAGAATATACAATAACACAAACGCTCAGATTGAGTTTGAATTGACACCGGGCAACAAGATTGTAACCCAGGCAAAACAGTATTCAACAGACTTTTTACCGAGTATAAAAGCATTGGATAACCTTGTAGTAGTATTTAAGCCTAGTGAAATTGCATTCTTAGTGAGAGGTGCTGCTGAATTGAGTATGTGTAACATGACGAAAAGCAACACAATTTCAAACTATGTATGTGTATCCTTTGAAGAAGTCTCTGAAAGGTTTGGTCTATCTTCTACAGCAGGCAAGAAAGAAGAACCTGTAACTGTAAAAGAGGAAGTTAAACCAGAGGCTGTAAAAGAGGATGTTGACGGTGCAGTTCTTAAGGAAAAAGTAATTGAAGCTGCTCCTGAAGAAGTAGTTAGTGAGCCTGTCGTAGACACTCCAGAAACTGAGCCGGAACCCACAAAGAAATCTAAGAAAAAGAAAAAAGATTAATCTTATTAAATCATTCTAGAGTCTCCGTATTGGAGGCTCTTTTTGTTTTACTCTTATATTTCCTATGTCATGATTGAGTATAAAGAGGTCACGAATAAATACGGTAAGGTAATTGTTTTTTGTAATTTTGAAGACTTGTTGAAGGATGCTTATGGTGTCTCAACTATGGAAGAAGTTGAAGCAAATAAGAACAGTAATGGAGAATATATATGCCACTGTCCTTTTTGTAAAGCAGCAGGTCATACAAAACACAAATTATATATAAAAGAAGATCTATCTGTAGGACACTGTTTTGTTTGTACTAGAGCATTTATTAACATAACAGGTGATGTAGTTGATGTAACAACCACTTTACCTGACTTTAATAATTTTGGTATGAACGTTGGAGGAACAGTAAATCTAGTTAAATTAACAGATCCAAACTGGTCCTTAGACAGATATTTCAATGAATTTGATGAATATTCCGAAGTAGGTGTTAATTATCTAGTGAAAAGACACAAATACTTAGGGGAATTATATAAAGCATTGGGATTTAAGTTCTTAGACGGAAATGTTGTAATGCCTTTTAAGTATCATGGAGAAATTTTTTATTATCAGATAAGGTTCAGTAGTGAAAGTTCTAAATTAAGATATTTCTTTCCACCTATATCAGCCAAACCCCCGTATATAATTGAGAGGGGAGATAATAAAAGGTTTATTATATGTGAAGGTGTATATGATGCTGTATCGTTACTTATTCAAGCACCAAATCATACCCCATTTGCAGTATTAGGCTCTAGTATAAGTGACTATCAAATCAATTTCCTTAGAGAATATGTCCCGAAAGAGATATTGATTTATATGGATGAAACTAGGATATCAATTGGAATAGCGAATAAACTAAAGAGGGTAATTGATTATTGCCCTATTAATATAATTAAATCCAATGGGGAAGACCCGGAGGAAAGAATGAAAAGGTTTATGAGTTATGGTAAAAATTTTAATGAATTAGCATGGATCAAGTAATTACGTTTGAAACTCACGCATTAGTTGAAAAGAATAAAATAGTAGTAAAAACAAGTGACCCGAGACTCCTCCCTTATTTAACTGTACAAAGGGAGGAAAAAGGTTATTCTCCATTTCTACATCGTCTATCTCTTGTGAAAAAAACTTATAAAATATTTGAGAAACGACCAAAAACAGTTAATGGAATTACTACATATGAATTTGGATTAGGTTGGGTTTCTTATCTAGCTAGATTATTAAAAGACCTTATTCCAATTGATGAATACAATGCCTTAGTATCTTCATTATACTCTTCTAATAATAGAACACTCCCTTTCCAAGAATTGCGAGATTATCAGAATGAGGATGTTTTATTTATGTTGAAGTATAAAAGAGCTGTATGTTCTGTTTATACTTCATACGGTAAAACTCAAGTTATAGCGACATTAGCTAATTACGCGCATTCAATAGGAAAGAGAGTTCTTATAGTAGCACCAGGGAAAAAACCACTGGATGAGTTGATTAAGAGATGTAAATCCGTCTTTAATCTGGATATACCAAATGCAGATTTAAGTATAAATGCCATGATAACAGGTGGTGTTATGAATTCTAAGAATAAAACTGATAAAGATCAGGCAAAGGAATTCTCTAATTTACTATCTACGTATGATTGGGTTTTAGTGGATGAGGTTGAATATTGTATAAACCCAGGAGGTTGTTATATTTTCGATAGATGTACAGGGGCAGAAGTTATGTATGCCTTTTCTGGTACTGCTGAGAAAAAGAAAGCCCAAATGATTAGTTTTAATAACGGATTAAATGATGATAGTGTAATAGATAATATCAATTTAATCAAATATTTTGGGCCCTCTTTAATATACAGATCACCTCAATCTTTACAAATCAGAAATATAACCGTTACTACTTCTGCATTTGATTCTTTGGTTTTTCCAAAGGAGATGTTTGAAGGTGCAGATAGTAATGTTTATTCTAGTGTAATGAATACTATATGGACTGATGACAGTGTGATAAATGTAATAGAGTCTGTTATAAAGAGATTTCCAAAATTATTTATCCCTGTAAATAACTTAACTACAATACTCAGTACGTGGATTGATAAGTGGATAGGAAAATTTAATATGTTACTTGTATGTGGAGAAGGTTATATCCATTATACCACAGACGGAAATAAATATGTTGGTTTAACCCTTACGGAATCTTGCGAATTGATTAAGAGAGGTCACGTTGATGTAATACTCAGTACCTCTGCTGGTTATAGAGCTTTAGATTTCCCTGGGTTAACCAATATTCTACTCATACAAGGTAATATAGCTGGTGTAGTTTTGCAGTGTGTTGGTAGAGTAGCTAGAGGTAAAGAGTCAAATATTATATCTCTAATCCCTGAAAACCCTAATACACGAATTCCAATCTATTCAAAAGGATTGGATGCTAGAATAAACATGATAAAAGACTATTACAAATATTGTCCTCAGGAAGATATTGTAATAACAGAAAATGATTTAATAACTCATTAATTTATATTTATTTACATGGCAACAGTGCTAAATAACTATGAGCTTTTATACTCACTCTTTAATAGATATGTATTCGACCAAGCGAAGAATAATATTGATAGTATAGAGTCGTATTTTAGAACAAATCCAGGGACGGATAAATCTCAATTAGTCTTTGAATTATTGAAGGCTATAAGGGATTATCCATTAGAGTCTATAGACCTACCTCTATTCCAGTCTATTTTTAGTAGATGTAATAAGACGAAAGAAGAGGCAGATCAGATCTTGAATGATATTGTTAAGTGGAAAAGTTACTCAAGAGATCAGATTATACCTGCTAAAAAATACTTAGATGATTTAACAGCAGTAACTATACTTAGACAGGCTAGTTCTATGTATAAGGATAGCCCTTCTGAGTATTTGAAGTATATAAAAAATGCTTCATTCTCATCTTCTGATACTTCTGTATTTACCTCCATTCCTATATCTGCTATTGATATTAATTCATTATTGGCAGATAATCCAAATGATTATATACCAAGTAGATATAAGTGGATTAATGATACATTTGACCCATATCCAGGTTACCCAAAAGGACAGATGGTTATAGTAACTGCAGCCCCGGGAACAGGTAAGACGTTATGGATGATGGGAGAAGCTGTAAGTATGGCATCAAAAGGATATAAAGTACTATATATTTCCCTTGGTGATAATAATATGAAAGATTTTATTGTCAGAATGAGTGCTATACTTACTGGAGATTCTTTTGGTAATGTTCATAGAAATTTACTGGATAGCTTTAAACAATTACATAAAGTTTGTGGTAGTAATCTAGAGGTTTCAATCAATGCGGCAGGTAAAGTTACTGCAGAAGACATAGTTAGTTTGTCTATGGCTAAAAATGCCGATGTAATTATGGTCGATTATGACGGAAATCTAAAAGGTGTAGATTCCGATGAAGGAATGTATCATACTTTTGGTAACGTTTATATGACCTTAAATGAGTTGGTTCTTGCTGGAAAACTATTATTTATCGCATCTCAGCCAAAAATCGCTGCTTTTGATGCAAAGGTATTAGAGATGAAAGATATTGGTGAATCCTCAAGAAAACAACACACAGCAGACATGATAATCGGTATTGGTAAAGAAATTTCCAGTCCAAATCAGTTACATACGTTTAAAATATCAAAGAATAGGCGAGGTGAATCTGATGTATATGCTTACACAATAAGGTTGAGTAATGGTAGATTTAAACAAATACCAAAACAACTATACGATGATTTACTACATCCACAAGGGGCTAATATAAAAAGGAATTTTACAGAGCCAGAAGTAGATGCTATGATTGCAAGTTATGAAAGACAATTCGGCAATTTTAGAACACCTCAAGGACAGGTATCTCCAGTTTTTATTGATCCCACTGCATATCAACAAACAACGCCTAATATGGTAATTGATAATAGTGGAAATTCTGTTTATGTAAACCCAACTCCGATTGACTGCACAATTACAACTACAAGTCATTAATTATGATGTAATTATGGAGTTAAAATTTTTCTTGACATTGAATAATAAGTTAGTGTCTGTAAATGATCTCTATAAAGCAAAATTAGGTTATAAAGCTGGCCGTCCTTATCCAGTAGTTTATAAAAATCCAAGGGCGGTCATGCTTTCGAATGAGATGAGAGATCAAATGAAAGCATTGACTATACAGCCGGAATTACTTGACTGGTTAAAGAAAACTAAACAATTTACGTTATATCTTCATGCTGTTTTTAAAACTGGTATGAATAGTAGAGATGCTAGTAACATAGTTAAATTAGCTGAAGATGAACTAGTTAAGTATATTAAAAATGATTTAGGGGTTGATGATTATGATGACAGTTTACATATAAAAGTCATCAGTGAGAAATCAGTATTACCTAAAGCAGCTCATGAATTTCTAGGTGTATGTCTTAGTGATTATGTTCAGAATGTTAGGTTTGATTCTATAAATAGACCAGAGAAAATTTGGGTAAATAAGGATCAAATACTCACCTTTCCACCATTACCAAAAAGAAAGAAGAAAGATGAGAAATATTATGAAATAGTAGAAAAAGATGATGCAGATACTCTTGTGTATGTAATTGAAGATGAGAAAGATTTAGATAGATTATCTACAATTAATATTATACAAGACGTAGAATCTGTGAATATACTTAGAAGATATAACTTTATTTACATTGCTGTTTTAAATAACAGTATACCCGGAATCTCAGAGTTTATAGATACAATTAACAAATATAGTTATAGTGGAATAAAAGCTGAGTATTTAAATTCAAAGGATGAAATTATAAACTGGATTAAATCTTTTTAAAGAACGATGTTTTTCGAATACTGTCTTATCGTGACAGGGGATGCTGAGTTTAACGACTACCCCCTTCTAAAGAAAAAATGTGATAATTATCTCCGCAATAATGTTAAAAATGGAGAGAATATTGTTATAATGTCAGCTGGAAATAGTGAAGGCGCTGACAACCTCGGAGAAAAATATGCAAGTGAGCGAGGTTATGCCATTAGAAGGTTCAACCCTGATTGGAACAGATACGGAACTAAAGCTAGATTTATCAGAAATAGACAAATGATAAATAATAGTGACGGATTTATTGCATTTACAAGTCCTTACTGTGAAAATACTAGCATTACAAATAATTTTATAAATGATGCTAGAAACAGAAGGTTGAATGTAAAGGTAGTTAGAGAAGAAGAGGATTAATTTATAAAAGAAAAAAAAGAAGTAAGAATATTTTACGTATTCTTACTTCTTTTAATTTTTATTGTTGTAATATTTGATATAATTCCCCTACTTTCGTAGAGGTTAATGGTAATCTTTCTTTGCCTTCAACAATAGAAGACTTACCAAACCAACTATCTACAAGGTCGACATACATAGTACCGTTACCATCATCGCCTTGATAGATCATTCCCCATTCCTCTGAGGAGAATTTACTGTTTATAGATAGTTGTTCAATGGCTAAATTGTCAAAAATAATGACTGGACATTTATACCTTAACGTCTCAAGCCATTCTTCTTTTAGCCATTCTATATATCCAGTGGGGATTTTTCCCTTTCCTCTTCCTAAATCTTTGTATCCAAGGATTAATATCTTTTTACCTGTTAATGCTTTGAAATAGGTATCATCCAAAATACCTGCAATAACATGTATAACCGTTCCTTCCTCTTTTACCTGGGAGATTTCTTGATATAAATCTTCATCCCAAGTACCAGGATTAGTCATACTAATCCCAATACTTTTCATAAGATCCTTTCTAAAATAATCAAGAATTTGGTCTTTATGTCTCTTTAAGTGGTTTTGATTTACGGTTAAAGAAACAAATATCTCTTTTTCTTTACAGAATTCTAGAATTTCTGTAATATTCGGGTGAGTAAATGCATCACCTCCGCCTATCGCTATTTCACCACCTTTATAGGTACTAACTACCTCCTTAAATAGGTTAATGTCACAATGTTTCCCAGATATTGTTGAATTATTATAACAAAATGAACATCCATTATCGCAATATTTTGTAATACAGATATCCATTGCATTCGGAAATTCAAACTTCCCATCTTTTTTATCTGGATCAACTGGTTTTATTATCCTACTACCTAAATTAAGAAAACTTACCTCAAAGTCACCATTGAGATAAGTTTTAATTTTTTGTTCCATGTCGGATTTATTTACGCCAATTATTAATATTGGTTATAAATTTTTGAACGTCCCTGTCAGAGGCGATCCATACGTCAGCAAGGTCTTTGCCGTAACACCCTCTAGAATCAACTCTAGAGAAGATACACAAACCAGCTCTCGGGTCTGTTTCACTTGCTTTCATAAGCGAGTTAATGCACTCCTCTGCATCTGTATTTCCTTCGCAGAGCAGCTCAATCATGCGATCTATTGGCATGTTCGGGTCTGTGAGCCTGTCGTGTGGTTTAAGCTCAGACTCTTTAACTTTTTTCTCGACCTTCAATTTATTTAAAATTTGGTCGATTTTAGGGTCTCCAGTAGTGTAATTGACACTCATGAATCTTTCTTGATCTGTCATTTTTTTTTAAGTATTTAAATTGTTAATAACTCGAAATTAGAAGAAAAAAGTGAGTAATAATAATATTTTTCAATATTACTACTACTCGATAATTAGGTTTTCAAACTTTTATAGTTTCTCTCAATTTCTTCATTTACCTCTCAATAAGCTCAGTACTCTAAATTAAAGAATATAACTTAAAACTTAAATAAATATGATTTATGTATATAGTAAACCTGAGGAAATGATTATTCTCTCAAGTAATCCTAGAGATTTAAAGCAAAACCAAGAAGAGTATTTAGAGGAAGATGAATCTCCTTTACGAAATTCTAATTTACTTTTCACTATTGATTTGGATTTTGACAATGATTTTATTAGGAATAATTTAAGAAGATGGTTAATATTGTGGGAGGATAATACAGAAAATGTGAGGTTTTATAAATACAAACAAACTATTATTGATTGGCTTAGGTCTATAAGAGATGAAGGAATTTCTTCAAGTAGGCCGTTGAACTATAACCCTAAATTGGTATTAAAAAGTGAAAAAGAAAAGTTAATTAAATCTTTCCTAGATACTAAGTCTTTTTTAATAAAGAATAATATAATTAAAGATGAATTAGCAAGAAAGATTAATATAAATGCAGATAAATTGATCTATGATTGTGATGTTTATAATTACTTAGATGAATTATACCCTAATTTATCAGAAATTATAATAGAATATTCATTGTTGAGTGATAAAAAGAAATCCCTTATTCAAAAATTTTATGATATTAAAACTAGAGAAGGACAGATAGCCTTTTTAAGAGAAAATGGGGATGTTAATGTATCTGAAATTGCCACATTTTTGCCAGATTGGTGTATTTTTGGGTTGTTAATATCTGAGGAAGACCTGAGAAAATCCAATGAAAAATGGGATAATTTACCGGAGTTTAGAAATAAAAAGAAAATAGATAATAAGGATTTTCTGAGACTTCATAAGGATTTTTTAGTAAGGGAAGAAATATTTAAGTCGTTTAAGATAAATGAAGTTTGGGCAGGAGATCAAATCAAAAATAAAATACGTGAAATATATCGGAAATATGAGTATACAGATGGTAAACCTAGAATTTCTGAAATAAACAAGTACTTTGAGGTCAATAAAACTAGACAAGGTTATAGAATTGGTTATAGAAAATTAACTAAATATTCTTAATATATGTATTTTACTAATTGTAAGGTAGAGATAATTGTTAATGAAGAACTGAATCTACTACAACGAATAAAATTGTGGTTTGAAGAGTTGAAGATTCAGATGAAAATTAATAATCGTACTCTAAATGGGGTAACTATTGAAGAAGCACTAATTAACAGTGGCTTAGTAAAAGAGGGGGAGTATCTAATGCACTTATCTACTTACCCATTAAAATATGAAATAAGAGATAAAGAAAAAGATAAGAGTAGTAAAAGACACCATTACATACCAAGGGTGGTTATTTTCATCAAATACAACATAGATAATAAAGAAATAGAGAAGAGGAACTAAAACCTCTTCTCTATTTTTATTTTTTAACACTTAGCACTTAGCACAATACGAGACCTGTCTGAAAATAAACTTGATTTTGTAATTCATGTAAACTCTTAACTTCTATCCTACTTTTTTCAGAGTTTCCAGGTTTTCCTATTTCAAGTACCCAAGGATTATTGCTATCTTTCTTAGAAGGCAGTGTTAATATGAAATTAGTATCCGGATTTTCTGAGTCATAAATAGCCTTAATCCATTCCTCCGTAACCTCTTCTTTTACTGCATTGTATCTCCTCTTTACTTCATGTTTTTGGAATCCTAGTACCCTTGATAGAAGATCGTCAGTAATGTCTATACCAAAACAGTTACTTGCAT
>Ga0326511_10005183_pt1 | contig 10315 bp, 8 predicted proteins | sample 0_2496_0518_D_FD_203701 | JGI IMG/M metagenome (GOLD analysis project Ga0326511, IMG submission 203701) | Bovine rumen microbial communities from UC Davis, California, United States - 0_2496_0518 | ecosystem: Host-associated > Mammals > Digestive system > Stomach > Rumen | place: USA: California... | reverse complement strand
AAGCACGATGCTTTGGTAAAGATTATGGAAAGAGATGGAATTAAAATTGATTTCGGTATCTTTCTTCAGGGACCTGACCAATCAACTACAATGAATAATAAAGGTATCGTATGTAAGACAGACTTCAGTCGTCTTGCAACGCCTATGCAGATGGCAACAAACTACTCTGCTCCGATTGTTCATTGTTTGAATTACTTTGGATTTCCTTGGGTATCTGTAAATGAGGATCCTCGTTATGTTCCTATCAACACTCGTGATATTTACAACAACGAACTTGAAATCCTTTCACAGATAAACAAAACCTGCCGCGTTGAAAGATGTAAAGGTTACTTTGAAGATTCAAAAATCTTCTTGCAGCACGACTTGAAATATCGTTATGCAGGTATTGAAAAGATGTTCCTTGCAGATAAAAAGAAGATTGACTTCAGTGATCCTGACCATATCGTTGTTGGTGATAAAGTTTATCAGAAAAAGAATGACTTTATTATGACATTGAATGGTTCTCCTGACCGCTTTGATTATTTGAAGCGTTGGGTACTTGACATCGCAAAAGATCAGGTTATTTATGGTAAGTGGCCTGAGGAAACAATTAAAGGTTACGAAAAGAACTTTGAGTGTAAAGGTATCGTTGAAATCGAAGATCAGATGTGGGAATCAAAGTTTACTTATGTTCCTTGCTTCGAACGCCGCCTCACTAATTTCGTAACACAGAAAGTTTGGAAGATGATTTATTATGGCATCATTCCATTCTGGGATAAGTATTCATATGACACTGACGGATACTATAAAGATATGCCTGATTATTTCAAGGTTTCTTCACCAAAAGAAATGTGGGATAAAATCAAATATCTTAATGAGCATCCTGATGAGTATAAGAAATATTTGAAACAATATTATGATCTTCTTGAGGATAAATATTTCAATGGTGATTTCATTGTTGAAACATTTAAGCCTTACTTTGATAAGTATGGTCCTCAGCCTACAAGAAGAATCATACAAAACTAATTTGGAGGAAAAATGGCAACTGACGCATTTGCCGCAGCATTGGGCACAATTCAAAAGAAAATTGGAAACGCGATTAAGCCCGTTAATCAGAACCTTCTTTGTAAGAAGTTAATTACAGACTCACCGCGTTTGAATTATGAGTATGGCGGAGGAATCAAGATTGGTTGTTTCCACCGCTATATGGGACCTGAAAGTGGCGGTAAGTCTACAATTTGTACATACATCGCAGGTCAGTTTCAGAAGCATCTTGCAGAACAGCATCCTGACTTGGCTGACCACGACATTGTTGTTTATATGGACTTTGAGCGTTCTTTCGACCCAGATCACGCTCACGAAAATGGTTTGAATGTAACATCTGTTTATGATGATGCAGGTAAGTACTGTTCAGACGGTAAGTTTGTACTTTTGCAGCCTGACTGTTTGGAAGATGGTGCACTTGCTCTTGAAGAGATGATTAAAACAAACCGTGTTGCGGTTGTTATCTTCGACTCAGAATCTATGGCACCTACTCGTACTGTAATGCAGGATGAGTTCAACAAAGCAAACTTCGGTTCTGGTGCAAAAGCTTTGAAGGAATTCTGTAACCGCTTCAACATTCTTTGTGCAAATTACAACACAACAATGTTTGTAATTTCTCAGGAACGCGCACAGATGGCTCAGATGTCCCACGCTATTGCAACTACAGGTGGTTATGCTTTGAAGTATGTTGCTTCAACTCTTAACCGTGTTCGTAAGATTGAAAACCTTACAGAAGGCAGCAAGATTGTCGGCATTCATATGCAGGTACGCAACTACAAGAATAAGACAGGTATTCCTTTCCGTGAATGTGAAATGGACCTTTACTACAAAGGCGGCTTTGACTCAACTGGAGAGTTCGTTGACTTCTTGTATGAGTTTGCTGAAGATCCTCGTTTGCTTAAACTTGTTGACTGTCGTTCAAAAGGTTATTACAATTCAAAGACAGTCTTTGGTTGGAACTTCCACGGTAAGGATGCTTTTGTTGCTGCTATCAACAGCGGCGAAGTAAAGCCTGCTGAATGGGAACAGATTAAGCAAACAATTCAGGATATCATTTCCCACGAAATCGAAGGAAAAGAGTTTACTGGAGACGAAGATCAGATTGCTGAACAGGACTTGACAAAAGAGAAAGCTGAGGAACTTTCAAAGGCTGAAATTGAAGCTGAAGAAGCAGAACTCAAGCAGAAAACAACTTTTGTAAAAGCTGATGAAGCTACTGAAGAATAATTCAAAATAATAATTTAAGAATACAATTCTCCTTAAGAGGGTGGGTTTTACAAACCTGCCCTTTTTAGACTAATTTGATATGGCAGACAATTTTAGAATAAAAATTGAAGATCTTGAAGGTAATGGAAGTCTTCACGGCAGTAGCGAAGAAAAAGAGCAATCAAGCGCATTGCCAAATAAAGAACCTGCAAGTGGAAGCCAATCTTTTAATGGTGGTAAATTACAGTCTAATTCCTCAGGCAATACTTCGATTGCACTTGAAAGCAGTACATCATCTTTCACAAGAGATGTAAGTAAAGAAAGTTTTGACACTGACATTCATACAGATATTTATTCTGAGGATCCTGCCCTTGCATATACACTTAATGAAAGCGACGCTGAATACGCAGAAATGGTTGCTGCTTTAGGCGACGCTTATGGTAAAATATTCAACATTGACGCAGAAGATGCAAATACAGCTGCAGACACTGAAGGCCTTGGTCTTTATGGCAAAACATTAGATCCTAATAAAATGAATGCTTTGGCAAAGCAACTTATTTATGGAACACTTAAAGAAGTTTTGTCTGATATGAATGCAAACGGCAGCAGCACAAGCCCAGGCAGTAATGACGGCGGAAGTGGCAACGGCACAGGTGACGGCTATTCAGGAATAAATGAAGATGGTAGCAATTCTTCAAACAGCGCAACCAAACCATTTGACATCAACATTCCTATTTCAGATTTAGGTGATGGCACCAATCCTTATGTTAAAGTTCTTCCTGCAATCGATGATGCTATTGATGAACTTTATTCAACTGAAGTTGATTATCAAGCAACAAATGAAAATGTAGATGCAACTGACATTCTTGACAAAAACCCAAGTTATGGAAAAGTAGAAAAACTTGAAGCGGATCTTGACCACACAGGGAAATGGGACTTAAGAGCAATGCCTGATGCAATGTCAAATATGTATGATGTTTATTTCCGCATTGTTGATAATGACACAGATGTTGACGGTAAACATCTTACTCCAGGGCTCCCAGGCGTTGATAGTTTATTCAGTTCTCGCTTATTGTCTGCAAGAATATCTTCTATTGAAATCCCAGCATATGAAAGACAGACAACTGAAGTTTCAGCTTGGGGCGGAAAAATTGAAAGACCTACTGATGCAATAAACACTCCTGGTCAGTCATCATTCTCAATAAGAGGTGATACTCGTTTACTTTATATCGACTTTATGAACATTATGTCAGGTACACCTATGGCAGATTATCTTAATGTAGGTAGCGCAGTATTTGATTTGAAAGATAAGTTGAGTTGTTCAAGAACAGCAAATTATATTAAAGAAGCAGGTGAAGACGCCAAAAAAGCAAAAGAAGATATGGAAAAAGCTATTGCTGCAATAAAGAAAAAGGAAGATGAAGATCTTCAGGCAGCTCGTGACCAAATCATTAATGAATATTCAAATAACATTAAAGATGAAACACAAAGAAATGAGTTTATGCGTCAGGCTTATGAAAGATCTGTAAAGTCAGGCGTACCTATGTATGCTGCTGAGCTTGAAATGATTGAAGAAGCAGGCAATGCTCAAGTTGCTGACTTAAAAAAGAAACTTAAAGAAGTTAAAGCAAAAGAAAATGATGGCGGAGCAGATAACTATTGGGCAGCTCAAAAAGAAAAGAAAAACCAAATGGCAGAAATCAAAGCTGAAATTAAAAAGCTTGAAAAAGAGCAGGAGGCTCGTGCAAAAAAGATTTCTGATGTTACAAAAGAAGCTTCAAAAGCACTTAGAAATGCAAAAGCAAAAAAGAATGTAACAGTTATTTCTGCTTATTTAAGAAACCGTCCTGTAGCAGTTGAACAGAATTGGACAGAAGCTTCAGCTTATGTAACAGGCGCGATTGCAAGAAATATGGCAGTAAGAGGAACTGCTGCTCCATTCAGTTCATTTGAAGATTTAAGCAAACATTCTCGTGTTGATATTATTGTAAGACGCGTACCTCAAGGCGAAAGATTCAATTCTTTGACAACACCTAAAAAAGATGAACGCTTTATTTTTGAAGATGTTAAATTGCTTGGTACTTCAAACGGAATACAGTTCAAACGAGAAAGCGCAGATACTCAAGACTTTACATACAACTTTATTTATAAAAGATTTTATAAACTTGATTATTATGCAGATGATCCTGCAGATTGGGTTAACTCACAACTTGATGAACTGGCAAATTGGTGCGTTGATTGGACAAATGAAAAAATTAAAGACGGATCATCAGCGTTGAAATCATTGCTTAAAGGTTAATATATTTTTATATGATTAGTATTTCTTTCGACTCAGCAGAAGATGATTTGCATATTACAATCAGAGGAGACAATTTCCGTGACCTTGTTGATTTTGTAAAGTTGCAAGGTTGTCGTTGGAATCCCGACTTAAAATGCTGGACATTAAGTGTAACAAAGTATGATGACTTTAAGGCAGCCGCAATGGCTTTTGATTCTGTTGACATTGATATGTTGACAAAAACAGAAGTCATTAGATGGAAAAATAGCCTCGTTGAATTAAAAGTTTATCGTCGTGCATTCAAACAAGAATTGATGAATCTTCCTCCACTTGTAGGAAAACATCCTTATGAAGATTATCAAATTGCAGACATTACACGAGGACTTTGTCAGAACAGATTTTTGTTCCATCACGAGATGGGTTTGGGTAAGTCTTATATCTTAACCGCTTTAATTGAACATAAACGGTATTATGGTGATATTGGCAAATGTTTAATTTTCTCAACACCTATTGGTACACGCAATCTTAAATCAGAATTATTGAAACACGGTAAGAATATGCGTGATGAAGATATTATTACATTTACATCTGCAGGCGCAATTCCTTTTGAAGACCGTGACATTTTCAACACTGAAAAATATCCGCAGACAATTATCATCTTATCATATGATGCTTTGAAATCAATAAGCAATTATTATTATGATAAGAAGTATGCAACTAAAACAAAGAAACATCCTTCCACAGGAAAAGCATATCGAACAAATTGTATGCCAATTAAAGAATGGCTGGGAGATAAGCCAGGTGGATTGTTCCTTGATGAAAACCACTCGCTTGCAGTTCCTTCTTCAAGACGAACACAAGTAATGAATTGGATTGTACCTTACTTTGACCAAAGATTCTTGTTCACAGGTACACTTGCTGATAAGTATGAAAAGTTGTATGAACCTTGTTGGATTCTTGACAAAGCTTTGGTTGACGGAATGGACTATCCTTCTTGGTGTGCAGCTTACAATGAACTTGGCAACAAGTATTCCGCTTATGCAATAAATCCTGATAAATGGAATCTCGAAAAACTTGAACAGTTGAACATTGAAATGTTGCAGAAGTATTGTTCAAAACGCAAGATGACAGATTGTCTTGACTTGCCACTTAACTATGAGGTACCAACAATTTACTGTGATATGTCACCATTGCAAAGAAAGATTTATGAACGCTTCAGTAATTTTACTGCTCAAGAACAGGCAGACTTAGCAGGCGATGGCGGTAAATCTTTCAGTGAACGAATGATGAACTTGTTTCAATATTTACAAGGCGCGGTTGATAACCCAACTTGCTTAAAGAACAGTTCAAAGTTTGATAAGTTTCCTGAAGACTTAAAACAAGATATCTTAAAGTTTGATTGGAACAAGCATTCAACAAAAGCAGAATTGGTTGATGATATTGTTGAAGAACGCTCAGGTGAAGAAGGGGAAAAAGGAATCATTTGGTATTTCCACCCTCAAACAAAAGATGCATTGGTTGAAAGATATAAGAAGTACAATCCTACTGTAATTTCTGCTGATGTACCGATGGACGAGCGTGTTAATATTATAAATAAGTTCCTTAAGGATCCTAAACAGAAATTGATTATTGCTTCTATCAATGTAATGAACACTTCTGTAACATTGATTGAATGTAAGTATGAGATTTATGTTGAAAAGACTTACAACTTTGTTGTTTACACACAGTCAAGAGGTCGTATTTTCCGCCCAGGCCAAAAGGACATTACAAGAACTTATTCAATGCGTTATGATAATTCATTGGATAACTTACAGGAATTAAACTTGAAAAGCAAAGGTGAAACATTGAACTCTTTGTTTAATCAACAGTACATTTCTGCAAATGTTTGGAAAAAGCTGTTCAGCTTACAAAAAGGCCAAACCATCTAATTTATAAACGGAGGTTGAAATGCAAATTGCTATAGTTGTGTTGCTTTCACTTATTCTTATTTCAAATCTTTTTATTCTTGCAAAGGCTTCAAGATTAAACCCAAGCAAGTTTATGGAATTATTTACAACGCAGAATGCAGAATCTGTTGAAACAGCAATCATAACTGAACTTATACAGTACTGTGAAACAAAAGGGATTCACGGTGCTTATTTTGATACGAAAGGTACAACTGCAGGCCTTTCTTATGAAAAAGATGGTGAAACAATTCACATCATTGATTTAGCTTTCCCGATGACAAAAGTAGGTTCTGCTGAATATTTGTCATCTTTGGAATATCAAAAAGAACTTATTGATAACTTTTGCGGAGGTACAAATAATGCTTAAGTTGAATAAATTGGAAGTTGGTGTTTTCCCAAGTTCACAGATGCAGGGTATGCCTATTATCCATTTTGACATCATTGATGATGGTAAAGATTATGAACTTGATGCCGATGGAAAACCAACTCAGGAAGGTTTGGTAAAATGTTCAGAAGCAATTTTGAATGACATTAAAACTGAACTTGAAAACAACCATTGGGAAGATGAATGGGTTGACTTCCTTCTTGCGAAAAAGTATGGCGTATTTACTGGTGATGAAATGGCATCAGAGAAAAATGTTGATTGTTCAGATATTTTGTTCAGAATGATTTCACACATTTCACACGATATGCAGAACGACATCGAAGAAGTTGAGTTCCGCAAACGCCCACCTATGTTTGTATTCTCAGGTACACCAAAATATTATACAGGACTTAAACAGTTTTATGAAAACTTCAATGTTCTCTTCTGTAAGGTAACTCCTGCATTGCCTGAAAATATGTTTGCTTTCCTTGAAATGCAGAAACATACTTTCTGTAATGTTGAAACAGTTGCAACTTGCGCAGACGATGTAAAAGTATTTTATGAAAACTATCTTGAAAACCCTGATGCAGGTGCAGATCCTAACAGAACAACTGTTCTTATTGAAAAAACAGACAAAGCGGACGAAATCTTTGAAAAAGCAAAGGAATTAAAAATCCGCGTTATGGCTTCTTTGAAAGCTGTTACATCGGGAGCATTGGACTTATAATGAAAGTGGGAGATCATTGTTTTTTGAAAAACGCAAGCGCCGATACATCAGTATTTTATCAGCGAATTAAAAACACTGGTCTCCCATTGATTTGTCCTTGTGGCCTTAAAAACACAGATGAGCTTGAAATTACTGACAAGCTCACCGAAAAATTTTTCTTATTAAAAGTTGTAAGAAATAATCAACTTACTGTTGCTAAGTTTTCTGACTTAGTTCTCAAATAAAAGTTTACAAAGTTGAGGATACTTTTCCCAAGAGAAAACATTTCTTGAGTTTGTTTCTTCTTTCTTTGATTCTTTATTTTTATCGTCGTTATCTTTATTTCCTTTCAAATCTGCTTTAATACCTTTGACCATTTTGTCGATTGAGTTGGCCATAAACTTAATGCCTTTATCAGAGTCGCTTTTAAGTGCATTCCAAGCATTGTTAAAGTCAGCCATAACAAACTCTTTTACAGCTTTTGCAAACTGGCTTTCTGCTTCTTTTGTTTTAAGGCGTTTATCTTTGTTTTTTGTCCACCACTCAAATGCTTTTGCATATTCAATAATGAACTTAACTTTTGCTTCATCTTTTTTGAATTGTTTATTAAACTCTTCTTCATCCTGAGGCACATCATTTCTTTTCTTAATTTCAGCCTTAGGATTCTGAATCATTTTTGCAACTTCACTAACAAGTGGAAGAATTGCTTTGTTGTTTGGATTTTCATAATTGCCTTTCATTAGTACAACCTTAACAACATCTGCATTAGGACTTTGAATTGCCATACTTTTTGGTAAGATGAATGTGTACTTATGATTTGCTTGAACTGTCTTTGAAGATAAAGCCATTGTCAAAAGATCTTGAGGATTTGCATCAAATCCTTCTGCAGATATATGTGCAAGTTCTATGGCTTTACGAATTGCTTCTGACGGGTGGTTTTTATAAAGGTGATGAATATTTGCTGCAGTAAGTCCAGCGTTATCAACATTACAGAACCAAGTTTCAGCATTCTGATATGCAGGATTTGACTTAATCATAGTGTTTCTTTCATTCATAAAGTCACTAAGACATTTTGCATTTGGAGCAGCAGCGTTACAAATGAAAACTACTCTATCGCCTTCAAGCTCTGCAGCAGGTTTTTCTGCTGTTGTCGCAGTCGTTGATTTTGTTTGAGCAGTCGTTCCTGTTGCCGTTGCAACATTTTGACCCTGAGGAGCAGCGGCAGCAACTCCATCGTTTTCTGTAAGTCGGTCATAATTCTCTTCAAGAACTGTAATATTTTCAAAATATCTTCCATACTCCTGTGGGATCAATCTATTTAAGATATTAACATTCTTGTTTTCTGTAATGAAAACCAAATTATCACAGTTGTCAGAAATTGCTTTTTCGATAAGTTTGTCAGCTTTCTCAGGAGAAAAGTTTCCTTCCATTTTCAATGTAACTGCATCATCTTCAGTATATCTTACAACTGCGTCAACCTGCATTTCAGCAAGATACTCAGTTGGCTTTTCTGTAAAATAACAAATACCTGTCATAACTTCCTCTTATAAAATTAGTATGTTGAGACTTTTTTAGCTATATGGGACAATAATACAATAAGAAAAAGACAATATTTTTATATACATTTTTGAACTTTTGCAAGTAATCTTTTATATTATTTCTGTAAAGGAGCAAATTATGACAGAACATTATAAACTTATTTCAGATATGAATGAACTTCAGTGGTACTTTGACCACATTATTGCAAGGCCAGGGTATGATGAAGCTTACGCCTTCTGTATGTCTTCTCGACATAAGAAATTGACAAAAGAAGAACGCGAAGAACTTGGTCAGTCAAGCGATGACGAGATGCTCGATCCACAGGTTGTTTTCCCTGGTCGCAATGGTGAATGGGACTTCCTCCGCTGGGCAAAAGGTATTATGAAGTATGAGGTACCAAAGCTTGCTTATACAACTCGCAAAGGTAAGCCTTTCCTTGAAAAGACACTTGTACTTTACAGTACTCCAAATCCTTCTGACGAAAGAAATGTTGTAAAACTTCTTAAGCAGTACATTGCAGTACACGAACAGGAGTTGGTTGACTCTGCTCTCAAAGGATCGAGAACTGGTGTCAACGAATCGCTCTATAAGCTCTGCCACTCGCTGGTAAAGTTTAAGAGGCTCCAGTTTGACTGCACAGGTAATCGCAACTGGGTTGATTTCGATCTTGACCTTAATGATGAAGGTAAGAAAAGACGCCTTGAAATCTATGAGGCAGTTCACGCTGATTTCCTTTCAAAGTTTGGTAGAAATGCGTTTGCTGCTGTTCAGACCACAGGTGGTTATCACTTCCTTGTTATGAAGTCAAAACTCAATTTCAATCCACATCAGTTCTGCAAGGACATTCTTGAGTCACACGGTTACACTGAGTTTGCAGATGAGTTCAAATACAACAATAATGGTATGCTTCCTACACCTGGTACATATCAGTATGGTACACCTGTAGTTATTGCAAATAAAGAGGACTTCGACTAATATGCCACTAAATATATTATAGGAGATTTCTTTATGACAAAAGAACAAATCTACAATGCAATCAAAGATGAAGACGAAGTCGACATCTGGGTTGATGATGGAGATAAAATAAGAACAGCAAAACCTTCATTGGAAGTTGCTGAATGGATGCTTAACAACATTGAAGCAGGTGCCCGCGTTGAAGCTCGCGTTTATTATGACGATGACGGAAACAAGGTTCCTGCAAGCAAATATGACGGCACAATGGATGTTGACACAATTTTCGACTCTGATGATTT
>Ga0326511_10005182_pt1 | contig 10322 bp, 11 predicted proteins | sample 0_2496_0518_D_FD_203701 | JGI IMG/M metagenome (GOLD analysis project Ga0326511, IMG submission 203701) | Bovine rumen microbial communities from UC Davis, California, United States - 0_2496_0518 | ecosystem: Host-associated > Mammals > Digestive system > Stomach > Rumen | place: USA... | reverse complement strand
CTCACGGCTTGCAATCTCACTGATTGTAGTTTGACATCAAAAATGAAAAATTTTGACACCAAGAATGAGAAAAAACTTTACAGAACGTAAAAAGTCCTCCTGAAAAATAAGTTTCAGAAGGACTTTAAAATATCATTTAAATACAGTTTTAACAGTGTTTTTATCTGCTGACAGATATACGGATAAGTCGCTGAATAAAAGCAGTCAGCGAAGAATGCTGCCAGAAGCATAGCATCCAATTTTTTCTTTTTCATTTTGCAGAAATCAGGGTTCAGAGTCTTGCTTTAATTCTGCTGATGCCGCCGCGTTCCCAGACGAGTGTATCGCCGAGATAAGCACGCTGGACCGGGATGCTCCCGTACATGAGAACAATCGGATTTTCTGACAGATCGACGATATGCGGATAGCCGTAGAATTGATCATCGAAAATCCATTTGGAAGGCAATTCTGATTTGTTAATGATATTGGGGTTGGTAATATACGGATAGCCATAGAATTGATCATCAAAAATCCATCTGGAAGGCAGTTGTGATTTGTCAATCAGTTCCGGAGCGGGACTTTCCGCCGGAATCGGATAGCCGTAAAAAATATCATCATCCTGATGCCATTCTTCTGTAGACCATGCCATAAAATCACCTGCTTTCAGGGAATGAAATTGATGCTTCTGAGGTATTCTTCTGACTTGATCTGTGCTTCAGTCAGCCGATAAATTCCCGAACCGCTGAATGTGCCGTTGGAAGAATTTTCAGCATCAATTGCCGCAAGTCCGCCAACACTGTAGGACATATTCGCGTTGCAGTCGATAATTAAAATATTATTGTTCGAAGAAGAATCAAAAACAGATGCGGTTTGTGTCGAGGATTCTCCGGCAAAGTAAATGCTTATCTTCACGGTACAGTACCGGAACGTTCCGACAAAATTCCTTCCGACCATGCTGTTGGGATTTCCGTCAGTGCCTTTCAGCCGGATGGTGCATTCCACGGCGCGGAAACTTCCGTTCGCATTGTGGTGTATGATGTTGTAGGTGTCAGTATTGGAAGAGAATCCCGAATGCTCCAGATCGATGAAAATGGCACACTGTTCGAAAATCAGAGTATTAAATTGCAAGCAAGCGAAAGAAACGATTTTGTCACCTCTGTTGCCCTGAACTGAGAATTTGCAGTTAATAAATTTCAGAGAATAGCCATTATTTTCATTATGGATATAGAACACATCGCTCATATTCTCCGTCGGCGCATAGATTAGATCTTTAAAATTGATATTTCTGACAGTCACATTGTAAGCTGATTTCTTTTCAAATACGCAGTAGGAAACAATATTGATATTTGAAACAGTCGTCATTTCATCGGCATACAGCATAGTGCAGTCAATGAGGATTCTGCCCTGAATTCCGTCAGAAGCAGCATCGATATCGGAAGTTACTTTTACATATGCGCCGGAAATGGCAGCGCATTCTTTCAGATCGGCGAGCGTGCTGACTAAATACGGATCGGCTTGTGTGCCTGTGCCTGTATATGCCATAAGATCAGCCCTTTCATTGTTCCGTCAGAGTTCCGGAGAAAATTTTCCCGTCCTTTTCGGCGGTGATTTTGATCGTTTCCTTCTGAATTTCTTCTGGTTTGCAGAATCCGTTTTTTCCGGCATTCCGGATGATTCCGGGATAGTCAAGATAACAGATATCCAGATCGACATGATTGTCGGGAATGCCCGGAATCACGCCGGAATCGGAATACTGCCACATGCCGGACTGTCCGGAATAGCTTGTCTGTTTCACGCCGTAATGCGCGACCCAGACGGCATATCTGCTCCGGACTTGTTCGGAAAGATAGCTCTCCAGATGCGACTTGCTGGCATAAATTCCGGCGAAATATCCGGCAGATTCGAGAACATTCAGAAAAGCTTCTGCAATTGCGGAGCATTTTACTTTGCCGAGCGCGAACTGCTGATTAAGTTCGATATCGAAATACAGCGGATATGCAAACTGCTTTCCGGCAATGACCTGCAAGAATTTCTGCGCTTCCTGCTTTGCCTGCGTTTCAGAAACAGCTTTGGAATACCAGTACGCGCCGACAGGAATGGAATTCGCCTGACATCCGGCATAGTACTCTTCAAATTTGATATCCTTTTCGTTTCCGATTCCGGCTCTCAGGATGACGAATTCCGCCTTTCCGGAATTTTTCACTTTGTTCCAGTCGATATTTCCCTGATATTTAGAAACATCGATTCCGTATCTTGTCATAAAAAATCACCTCTGTTTGATTTTGCCTTTGAGATAAATTTCTGACGGCTGAACTGTTGTCCCGGCCGTGAGAATATTTGTTCCGGGGAGTGTCGGAAGTGCCGGAAGAACTGTCGGCACCCGTTTCAGATAGGGTTCATAATCGGTGGGATAACTGCCTTCTTCTATTGAAAAACTATCAAGGATTTCCTGAATATGATTCGATGTTTTCGCACTCTGCAATTTCTTTTACCGTCATGCCGTAAAAAAACGCCTTGCAGATTTCTTTTCTCATTTCGTCAGTCATAAAAATCAGCCTCCCATATTTGCAATCTGTGTTCTTAATTCTTCAATTTGTTCCTGTAAACTCGGTTTGTACGGCTCGAAAGTATCGTCTGTGATATCGGCAGAGCGGATCATGGGGTGAAATACAAGACTGGAAACAGTCGTTCCGCTCGTAATACGGATACGGATTGAAATTGTTTCGTCTGAGCTGATTGATGCTGTCACGCCACTTCCATAATCGTATTCTGATACTCCATACCATGTTCCAATATACAGCCACATAATGTAGTAGCCGCCTGTGTCCCCACCAATAGGGCAGCCTGACAGATGCAAAGTTTTTCCACTTTTTAACGAGAGTGTACCAATTTCAAAAGTTGCATTTCCAGATGCTGTTCCGTCCGCTGTTACACTTCCGTCAGGATTCACTGTAAACGTTACGCCGTTAGTTGTCTGTGAAGACCCTGTAATTTTCAGCAGATTCCTGCTTGCTGTTCCAAGTGTCTGGCGGTTTAATGCAATGTCGGACTTCACAGCAGAATCGTCATAATTTTCCAGCCCTGCGAGCTTTGCTTTTTCGGCGTTGGTGTAATCATTGGTAGAAAGCTGTTTTCCGGTCACGTTCTGAACGGAATTGTTCGCCAGATTGACAGCCGCGTCAATCTGACTGCCGGTATGCGTTAACTGATAATTTGCCATAGTTACTGCTCCTTTGTGACAAGCGTATAGCCGTTTTTGTCGACTAAAATATTATTGTTTCTGTCGGTCAGTGTATGAGTTGCAAGAGATTTGATTTTCCCCTTGAGATAAATTTCAGACGGCTGGATTTCAGTTTCTGCCGAGAGAATATTGGTTCCGGAAAGTGTCGGCAGAGCCGGAAGCAGAACGGGCGGGTCAGACGGCGTTAAAATACCGCTGATTTTCCGATAGATTTTCTGTTCTGAAAAGCTGATATATTCGTCTGCATACAGCGGTTCATTGCCGATATAGACGGGAGTAACCATATTACCATAAGGTTCATACTCTGTTGCGGTACTGCCTGTTTCAATCTGTATACAGGAAATGTCAATGTCGAAGACACCCTGTTTTTCAAAACGGCATCTTCGCGGAGTGAGCGTATTGATTTTCGCTGTTGAAGATGCTCTGTGCCACTCTCCGTCATTAATTAACATAAATCCGTCAGAAGGGCAGTCTTCATCCTGTGCAGTGTAAAAATAAAAATACGCTTTTAAAGAAGAGGGCGCGGCAGAATCCGGAATACGGTAATATACCGACATTGTGACATAGCCGAGAGGCAAAACAAGTTCGTTTCCCACTCCGCTCCAGTTAGTGCGTCCGCGATAGACAGGCTGCCCAATGAAAGTTTCTTCCTGTAAATGCCATTTATCGGCATTAGGCGTTTCTTCAGTGATGGGCATATAAAGATTCTTTCCGTTCACATTCACCGGAATTTTGTAGCTGTTCCGTTCCGAATCGTATTCTCCGCAGCCATCAGCATTCCCGTAAATCCGATAATCTGTGAGATTTTTTCCATAACCTCTGAAAATTATCGGCAGAGTGCCGGAAAGCTCCCGTTCCGCCGTGCGGCTTTCAGCGGCGAGTTTTCTGCCCCAGAGCAGCGCAGGGACATCTTCCGCAGAATTTCCGCGGAAGGCGGACAGAACATCATGATATCGGATCATTCTGCATCACCTGTCTGAACGATCCATTCGCCGGAGCTGTTCAGCGCATAGAAATCGCCTGTCGAGATCACATGTGCGATGCTGCCCATCAGCCAGTTTTCCGAAGGAACCGGAAGGTCTTCCGGAGTATCGCAGTCGATTTCGGCGATATGCTTTGAAATTCCGTTCTCGAAGCGGATGAATCTTTCATTTCTGATATTGCTTGCCATAAAATTACCTCACTTTCTGGATTGTTTTCATTCTGCCGCATTTTCGGGTGACCTGAAAGGACATCAGGCTTCTGCATCCAGATTCATGACAGCGGCGATTCCCGCCGATACGGCGGAAACTCCGATGCCGATCAGAGCTGTTCTGACTGCGGCTCTGTCCTGACTCCAGTCAACGGAAGGAACGGCCGCTACCAGATAGCCCACTGCACTCTGGAACGCCGTCCGGAGTGCGCGTTTCAGCCAGATTTTCAAGAAATTTCACCTCCGGAAGGCAGATTTTTAAATTCTTCATGAATCGAATCCATTACGCCGTTCGCACCGAGTCTGTGATATTGTTCATAAAGATTTTCAAAATTTTCTTTAGCGTAGATCGGCGCAAATCCCAGAGCCTTGTATTTTTCATACTGATAGATCAGGCGGTCTCTCAGAAGAGCCTGCACGCCCTGTTCGAGAGCCTGCTGTTTCTGCTCGGCAGATTTCAGCCGGTTCAGCAGGAACTGCGTAAAAATTCCGATGATGCCGCTGGAAGTCAGTATCGTGATGATTAAATTTTGCAGCATTTTTTCAGCTCCTTAGATGATGATATATAACGTATTTCTATCATGCAATTGAGAATTATAATCTTCCTGGGAGAGCGGAAAAATCCTTTTTCCGAGCGTGATGCATCTGTCGCGCGACTCGTTGAGGGATTTCCCGGCGCGGTTCATGCGGAGCGCATCGGCCATTGTGCGCGAATCCGAACCGGCGCAGGAGAGCTCCCATCCGCCGCGGAAATTCCAGACAAGCGACGTAATCACGCTTTCAAAGACTTCTCCCTGATATGCGATTCTGATTTTCTGCCCGATGTGGAACCGCAGGGCGGCGTGAACTGTGACGGAAAACGGCCGCATGTGGCACTGTCCGAGATAGCCGCCCTCTTCCGTGAAATCCCCGGCAGTCCGGAATCTGTGATGAAAATACCAGATACCGTCCACGATGACGGCAAGGCTGGAATAGATCTGCTGACCGTCGCCGCGGATGTAAGCGGCCGTGAAGCCGTCCAGAAACGGGTTTGCATCGAGCTGAATCCGCATCGGCGCGAGCGAAACATAATCCGGAATGGCCGTAAAAGAGGCATCGTCGTGAATGCCCCGGTCGATTTCGGACTGGACGGAAGCGATCGTCATCTGGAGTTCATAATCGGCGATTTCACAGGAATCGGCCTGAATCTGTGATTCTGAAATTTCGGCCGTACCGAATTCCGGCATTCCGAACTGTCCGAGCGTGAGTTTTCCGGATTCGTTCGCGAAAATAAACCCTCCGGCGAGCCGCGCCAGATGCCGGAACAGATCGCGGGGGCAGTCGGAAAGTCCGGAGCCGGATTCCGTCGAAAGAAAATAAAATAATTCGCCGCCTCCGAAGGACGGGAATGCGAAATGATTCGTATAGACTCCGTTCACGGATTCGTCGAAATCCTGCCATTGCAGAACGTTCGGTTCGCCTGTCATGCGATAAATCAGCGAATTGACGAACTCCGTCAGCAGACTGCACCAGCTCTGAATTGTGTAGCCATTGCCCTGTGACTCGAAATATTTCGCGACATTGTCGCAGACAGTTCCGGACGTGCTGGCATCGAACGAGGACGAATCCAGCCAGCCGACGGCATCCAGAGCCGTGATGCTGTAGACCTCTCCGGCAATTTTTCCGGCATCAGTGATCCAGAACTTTCCGATCTGGGAAAATGCGGATTTTGACCCATATCTGGAGTAAAGCAGAATTTTCGCGCCTCTGAGCCGGAAGGAATTCGTCCCGGAGATGCGGCATTTCATCGTGAGCTGTGCGGCGAAGACTCCCCCGATGTCGAAAAATGCTCCGGAGCAGGCCTGCCGTCTGACGGATGCGCTAATCACAGAGCTGTCGTCAAAAGTTTTCTGAGTGCCGTTCCGGAAGAAAATGCTTCCGGAGAGGAATTCCCGGATGATCATGCCGTCACCTCCGAGAGGACATAATTCCCGTCGGAGAGCAGGAGCTTCATGGGAATCCTGAGATTGTAGAGATCGGCCGCCGAACTGATTTCCTGAATCTTCACAGCGGACTGTTCCGTGATGAATCCCGTGAAGACATGGGACGAATCGGCAGCAGTTCCGGCGACGCGCATTCCGGAGAAATACAGTTTTCCGAACCGGACGGCAGAAGCGACGGCATCGGCCTGGGAGCCGGAGCATTCGATAATCAATGTGAAATCGGCAGTATCATTTTCAGCCGGATAGAACGTGACAGAGCCATCAGCCATGGTGAAGCTCCGGCCGCCTGGCGTTCTGGAGATGTCTGCGTTTTCGATCTGAATCAGATCAGCAGAGACGAGCACCAGACTGCCCGAAACTTCACGATAAATATTAATTTTTCTCATGATTACCATCCTCCTGAGACAGCATTGTCATCGATTGAAGTTTTTCGCGTAAATTCGGCAATCTGCCGGCCGTCGAGTTCGAGTGTCTGATTCTGGTTGATTTCGATCGCAGAAGCTTCACGCCTGTTTCCGCCGCCGCCGTGTGTCTGGAAAAAATTCTCCACAGTGGGAATCCTCTCAGCCGCCGGCAGCGGTGTGATGGCAGAATAGCCCTGCATCTGGACAGCGGTATTCAGTTTCATCTGCAAGTCGTCAATATTGATTCGGCTCATCAGGTCGTCAAGAGCCTGATTGATGTCGTGCGTTGTTTCCGAAACAGAGCCGTCCACGCCCACAGAAACGCCCGGCAGCAGGAATTTTCCGATTTCGTCCCGGAACAGCTTCGACGGCGAATGAATACCGAAAAAGTTCTTGAATCCGTCCGTAATTGCACTGCCGACACTCTGAATCGTATCCCAGACAACAGAAAGTCCGGCAATCAGTCCGTCTGCAAGTCCTCTCAGAATATTGATGCCGAGTTCACCCCAGTCCGTTGACGTAATCATGTCCCAGATGGTATTGATAATCTTCGGGACAGCCTTAATCAAATCCGGAAGAGTCCGGATAATGCCGTCAATCAGCGAAAGCAGAATTTCAATGCCTGCTTTCAGGATTTTATCATAGTTCCGCGTGATGAATTCTACCAGTGCCTGGATTATCTGAATTGCCGCATTCTGCAATTTTGGCAGAGCGTCCAGAATGCCGGAAATCACGGAAAGTACAATTTTGATTGCAGATTCTATCAGTTTCGGCAGATTGGAAATCAGACCGTCAGCTACTGCCAGAATGATTTTCAGAGCGGCATTCAGAATCAAATCCAGATTGTCAACAATGATGCCGACAAGCATCAGAACCAGATTCACTGCCGCATCAGCGAGCAGAGCCGCATTCTGCATCAGAGATTCTGCAAGTGCTGAAACAATCTGCAAGCCTGTATTCAGAAATCCCGGCAATTCTGAAAGAATATCCTGTATCAGAACTTTGATGATTTCCGTGCCGACATTCAGAATCTTATCAGAATTTTCCGTCAGCCCCTGCATGAAGGAAGAAATCAGATTTGTTGCCGTTTCTGAAAGCATTCCGGCATATTGCAGGAAAGAATCTGCGAATGTGATTATCAGCTGTGCGGCGGCTTCTGCCAGCTTTGGCAGATTCTGAATCAGTGCAGAAACAAGTGTTTCCAGAATCTGCATACCGATTTCTGCGGTCATAGGAATCAGCTTCATCAGAATTTTTGTCCATGTCTGCTGTATTCTGCCGACAAAGTTCAGAAGTTCAGGAATGGCAGAAAACAAGCCATTTACGAGCGACACCATCAGATTCCTGCCGATGGGTATCAGCATGGAACTGAGCTTGTCGATTGCCGGAAGAACTGTCTGAAATGCCTTTGAAATTCCTGCAAATGCATCAGGCAGAGAATCAAAGATGCTTTGGAACAGAGTTTCCGCCGCCTGTGCGAATATCGGAGCGGCGGTCATCAGTCTGCCGACAAGTGTCGATAACAGCATCGAAAATGTACCTGCCGGATTCAGGGAAAGCATGGCATCTGTCAGACCCTGAAAGAAATTCATGCCTGCCGAAACCAAATCCGGAATCGAAACGATTATCTGCCGGATAATCTGAGAAAGCACGTCTGCAAGAGCCGTCAGAAGTTTCGGTGCGAGTTCCGTGACGGCATCAGCCGCCTGAAAGAACATTTCCGAAAATGCCGAAAATATCGCCGGTGTATTCTGAACGATAGCAAGCAGCATCTGTCCGAGAACGCTGCCTAAAGCGTTCACAATCACCGGAAGCATGGAAGAAAGCTGTTTTGTCACCCATGAAATCAGTGCGGAAACAGAATTCTGCATCTGTTCTCCGGCATCTTCCACGCCGGAAGCAACGGCGAACAGTGCCTTGACAAGATTATTCAGCTCAGGTGCAACATCACTGGTAATGGACTGCACCAGTTTCCGGAGCGGTTCGTTAATACCTTCATAAATGCTGTTCTTGACGGCATCAAGGGCAGATTCCAGGTAGGTCAGGTCGCCTGCCAGATTGTCATTGAGTGTCTTTGCCATTTCATCAGCCGCACCCTCACACTGAGAAATTCCGGCTTCGAGCTGACGGACACTTTCTGTTCCGGCATTGAGAACCAGATTCATGCCCTTGATGGAATCCGCTGTGAATACGGCTGACAGAGCGGCGGAGCGTTCAGTTTCGCCCATGCCGTCAACCGCCTTTTCGACATCTGCCATGATGTCAATCATATCACGATAATTTCCGTTTGCATCAGAAATGGCGATAGATGTGCCGTTGATGGAAATCGCACCGTCCTGCATTCTGTTATTGATGTCACGCATGACAGCGGTCAGAACCGTGCCGGATTCCGCACCTTTCAAACCCTGATTCGCCATTGTGCCGAGCAGAGCTGTGACCGTATCCATCTGCTGACCGGCGGCGTTCATGTTTGCCGCACAGTTCTTGAAGGCTTCTCCGAGCTGTGCAACATTCGTATTGGAATTCGCCTGTGCATAGGCAAGCTTATCGCTGAATTCGGCAGCAGTCAGAGCTTCGCCCGTGTAGTCGCTGACGGATTTCGAGAATGCGGACATATAGTCTGTTACCATATCCGAAGCGGCGGCAAGTTCCATTCCTGACGCTGCTGCCAGACTGAGAACACCGGGCAGAGCGTCAACAGATTTTTCAGCGTCCCAGCCTGCGAGTGCCATGAATCCGAGAGCATCGGCACACTGAGCCATTGTGAACTGTGTGCTTGCACCGAAATCTTCTGATGCCTGTTTGAGCAGGGCAATATCATCAGCAGTCGCACCGGCGGCAAGCTGCAATGCCGAAACGTTGCTCATGCTGTTTTCAAATGCCTTGCCGGTTTCCATTGCAGAATCGACAACGCCTGAAAGAGATGAAATCGCCTTTTTTCCTAAATCGGCAAGAATATCGCCGAAGGCAATTGTGCTTGCCTTTACTTTGTCCGGCAGTTCTGCGACAGCATCATCAAACCCTGAAGAATTGCCGTTAATATCTATTTCGATACTTCCGTCTGCCACTGTGTTCACCTGCCTTTATCCGAAGAAATCGCCCGTCTGCAAGGCGTTCAATTTTTCGTGCGGAATCCTGATTTTCTCCTGAACCTTCCGGATTCGCTTCCGTTCTGCCTTATCTTTGACCGTCGAAAGATTGACCGCCCGATAGCTCATACGCTGTTTAATCGGCATGTCTTCCGGCAGGGCATCGAACAGGTTTAGAAACAGATGCCAATGCATCTCCTGTACTTTCAGCAGGTCTATCTGATAGGCGGACAAAAACGCCGAATAGATATATGCCGCATCATAGCTCCATGACAGGATTTTACTTGTCGATTTTACCGGATTCTGCTTTGAGTTCTGCACGGCTTTTTCGTCCCTGACGGCGAAGGCAATCAGGGCGTTCAGGGCTTCTTCCGCATATTCGAGCGGTGGAATTTCCTTGTACCACCGGAACATCAGCAGAATCTTATTACGCTG
>Ga0326511_10005181_pt1 | contig 10325 bp, 11 predicted proteins | sample 0_2496_0518_D_FD_203701 | JGI IMG/M metagenome (GOLD analysis project Ga0326511, IMG submission 203701) | Bovine rumen microbial communities from UC Davis, California, United States - 0_2496_0518 | ecosystem: Host-associated > Mammals > Digestive system > Stomach > Rumen | place: USA... | reverse complement strand
TGGTCTAAAAGAGTAGTAACATAAATTAGGAATAGTTCCTTTATCAACCCATTTAAAATGCACCTGTCTAGTAGCACTTAAATCTCTTACTAATTTTTTCTCTTCTTTAGACTTAGCATTTTTTGCCCACAATTCTTTTGTTTTAATCCAATCTATTGTAAAGTATTTAATATCATCTTGCCTGGTATCAAAGGATGTTATAATTACTTTACCAAAACCATGACCAATATCTACACATCCTTTATTGTACAACTGAGCTACTTTTAATTCAAATATTCTACTAATAACTTTATTAAACAGATGTTCTGTTATTTTATAGTATTTATCAGTACCACTATACTTCTTTATTATAGCTCTAGCTATATCACGTCTAGATATAGAATGTAGATTAGTCTGCATCGTTATTATTTTGATTACCTCTAGCCATACGTTTAAAGGCATTCGTAGTATAGCGGTTTATGGCCTGAGCAAGTTGGTCAGAACTATCGAACGCATCATTAGAAGTATCTCTGAGAGCATTTATACCTCTAATTAAATCATTGACTACAAGATTAATTAAAGTGTTAACCCAAGCATCTTCAAGTGGGAATCTAATATCCATTACATCACAACCACAAGCTTCACTATCTAACAAAGACATTTCTTGAATATTTTCAAACAATGCTTTAATAGTAACACTTGTAAGATATTGGAAGTTAGGATTAGCTGATTTAAGGTATAAATAGTTGTCAGCACCAATCATAGCATAGATAATATTCTTGCTGAACTGATTACCTACATAAGCAAATCTATTCTGTGGTACAAATACTATTTTACTTCTAAAATGTACTAAGTCAGTAGGATATATAGATTTCTCACCTATAGTCATAGTAAATGATATAGGCTTTACACTTCTTAAGACCATTTCATTAGGACATATATCTAAACTATAAGGTTGTAAAGGAATATTTACTATTTGATAGTTTGTTTCAGCAATAGTCTTCTTATTAGTAAGATATTGTTGATTAAGAATATAATTTCTATACTTACTACATAAGAATATAATATGGTCTTCATTAAACTGACTATCATCACTAATTTGTTTAGTGATATCAGTTATCATATAAACTAACTCTCTCCAAGTCATTGTACTAAAATTTTTTGCAAAAATACTAAAAATATTTTATACAAATGTATTTAAAATAAAAAAGAGGATGTTATTAGCATCCTCTTTTCTTTTTATTTCTATTATGTTTAGCTAATGCTAAGAATCTTGTTCATAATAGTAGTAGCATCGGACTTAGTGCTAGTAGGAACAGCAACACTAATCTGCTTGTCACTATGATAAGTAAAGCCAAGAGTGTCACTATAAGCATAGTCAATGTCAATAGTGTAGTAAGCCTGATTATCATTGGTCACATGAGTATTGTTAAGAATACTAGTATAGAAGTCTTTATTCAGGTCATACAGATCACCTCTATTACGCATGAAGTAGAGTTCCATAGCTTTGACCTTCTGAGCAGCTTTGATATACACAGTAGAAGTGTTGGTAGCTTTAATTTCTTTCTGATCAAGAATAACATCATCATCGCCAACAGCAGTGCTCATAGTCACATTGTAAGCATAAGGATTAGTATGCATTCTCATATCACGATCATTAAATTTGTAAGTAGAACTAGTAGAGTTCTCACGTACAACAACGAGGTCAACCTCTACTTTGTCGGTAACAGCAGATAGAGCAGCACCAGCTGTATGACCAGTAGGCAGATAATAGAATTTGTTAGTGTCAAACACAATGCTCTTAGCAGGATTAGCAGTTGCCTGAGCAAATGCAGGAGCATAGCTAGCACTGTTACTAGTAGTACCAAGAGCAACAGTGAAGTCACCCTTAACAGGGCCACCGTCATTCAACTTGCTATCAAGATCATTCTTAATAGCAGTAGCGACATTTAAACCAGCAGTTTCGCTAGCACCTGTAGTGTATGAAGCAACTCTGTCAAATCTGTCCTGAATACCAAAACCGAGCATATTTTCAAGATAGAAATATACACGATATGTAGTAGCAGCAGTCACAGTGACAGGAATTGCAGCAACCCACTGACGGAAATAAGTAGGCTTAACCTGATTAACAACAGCACTCTTAACAAGTTTCTTGTTAATAATGTCACTAGTCTCGTTACCATCACTATGCATAGCAACAAATCTTCTAAGGTCTCCACTATTGAGAACTTTCACTGCATAGTGAGTGTTTTCTGTAGTTCCATCAAGCACATAAAAGTGTTTTGTTTGATTGTCGGAAAAAATCATAATTCTTAGATTTTTAAATTGAACTTAAATTAATTAACCGTTTTTATTTTTATTTATTTTACTTATTGTTTATAATTAGCATAGGCCATTTTAGCAGCTATTTCAACTATTTGTCTATGAGTTTCTTTAGGTAAAGAACCTAAATCAACACCATCTTGTAATGTAGTAGGAGCAGTTTTACCATCAATAGTATCATCATAGTCTGAAGAAGAGTATATAAATATAGGTTCTGGATTCTTTATATATCTAATCTGATAGTATTCTATATTCTTATCTTTAGTAAGTATTTCAATATAAGAGTTGTTATTATAACTGGTATCTAATCTTATAGCTCTTTTGTTATTAAATCTAAAAGGATTTTTAATTATAGTGTTTATTTCATCATGTGAACAAGGTTGTATATTAATAAACTCACTAACTACGCATTCACTAGCTTTTGAATTCATTTTAACTTGTTCATTTATAATATACCTTACATCTTCTGGAAGAGCATAATTAGTTGTATACTCAGGATGTATTATATTAGAAATAGGTATATCAGCTTTTGACAGTCTTTTAGTTTCTATAAGATTAGCTAATTTTCTACGAGCTTCTTCAGATTTTTCAAACTCAGCATACAAAGCATCTACTAAAGTCACCTGAGCTTTAGACAAATACATACTTATTTCAACATCATCAAAACCCGGAGCTTGGTTAGATGAAACATTATTGTATGCTAAATTGAATTCTGTTTTAAACTCTTTATAATCCATTATTTAATCTTCTTTAAAATACTAAAGTATAAATCTTGATTAGCTACATCAGCCAAATAGTTAGCTGCATTATTAAGGTTAGGTTCAGTATAGTCATCAGCAAGTTTCTGACCAGTTTCAGTTACAAAGTAGAATCCATTTCTATCGGAAACAACTGCCTTCTCAACACCTATGATAAGAGCTTTCTTCTGTTCAAGAGTCTTACTAGTCATAACAGGATAACAACTCTTAGCATCATTAATTATCATATTAGTAACTTTCTCTTTAAGAAGTTCAATCTGAGTCTTAGGAGAGACTTTCTTATGCTCAACAAGATAACAAATAGTTCTAAGCATGTCAGCATCCTCTTTATATTTGGCATAAATCTCAAAGAGTTCAAGCTTAACATCGGCATTCTTACCAGCACTGGTAGCTACAGTAGTATCATTATTCATAACAAATCTATAAGTAGCCTTTCTGCTATTTTCAAGAGTTTCCTGATTAGGACAAATATACTCAGGATTAGCTAAAAGAATCTTATATTCAATGTAATCTTTAGCAATACTAAGGTTAAGTCTCTTACCACTCTTATCCAAAGTAACTCTATTAATATAACCTCTATTATAAGAAGTCCAATAGTTATTATTAATAGCACTGGGATTCATTGCATTCTCAGGAAGATTAAAATAATTTTCAAAGAACTCTTGCTCATCTGGTGTAAGCACTGCTTTAATCATTCCATTCTCTCTAGGTACAGCATAGGTAATACTTGCTGTCTCAGCCAAACCACCTTTAAGAGGCGATTCTTGACTATACATTGTACTTGTAGAGTTGATAAACTTAACATCTACAATTTCATTCTTTAAAGGATTAAAATTCTCCTTCTTTCTAGTTTTTTTAAGTTCTTCCATTTTACTTAAAATTTAATTGTTTGTATTAAAATTTAATTTCCTAATTAGAACCTGTAGGACAGTCTCCCATCCTACAGGTTGATTATATATTGATTAAAGACCGGCAGGCAGGTATCTCAAGCAACGGCTAGGATCAAGGATGCAAGCACCCAAGCTAGTCATAGTATGCATCGAGGAAGCATCCTCATCACTGGAGATAATCTTACCATCAATACCCCAAGGATTACGCATACCAAGCTTGTATCTCATGTAGTCACTGTACTGGCTGTTAGTCAGCTTGCAACGATAGATATTAGGCTCAGTAGCACTACCCATATCAAAGACATAGTAGGCATAGGAGCTAAGTCTACCCTTACCATTGAGGCCAACAAGTTTATTTCTGACGGGATCGTCAAGACTCATATCAAGAACAAACTCAATCTCAATACCATTAGGTCCAATGTATTTAACATACTGACCCTGAGCATAAGTAAGAGCAGCACTGTTGACCTCACTGTTAGTCTTGCTAATCAGACCAAGAGCAGCAGCATCAACTTCAACACCATTGAAGCTACCATGAGCAGTAGGAATGAAGCCACTAGTAGTCTTGTTGATAGCATTGCTAGCCTGAATCATACCACGCTGACCAGTAATAACAACAATCTTACGCTCGCTCAGAGGAACATTACCATTCTCAAAGATGGTCTGGAGACTCTCAACAAAGTCATCAATATCAAACTCAGTGTAGTAGATAGTCTGACCGGGTTCCATCTGAGCCATGATACCATTACCCATACGAATGACATTACCAGACTTACCAAAGTCAACATACTGACCATTAGCAGTTCTGTTGTCACGAGCCCAGAGTTCAGCATCATTCTTCTCTTTTCTCCACTCAGTCATGAAGAGCCACTCCTCATAAGTGAACCAAGTGTTAACCTCTTTCTTAACAATATTGTTGTTCTCATCAAGAGTCTGAACAGGAAGAGTGCAGCAAAGTCTCTGCTGAACATCGGCAGCACCGGTGAACTTAATATCTTTACGGATAGTAGTCCAACCATTTCTCATAGCAGTAGGAGTACTCTTGACAATATTACCAACACGTCTAGACAGTTCATTCTCAACAGGAGCAAAGCTACGGCTGAATCTCTCACCGGGGTATAAATCCTCAGCAGGAATACCATCATAAGCATTGCCCATCAGAGTAACATTGATAACCCAGTTAGAACCTTCAGCAAAGCCATCACCCATAACTCTCATAGGATAGAGCTCATTGTGACGACCAAGCACCAAAGTACCATCACCAAAGAAATTCTTCTCAAAAACAAGCTGAAGAATCTCACCGTTAGCACCAACATTACCAGTAGCAAAATTAGTCTGATTAATAATAGTGCCATCAGAAGTTCTAGCTTCAATAATAGGAATGTTCTGATAAGTAGAACCCATGAGCTTCCAAGTATAATCCTCATCAGTCTCAAAGTTCATAACCTTGGCATACTTGTCAATAAGATTACTAAAAGCAGGACCGTAATTAGCAGTCCAAAGTCTGGTGACCATTTTATCGAGATGCTGGGGCATCTGGAGACCCAGTTCAGCCAAAGACTTCATCTGAGTAACACCACCACCAATCATCTGGGCAGGTCTAATTTTTAATCCGTTAATTTTCATAAATTTTATTTATTAAGTTTGTTTAATTTCAAAAGTCAAAATCAATTATCTTTAAGTTAGAACCATCTTCTCCTATACCTGATTTAAAATTCATAGAACCATCAAGAGGTTTAGTTTGATTCAAAGCTCTTTCAAGATTCTTAACACTGTCTCTTACTTGCTTCTTGACAGTACCTTTCATAATACCATCAAACTTAGTAAAACCATCAGTAAGAACATACAATGTACCTATAATCTTATTAGCTTTGTTAGGGTCTGCCTTAATGAAGGCTTGTAGAGGAGTAATCTTATTCTCACCATCGGTGACTGAAGCTTTAGCTACTACATCAAAAACTTTTTGTCTAGAAGTCTTAGGAAGTTCAAATTGTTCATAAAAATTCTCTTTGTCATCAATAATAGAACTCTTTAAATCTTCAAGCTGTTTCTTTTGAGAAGCTACATGCTTTTCATACTCTTTCTTAGCTTCATTAACCTCATCAGTATAGGCTTTCTGATAGTATTTTTTCAAAGAACTCAATGCTTTCTTAGCGTCGTCTATATCTTTTCCACTCTCTACAGAACGATTAACCATTTCTTTAGCATCATCATCATCAAAACCTTTAGCTTTATAGTTTTGATAAATCAAATTCTTTCTATAGTTTTCATTCTGTTCATCTTCACCTTCTAATATTTCATCAGTTACACTGTCAAGAGTCTTAATCCACTGTTCATATTGCTGTATTCTAGTAGGTTCTACACCATAAGTAAGTGCATCAGAAACTCTCTTTTGTTCAGCAGTTAATTGGTTACCCAAATCCTCTTTAAAGGCTTCAATCAAATCTTCAGTAGTCTTGATTTCAGCTAATCTTTCCTTACTAAGAGTTTGGAGAACCCCTTCATCCACAAGAGCCTCGGCAATGGAAGAACTTATATTAGGAGAACCTGTCTCTTGCTTATTGTCGGGGTTCTCAACAACCTCTTTCTTTTCTGGGTCTTTAATTTCTTCCTTACTAAGCTCTTCATTATTAGAAGGCTGTTCATCATTCTTTTCAATGTTCTCTTCTTGATTATCTGTTGACTCTTCTTTAAAATCTTGAAACTCGTTCAAGAGAGATTGGTCAACAAAACCAAGGTCTAAAAAATCTTCTTCCATAAATTTAATCTCCTTTTAAATTTTGTTGCAAAAATATTAAATTATTGTAAGTTACAAAAATTCATAAATTATTTTAGTGAAACTATCAAACTTTTTCAATTTTTAATCTCTTTCTTGTAGCTCTTTTAATTGTTTTAGCAGCTTCTTTAGGATAGATACATTCTACTACAGAATTATCAACTTCCCTATGTACACAAGTAAGCTTTGTACAAATAATTGAAGCTAATTGAGCCATCTTAGTGTTAACTTCTGATACCTGATTTCTAAGAGATTCATTTTCCTTAATGATAATTTCTTGTCTAGCAAGCACATCATCAAGTCTTTTGTTAGTAGCCTCAGCTAACTTTTCATAAAAATCTAAAGACTTGTCCATATTATCAATATTTGTACCCTCAGTTTGAGAGTCGGTTTGCTTAATTTCAGCCTTTAGTTGGTCTATTTCAACCTTATGTTTTCTTTTATCAAGTTGATGAGTTATAACGCTAGCTAATATAGCTATTACTGCTAAGATAATTTCAGTTAAATTAAGTTCCATAAATTTTAACTATTAAATTGTATTAATTTATATGGCGTAGAAACTCTATTTAATTTTATTTCCCATTTATATCTTGAACGATCGTATGTTCTAGATATAATAATATTTAATGTGTATCTCATGTTATTTGACTCTGAATTATCTAAACTAAATCTTAAATAACATTTTCCAGTCTCCCCGTCACGAGAATAATCTATATAATTAAAGCTATCACTTGATTGCGTTGTGTCTACACAATTTACATTTTCATCAAATACAGATAATGCTACAACTTGTCTAAAATCAGGAGCTAATGCAAAATTAATAATAAGTTCGCAATAATAACTGTAATTTATATTTTCATACATGTGTTCTAGTGCTGCATTAATAATTCTAAATAAATCTTGGAATATAGTTCCATTTAATACAACATCAGTAACATCAATTCTTATAGGACTATCTATTATATACAAATTGTGTGAGTCACCTTGACGTTCTGCAACAGCATAAGTTAACTTACTTGCAATATAATCAGAAATAGTATTATCAGCATGTAAATTAAAATCCCCTAAAATTGGTTTGTTTTTTATATAATCAATTTCTGCACTGTCTGTTTGATTCCAGTCTGATTGTATAGCAGTAGGAATAATAGGTTTGTTCTTTATGTAGTCTAGAGCAGTTGTATTAGTTTGATTCCAATCACTTTGTATTTGAGCAGCAGGAATGGTAGGTTTATTTATTAATTCGTTGTAATTACCACTTGTTGCAACTGCTGCAAGACTTGGTTTATTTCTAATATAGCTAGAGTCAGTATTATCAGAGGTATTCCAATCAGATTGTACTCTACCACTAAACAATTCTTGTGGTATCACAACACCAGCTCTATTATTTTTATCTAAACTTAATGGGAACCCATAGAAATTACTAAATAAACCTGTAGGATAAGTTATATCACTATAATCTTCCACATGTGTAAAGGTACCTGATACTGTTCCATTATTTCCTAACTTAACACCTCCTAACGTAGTAAAAGTTGCATTTAGTAACTGAGGTAATTGTGAATAATTAAATGTTAAAACACCATCATTTAAAGTAAGATATGGATTATCTTCACCAGTTTTAATAACTCCATAGTGAGTACTGTCCGCATGAGGCAGGTCTTGTGACCCTCCACTAACAGGATAATTAATAAGTAACCAGTCTTTTAAACATCTATAAGTGCCAAGTGTTGCAGGTTCTGCGGCATTAAGAATCCACTCACGTAAGGTCTTTTCAGAAGAGTCATCAATTAAGACTTGATTAACACATGTCTCTGGATGAATAACATTCTTCTTTTCTATACAACTCGTCTCACAAAGGTTGCTGCCTTTTATTTGTTTATTGATAGCCATATTATTTTACTATTTTAATATATTTCTGTTGTAATGTTTTTATATAAGGATTTTTTTCTTCTACCCTAACTTCTGTAACAAAATGTTTCTTTTGAAACCATCTTATAAAGAAGCATTTTGAAGGAGTAGAATTATACACTTTAGTGGTGTATACGTATATAAACTGTTCACTATTAAATGTAGGATTAGTAATTATAGTTGATGGGTACTTTAACTGAAGATGCATATTGTACCATTTATCTCCAAAAGTAGTATCTATATTTACATCAGTCTTAAATATAGTATCAGTTAAAGTAATAGTATCTGTTCTGACAGCTTTAGTGAGTTGATATTGTAATTCTTCAACTTTATTATTTTTTATTTTCAGTTCTTTCATTACTTTGACTATTTTCTTATCTAAAGAATCATTAGAATAAGTTAAATCGTCAATGGTCATCTTATACTGTCTAGCAGTTTCTTTTAAACCAGAATTATCTAATCTATAAGCTTCTACATTTTGAAGTTCTTTCTGATAAAGTTTTTTATATGAATTAGCCCTATTGCTACTTATAATAAGTGATATTACAAGTATTATAAATACAGCAATTGTTCCTAATAAAATGTATATCTTATATTTATTCATACTAAACAATTTTCAGTGCAAAAGTATTAAAATTAGATAATATAAGATTTAATTAAATTATTTTTATTATAGAAATAAAAAATACTGGAGTATTATTCTACTCCAGTATAAATAAAATGCTTGAAACATCTATGCATTTTTTGAGCAATAAACCCAGTTAAATAAGCTGCTTCTTCAGAATCTTCTTCAACATCATAGTACATACATATATGAGATTGTACATGTTTTATCTCATGAACCAATGTATTGAAAAACTGTTCTTGAGAATCAGTCTCAGATATTCCCACGATACTCTTTTTCTTAGAGAAATCAGTGTGAGTAAAACCCGTATTCTTCTGACCAAGGTACGCATTGTATACTACTATTATTTTCCAATAACCATTAACATTAATGTCTTGTCTAATCATAACATCTCATACCAAGGTATTGCTATACCTTTGTAGCAACAATCAGCATACCAACGGTTAAATAAAAGACCATCAGGAGCATCAACATCATCCACTACATCTTTAATATATAAAGCCATGTGATGTTCATCTGGAACACTTGAATTTAAAAAATCAGATTTCACCATATTAGCAAGATAAGTTTCATCGTGTAACTGACCTCTAGTAACCTTAACATTCTGTCTGGCTAATAATCCCTCAGTTTCTTCTTTAGTAATAGGAGTTATAGGTCTTTTAATACCATCAGGGCCTTTTTTCTCCATATAACTTACTGCAAACTCACACAGTTTCTTATTAAAATGAGGACCATAATTTCTCATGTAAATAAGCATCTCTTCAGGATACTCATCGTATTGTGTAAAATTAACTCTATTCATAACAATTAAAATTAAAGGGGATAGTGGTTGGCTATCCCCTGATTAATACTTACATTCTTCTATATCTACGATAGCCATAACGAGAACTCATCATTTCATCATCATCTTCACGACCACGATAATTTCTCTCATTATACTCATCCATATAGTCAGAATCTTCAAGACATTCAACAATCATAGAGGAATACTCTTCCATCTTTTTAGCTTTTTCAAGCAGATGCTCTTTGTCTTTCTTAGTTCTAAAAGAAACCATAACCATAATTAAAAC
>Ga0326511_10005178_pt1 | contig 10329 bp, 10 predicted proteins | sample 0_2496_0518_D_FD_203701 | JGI IMG/M metagenome (GOLD analysis project Ga0326511, IMG submission 203701) | Bovine rumen microbial communities from UC Davis, California, United States - 0_2496_0518 | ecosystem: Host-associated > Mammals > Digestive system > Stomach > Rumen | place: USA... | reverse complement strand
AAAACATAATGCGCGTATTTATTAATGCGTATTATATGCGCGTTTTTTCACTCTACGAATAATCCGTAATACTGTAAATCAAGCCACACGGCAGAAAGGAATTAGCTACATGGCAACATATAACGAATTGAAGAAATCAAACCAGACCGCGAAATTCTGGGAGCTGGAAGAACCAGAGGTATTAAACACCCCGAAAAACACGATCAGATATTATCCGAAAGCGGAGCGGCTTGTGGTACATCTTCCCGACTATTTCGACAGCCGCAGCCGTGAGATCAGACCGGGAAAGGGCGTAGGCCTTGACCTGCACAGCCTAAGAGAGCAGCCGGAAGCCGTAGCCCGCCTTATTGCGATCCTAAAGCAATTGCAGAAATCTTAACCCGGCAACCATAAGGGGGTAAGGGGGCAAAAATCTTCCCGCTGTCTGTTTTGCAGGAGTCTGCCCGCTTGCAATCATTTCTCCCCCCGCAAGAAATTTAGGGGGAGCTGGGCTCCCATGCACACCGCGGAGCAGCTGCACAGCCTTATCTTACAGGGCAAGCTAACAGCTACTTTATGATTGCTTTGTAGCTGCTTTTTGTCTTGCTAATGACTACTTTATGAACGCTTTAAGCCCACTATATAACCGCCGGAGACACCACAGGGGGGGAGCCCCCTACCACCATAAAAGCGCCCCAGCGCCGCCCAGCGCCATTTACACACAGGCAGAAAATTGCCCACAGCCTTTAATAATATTTTGGGCGCGGAAACGCAGAAACCCCTACCCCCCTTTTTCCGGGGGGCGGGGGCTTTTTTCGTCAAACTTCGACAGGGCTTGCAGGAACTACCACCAAAGCGGGGGAGCATTTCGACACGATCCGACACCCGCAGCCGCTCCAATGCGCCGCCGATAAGATGCAGAAAACGGAGCCGGGGAGCGTTCACAGCCCCAGAAAGGCCGGGGAATTTCTCTTTAATGGGAGCTGGAACAGGGATCAGATAGCACCAGACCGCGCACAGCGCCGCAGGAGCCTATAGGGAGCAGCACAAAACGCCGCAAGGCCGCAGGGAATATAAATGCACCCCTAAGACGTTAACGCGAATAGGAGCGCCACACAGCGCGGGAAATAGGATCAATCCGGGCGAACTCTGGAAAGGCCGTATATTATGGAAAGGCCGTATATTATTACCTATAGGCCGACAAAAAAACACCCCCCCATTTTTCCGCTACCCCCCGCACTATCAGAGCGAGAGGGGGGGCGGGGTATACATGAAGCACAGCACCGCCACCAGCGCCCAGCCCCGCGCCCCGGCAACCGTTAAGGCAAGCCCCAGCCGGAGCGAATAGCGGCAGCATAAAGGCCGGAGCCGCCCGCAACGGGGCAGGAAAGCAACAAACTACAACAAAAGCGCAAGAAACAATATAAGAACAAATAGAGCAACTAATACAAGTAACACAAGAAGTTTGTAAAACTGCGCTTGCAATCCTTTATTGTCTGTGGTAGTATAAGGATAAGAAAAGGACACACTACAGCAGAAAGGGGAGCGGAACATGGACGCTATTACGATCAGAGGGGCGGCAGCTCCAGCGGAAGCCCAGCGCATAACGGCAGCTATGTATAATGACTTTATTTCATGGATAGACCGCAGCGAATCGACTTCACGCGCCTATATTACGAATCTAAGACAGTTTGCGGCATGGACGCTTTACACGCGCTGCACACAGCCCAGCCGCTCCGATATTATTTCTTACCGGGACTACCTGCAAGTAGAGCATGACGCGATCCAGCTTGACCCAGACGCGCCGGACGGGTGGAGCTACCGCACAGACAGCGCCGGGAACAGGCAGCGCATTACCTGCAAGCCGACAACGGTAAAAGCCTATATGCAATCCGTAAAAGCCTTTTTCAACTGGACAGCAGCAAGCGGGCTTTATCCTAACGTAGCGCAGAACGTACACAGCCCCAAAGTAAAGGACGCGCACAGGAAAGACTATTTAGAGCCCGCAGACGTAGTAAGCATTGAGCGCAGCATAGAAGCTACCGCAGCCCGCCACGCTGCACAGGCCGCAGCCGCGAAGAAAGACACGGCAGGGCGAACCCAGCGCAGCACAGAGCAGGGGAAACGCCTTTACGCTATGTATTTATTAGCCGTGAACGCGGGCTTGCGTACCGTAGAGATCAGCAGAGCCAACATTAAAGATATTGAAGTAAGGGGCGGGCGGGCTTTCCTTTACGTCTGGGGCAAGGGACACGCGGAAGCGGACACCCGGAAAGCACTTGCGCCGGAAGTATACGCCGCGATCCTTGACTATCTTTCCAGCCGCTCCGACAGGCCGACAGGGGCAAGCCCCCTTTTCGTCTCTACAGGCAACCGCAGCAAAGGCAAGCGCATAGCGCCTACCACGATCAGCACCATGCTAAAACGCGCCATGCAGGACGCGGGCTTTAATAGTGAGCGTTTCACCGCCCACAGCTTGCGCCACACGGCAGGGCAGAATATTATGGAGATCACAGACAGCAACATTTACAAAACGCAGCTCTATATGCGCCACAACAGCCCGAAAACGACAGAAATATACCTTGACAACGATAAAGCGCGAGACGATGCAGAATTAGCGGAGCGGCTTTACCAGCACTATCATAACGCGGAACAGACCGCAGCCGGAGCCGGAGCCGTGGACGCGCAACCGAATATTGAAGCTATCATAGCTGCATTGACCCCGGAGCAGCTCCAGCAGCTCACAGGCATAGCGGCAACAATGGCCTAATTCGGTATGTATTTGTCGTAGAAGACCCGCACCAATGGTTTTAACGGCAGCAACGCCGCTAAAATAAGAAAAGGCCGCACCCCTACAAGCCGACCAAAGCAAACAAGGGGCGCGACCAAAGCCACACAGAGCGGCTAAAGAACATTATATCACAGCCGCTCCAATAGAACAAGAAAGGAGCGCAACCCAATGAACACAGCACAGCAGACCACCAGCGCACTACAGAAAGAGGACTTTTACAAAGCAATCGTGCAAAACTTTCTGTCTTTTACTTTTGAGCAGATAGACAGCAACGAGCCGCCGATCTCCAAAAACCCGGAAACCGCGCAGCTACTTGACGCGCTTGCAGAGCTTTGCCCGGAGTTTCCGCGCGGAGCAGAAGTAGAAAGACTTCTCTTTATGTTTGCTGCGGGCTTAATGAGAGGGCTTGAAACTGGTTTAAGCCTTACAGACGCAGAGTAACCGCAAAGCGCCCCTTTAATGCGCGGGCGCGTAGGCCGCTATAATTTCGCCAACAAAAAGCAATCAAACGCCCACAAAATGACCCGTCTGGAGCGAATAGCAGAAACCAAAACGATCCACACCCCGTTAACGTTTCCCCCAGCCGCTCCAGCCGGGGCAAATTTAGGGAGCTGGGGGAGCTGGGCGCAGAAATACAGCCCGGCACACCCCGGCAAAGGCCGCGCCGGAGACGCGCACCACAGAACCGCAGCGGAGCGGCTACCGCGTTTCTAATTGAACTAACTTCGATAAGCTTAATTAGAAATTCCGCAAACTTCTTGTGTTAAATACGCGCGTTTCCTTACAAGTTTATATTACATAATAAGCACCGCCCGCAGCAGGGGGCGCAATCAAAAAGGGAGTGATTTTTCTATGCAGGTTATAGCCGTATCTATCCAGCGCGGGGGAACGGCAAAGACCACCACCGCCGCAGCGTTAGCGCAAGCCGCAGCCTATAGAGGGAAAACGGTACTTGCTATAGACCTTGACCCGCAGGGCAACCTATCCTTGACGCTGGGCGCAGACGCAACGCAGCCGGGAAGCTATGAACTTCTTACGGGATCAGCTGCTGCATATGACCTTGTCCAGCATTGTAACGGCATTGACGTTATCCCGGCAAGCTGGAACCTTGCAACCCTGCGGAGCGAATCCGGCAGCGCCCGCCGCCTACAGAAAGCAATTAGCGCGATCCGCTACGAATATGATTTGACGATCATAGACACACCGCCCACAGCCGGGGAGCTGCAATACAACGCGCTGCAAGCCGCAACCGGGATTATCATTCCTTTACAGGCAGATATTTTTGGACTACAGGGGCTTTATCAAATTGCAGACACCGCCGCCCAGATACAGAAAACGAATAAGCAGCTTTCCATTAAAGGGATCATCTTCACCCGGCACAACCCCAGAACCACCATAACCCAGCAGATGCAGGAAGCAACTACAAAGCAAGCGCAGAGCATGAATATACCCGTGTTAGGCGCGATCCGGGAAGCCGTAGCAGTAAGGGAAGCCCAGACGCTGCAAAGAAGCCTTTACGAATACGCGCCCAAATGCAAGCCCGCACAAGACTACTTAGAGATATTTGACAAGTTAGGAGTGTAAGACAATGGCAAAGGCAAAGAGAGACTTTACCGCAGCGGGGAGCCTTAACCCCGTCTATCAGACTATCGGCAACGCGACAGCGGACACGGAAGCCCAGCCGCTCCCCAGAATCAAGCGCGGAGAAACACCGCCCCCGGAAGTAGAAAAGGCCGCAAAGAACACAGGCCGGACGCAGGGCAGAGCCGGGATCAAAATGCCGCGGATCAATGCCGCCTTGCTCCCCGACAATTTCCAGTATGTAAAAACCATGTCACGCTTGCGCGGGGAGAGCTACAGCAGCTTTATTAATTTTGTGCTTTCTCTGCACAAGCAGGAACACCCGGAACTATATCAGAGAGCAAAATCAATCATTGACGAAATGGACAGCGAGTTAGTAGAAGAATAACCCGCGGAAAGTAGGTTTTATATGGCAGAACCTAAGAAAACCCCCGATAAAGAGAAGCCGCAGGCCGAAGGCTTTTTTGGGGCGTTGGCAACTGATGAAGATCTGGAGCAATTAACCGAAATCCGCAACAATATAAATGGAATTGCTTTTTTCATTGCCAACGCACCGCAAGAGAAAATACCAGAACTGCAAAACCAAATAAGACAATTACAAGCAGAATCCACCCGCATATATTGCGTTATCCTTAAGCGCTTTATTCTTAGCTATAGCGAGAACCAGGGCGCTATTATGGAGCATTTCTCAATAGCTCTAAACAACGAACTAAACAGCAAAGAAACCTATGAAAAGGGGCTTGTTCGCCGGGACAAATTAGTAAGCGGAATAATTGACGCTTCAAAAGAAGATGTTTTTGACCCGGAAGCCGATGCAGACAAGCTTAAAGAAGCGGAAGCGGCAGGACTTTTCGGCGCAAACAAAGAAACCCCCAATTTCAGTAATTACTATATCTATCTTTTTTCCGACTTATTTGATTTCTTGCCAGCACTTGTATATTACGATCTCGATACAAGCGGTTTTTTCGATGCGATCCGGGACAAGGCCGCAGCAGCTTACCCGAATGACGATCATAGCGTAATTGTTCACCACCCCGGCGAAGAATCGCAACAAACCTTTACAGAGCAGGAATATCGCGCCTATAGGGAGAAACTATACCGCAACAGCAGAACCGCTATATTAAAAAGGCCTGCGGACGCTGAAAGCACAGGCATACCGGAATTAGACCTACAGCTTTTCGCAGACGGCACGGGAAGCGCAGATGCAAGCGGAAGTGACCAAGAATTTATACCGCGCCAATTAAGCTTATTTGACGAATTTTCTTTAGCCGTGCCAAGCAACCCCGTAACCCGTGCTATGGGGGCTCTAAGCTTGCGCGGGCTTGTCTCCGACCCCCTAAGAAACGGAGCCGCGATTTATCAAGTTGACGCAACGCACACAGTAACCATTGAGAACTTCGACAAGATAAAATCAAATTTCGGCGTTTCCGGCAGAAAAATATTAGACGTTTCCCGCGCCGCGCTTGTGGATCAGAACCCATACAGGCCAAAGGACGGGCGCAGGATCAATAATGTAGTCTGTATCAACCTTGAAGAATACGCCCGCGCAAACGGCTATCAAGTAGACCCAGCGGACGGGACAAAGAAAGAGCGCCAACGCATAAAGGACAATAAGAAAACCCTTAAAGAAACTATTGAGCGGGACTTGACCACAATCGAAAGCATGAGACATACATGGCGAGTAGAAAGCGGGAAAAACAAGGGAGATTATGCTACTTCCCGGATCATTTCCAGCCACTCCATAATTAGGGGAGTTATCCGCATTGTATTTGATACAGACATGGCCGAGCGGCTTTTAAATGCAAGCCTTACCCAATATCCAACCGTTTTATTAAAGCTGGACAACCGCAACCCGAATTCCTATTCTATAGGGGCAAAAATTGCAGAGCATAGCAGCATGGATAATAACGTTTTGGGGGGGACAGCAAACACCCTAACCGTAGCAACGTTATTAAAGGCAGCGCCGGAAATCGTTGACTATGAAACCCTTACCGCGAAGAAAGAGGACGGGGGGCGCGGACGTAGAGATTGGAAGCCGCAAATCAAAGAGAAGTTAGAAGCATCATTAGACGATTTAGTTAAAATTGGTTTTCTAACGCGCTGGGAATACAGGGGGCGCGGAGACAAGCGCCTAACAAAAAAAGGCGCAAGCAGGTTGACATGGGAAGAATACGCCGCCTTGCGCGTAGACTTTGCAATTAAAGACGATCCAAACCAGACCCAAAGACTAATAGCAAAGGCAGAACGCGCAGCAGAAGCAGCAAAGGAAGCCGGAGCCGTTAAGAAAAAACGCGGCAGACCGAAAAAAGATCAATCATAACACAGCCCCCCCCTTCGAATTATGGAAAAAAGGGGGGGTAATTCTATGTACAAAGGGGGGTAATTCGATGTACAAAAGGGGGTAATTCGATGTACAAAAGGGGGTAATTCGATGTACACCCGAACCCGCAACCCATTGAAAATCAAGGGCTCCAAGACCCGCAAAAAAATCATAACTACTATTAGTACCATAAGTACTAAACAGCGGAGCGGCTCAGCTTGACAGCCGCCGCCCGCTTTCCTATAAATAGAAATAGCCCAGCTCCAGATAATTTATTTATTAATTGCGAACCCTGCGGACACGCAGCGCAAAACAAAACCAGCGCGATCCGTGGAACCAGCAACGGGGACAAGCTGGGGCAGGATATAAGCGGCTTGCAGAAAAAGGTACTGTAAGCGCGAAAACAAGCGGGGCGGGCGCTACGACCCCAGCCGCTCCACAGTTTTCTACGGAAAAAAGGGGCGTTTCGTTTCGCCCCGTCAAAGGCAGGTATAGTATATGCAGAGAAACGAAGCAATCAACATTATCCGGCAGAGCTGGAAGCAGCTTTACCCAGCCGACAAGAGCGGCAAGGGGATTATTTGTCCCTTATGCGGTAACGGCAGCGGGGAAACCGGGGACGGGATCAGAGAGAACCCGCGCGGGAAAGCGGGGGCGCTGCATTGTTTCAAATGCGGATTTTCCGGGGACGTTATCGACCTTATCCAGCAGGAACGGGGGCTTTCTTTCCCGGAAGCGCTTGACGCAGCAGCCGCCGAGCTGGGGATCATTATTGACAGCGAGAGCAGCGCAGGGAGCTACAGAGCCCACCAGAACGCCACAGAACGCCCCAGAATTGATTTTAACGCACAACAGGGGGAAAACAAGCCCGCAGCCGCTCCGAACCAGCAGAGCGCAACAGAGAGCCCGCAGCACGATTTTAGAGCGTATTACGCCGAATGCGTAGAAAGACTACAGGCCGCGCCGCAAGCAATTTCCTATTTACAGGGGCGGGGGATCAGCTTAGAAACAGCAGCCCGCGCCGGAATCGGATTTGACCCGGAAGCAGACCCGGCAGGGAGCGGCTTTACCTGCCCGCGCATTATCATTCCTACAGGCCGGGGGCATTATGTAGGGCGCAGCATAGACCCGGAGACAGCGCCCAAATACCGCAAGCTAAACAGCAAGGACGGCAGCGCCGGAATCTTCCATGAACGCGCGCTTTATGGGGACGGGCTTGTATTTGTCACAGAGGGGGCTTTTGACGCGCTTTCCGTTATGGAGCTGGGCGCGGAAGCTATCGCATTGAACAGCACAAGCAACGCAAACTTGCTTATAGACAAGCTTGAGAAGAAGCCCACAGGGGCAACGCTTATTCTATGCCTTGATAATGACGAAGCCGGGGCAAACGCTACAGAGATATTACAGGCCGGATTAACAAGGCTAAACATTAGCTACGTTATTGCTTCTTACAAGGGGAAAGACCCAAACGAAGCATTAACCACCAATAAAGAAGCATTTTCGGCAGCGATCCAGAAAGCCCAGCAGGAAGCCGCCCGCCCGGACGATGTAAGCGCCTATATTGACGGACTAATGGCGGGGGAAATCAGCAGCTTTCGGGAAGCCGGGGAGAAAAAGACAGGCTTTCCGAACCTTGACGCGCCGGAAAAGGCCGGGGGACTATACGCGGGATTATACTGCATAGCAGCAATTACAAGTTTAGGAAAGACCACTTTCGCCGCGCAGATTGCAGACCAATTAGCCACAGCCGGGGAACACGTTCTTTTCTTCTCAATGGAGCAATCAAGGCTTGAAATTGTAAGCAAGAGCATAGCGCGGAGAGCTGCACAGAAAGACGCGGCAAACGCCGTAAGCAGCCTTGCGATCAGACGCGGATATTTACCCCCGCAGATTTTAGACGCGGCAGACGAATATAAAGCGGACGTAGCTGGGCGCTTGTCTGTGATAGAGGGGAACTTCTCTTGCACAACAGACTACATAGCAAAGTATATCCGGCAGTATATCCAGAACAACCGCGTAAAGCCCGTGGTATTCGTTGACTATCTGCAAATCCTACAGCCGGAAGCAGATGCAAGGCAGCAGCGCCGGGAAATGGTAGACACGGCAATAACGGAGCTAAAGCGAATCAGCAGGGAGCTGGGCTTAACCGTTTTCATTATCAGCAGCGTTAACCGTAGCAACTACCTAACCCCGATTGACTTTGAAAGCCTAAAGGAATCCGGGGGAATTGAGTATACTTGTGATGTAGTCTGGGGCTTGCAGCTCCAATGCTTAAATGATCCTATCTTTACAGCGGAGAAGAAAACAACGGAGAAGCGGGAGCGAATCAGAGAAGCAAAAGCAGAAATGCCCCGGAAAATCCAGCTTGTTTGCTTAAAGAACCGCTACGGGATCAGCAGCTATACAGCAGACTTTGAATACTTCCCGCAGTATGATTTGTTTGTACCAGCGCAGGGGCAAGAACCCCAGCAGAGCAAAAAGAGACTATAAAGGGGGGCGTATCATGGGACTTAGAGAATTTGCGGCAGAGATAGACGAAAGCGGAGCCCAGCAGGCCAACGCGCCGCAGGGCGGGGGCTCCGTCTTAACGGTAAGACAAAGCAGGGAGCGCAGCGCGGAAGCTGCTGCCGCGGAAGTATACCAGCAGCACCAAGCCGCGATTAAACAGGCCGGAGAAATCCCCAGCCGGATATTAAAGGGGCTTGCAGCCGGAGATAACATAGCGGAGCTATTCCTACAGGCCGTAAAAGGGCTTTCCCTACTTACCGGGAATAAGCAACTATACACGCAAGCGGAAAACGATATACGCGCACTATACGGGGAAATTCTGCGCGATCTAGCCGCCGCAGAGCTGGAAGCGGCAGAAATTCGGGAACGTCTGGAACGTCTGGAAGCCGCAAAGCAGCGCGGGGAGAACGTGGACACCGTGGAGCGCGCTATACGCGCCCACCGCCTAAAGCTACAGCAAATAGAGCAAGGCCGGAAATAACAGCAGGTATATAGAGAACCAGGAGCGGAAGCGCCGAAAAGCGTAGCCGCTCCAATCTTTTTGCTATTATAACAAGATACTTTCCCTTGCGCCTAATGATTACTTATGGTATAATAAGTAGGAGAAGTATAAGAAGTAGTATAAGTGTAAGTTACATAAGAAGAATTGCCAATATTTTAGACCCGCCCCCGCAACGCCAAACCACATTCCGGGGAACCGGGGAAAGCCGGAGCCGATAAAAGAAAGGGCGTGAGAACATGACAGACGCAGCGAAAGAAGCGCGGAAAATTTATAAGCGCGAATGGCAGAGAGCCAACCGGGACAAAGTGAAAGCCCAGCAGGAAAGATACTGGGAACGGAAAGCCGCTCAGATGCAGAAAGCACAGGAAGCGCAGGAAGATAAAGAGCCGCAAGAGGTATAAGAAGCACAACAGGAAGCCCCGGCAAAGCTTCCCTTTATCGGCAAAAAGGGCGCTAAAAAGCGGAAAAAAGCAGGTTTAGCGCCTAAAAACAGCAGAAAAACATAATGCGCGTATTTATTAATGCGTATTATATGCGCGTTTTTTCACCCTACGAATAATCCGTAATACTGTAAATCAAGCCACACGGCAGAAAGGAATTAGCTACATGGCAACATATAACGAATTGAAGAAATCAAACCAGACCGCG
>Ga0326511_10005176_pt1 | contig 10332 bp, 17 predicted proteins | sample 0_2496_0518_D_FD_203701 | JGI IMG/M metagenome (GOLD analysis project Ga0326511, IMG submission 203701) | Bovine rumen microbial communities from UC Davis, California, United States - 0_2496_0518 | ecosystem: Host-associated > Mammals > Digestive system > Stomach > Rumen | place: USA... | reverse complement strand
TCCACCACGTCTTCTACATTATCTGCGTCAATGCTGCCAAAATCATTTGCTACGTTAATAATATCAATAGCACTAGCTTCAGCCACTACACTAGATGTACCGGGTGCTATATAATGTCCGTTTGCAGCAAAAGTAGTAGAAGAATTGTTTACGCCAACTACTTTAAGAGTAGTACAATCCTTTGTAGCATTCTTCTTCGTCTTCTTATACTGGAACTCGATACCATTATCAGTCTCACCAAAATTGAATGTAGAACCAAAGTCAAGTTCACCCTTCAGTTTAAGGCCTGCGGCAGATTCAATGTTGATGCCCGGTGCAGTTTTCTTATACTTTACAGATGCACTCGTATTGCTGTGTTGCGTATAAATATTGTACTGAACTTCTATAACGTCATCAACATTCATAGCATCTATTGCGGTACTGACCTCACTGCGTACTTCATCAGCAAAGACAGTCAAGAATGTTTCCATGTCGAACTTCATACCTACTGACTGTGGTACCCACGTAACATTATACGGACCTATGGATTGTACAGTAGTGGCCGTTTCCGAACTAACCACCTCCAAGAGCTCACTTGTCTCGATTTCCAAATTACCCTTACCAGTAATCTTAGAGTGGACACCTTTGGCACCATTGAAAGCATAGGCAGTACGAATAATATCACGGGTAGTACACTGTTCGTCCGCAACGTTGATCAGGTCGTAGAAATCATCAGGCTCTTCATAGTTGGATGGTTCGTCCACAAGCTTACTGATATTATCGTCTGTCGGTTTAACGTACTTGTTATCAGTGGTAGCATCGCCCTCGTCAATCTTATCGCTGGTCTCTGTCTGACGGGTAGCCATCTTCCACACACCATCTTTATTAAAACGGTATTCGTCTGTAAAGATAGATGTCTTCTCTGCATTAAATGTACCAAACTCAAGGCCATCGCCACCACCATGTTCAAACTTAATCTTGTTCATGTTGCCATCGGAGTCAGTACCCTTTGGCTGCAAAGCAATACCGCCGTGTTCCTCACAACGAAGATCGATAGCGCGAGCACGAACTTTAAGATAACCCTTACCTTCACCAGTAGTAACGTTAACATTCATTACTTCTGGTTTATCGTTGCTTCCACTTGGTACAACCTTACCTTTAGTAGACAGTGTTATGTTTGAAGCAATCATCTGCAGTTTTACAGGAGCTTTGGAATTGTCTACACCATCTGATGTTTTGATAGTGATTTCATCACGCTTATCTGAAGCTCTATGATGAGATTCCAAAGTAATATCGTCACCTGGCTTAATCTGTACATCGCCATAGGTGCCTGTACCACCATCTGCTACATAAGCAGGTTCAATGTTGATATGTTTAGTTGCTGAAATGGTAGTATTACCTTTGCTGCTTACAGAGACAACTCCTGTAGCATCAGAAGATCCACTACCACCACCGCTACTAGAACCACTACCTGCAGCGTCAATGATGCTATTAATCGTAGTATGAGCAATAGCTGCGGCGTTTGAAAGTGCGTTCCACTCTTCTGCAGAGAGTGTACTTCCATTTTCTTTTGAACTATTGGCAATGTATAAATTATTGCCTGTTATTTTATTTACGTCTAACATAATATATTATGATAATTTTATTGGAAACTCTCCACCAAGCTTCCATGTTTCGCTAAATCTTATTGGGAATGTTCCTCCGAATGTCCAATCGCTAGTAGGCTCTACAATAAAGTATATTGTATCTTGTTCGTATTCCTGAAGTAAATCGTATGTGGGTTGTTCAATGATTACACACTTTACGCCAGTTAGTACAGAAGGGAATGTTATGTTTATGTTTCCGCTTCCTACTATAGACTTGTTGTTAATCGTTTTAATATTCCGACCGGATACTAACAAATCCTGTTTGTTGTCAAGATCTGATTTAGTGGCCAGTCCAGCCAAGTCTTGTTTTGTGGCATAAAATTGTTCAAGGTAAGTACCTTTTACGTATTCGCCAAGATCTATACTTTGTGAATACTATTCTTCTGTCTTACTCCATGTACCGTCAGAAAGACACATGCATATTACCCATTGATCATTGTCGCTTACAATGGCCCAATCTCCAACTTCTGGCGAAGATACAGACTGTTGTAAAGCATTGAATGAACTAAAGTATCCTTTATTCTTATTAAGCTTTGTGTCTAGTGTTTGTCCTTGAAGAAATAATTCCTGTTTTGTGGCGTAGTTCTAAAGCAATGATTCATCGGCTTTACTATCTATTGCCGCCTTCACTACTTTATTTTGTACCGGATTAGTAGATGTAGAAGATAATTGTGCGTCTATATCTATGTCTACACCGCTACCACCGCCACCGTAATATTTCTGATGCGTCCATATAAGGCCTTTATCTTTAATAAACGCAATCTTGTCGTTCATGGCTTCTACACCATATTGATCAAGGTCTCGCAAGAAGCCCTATAAAGACTGATAATGTAATAATCTATTATTTATCATACGGCGCACGTATTGTTTTTATTGATGTATATATACGGCTATAGGGGGCCATCTGGTCCCCTATTCCGCTGAAGCATTGCCATCCTATGTACGCCGCTTCACCAAGCTTTTATTACGTAATTATTATGCTTGCTCAAGGCTACTTTGTGCCTCGCCGCTACCGTCTGGTTCGGTCTCCTGGTTAGTAAGCTCGCTTTTCTGTTCCGGATAACCAGCAGATCCCGTTGGTGCGCTCTCTTCGTCTTTATTTGTAGATCCATATCCGCCCTCACCACGCTCTGTTTCGCTGAGTTCTTCTACCTCTGTAAACGTTACATCAGGCACTGGGAGGATAAGGAGTTGTGCAAATCGTTCTCCATCCTTATACACAGCAGGTATTACATCTGTAGTATTACGAAACTTAGCCATAACTTCGCCGCGATATCCGGAATCAATCACACCGGCACAGTTAGTAAGCATAAGTGATTTCTTATATACTGAAGATCTTGGTACCAACAGACCGAAATATCCATCAGGAATTTCAATTGCGAGACCAGTGTGATAAACAAGTATAAGCTGACCACACTCGTTAATCTCTGTAGTAATCTGTGTACAAGTTAAATCAATTCCTGCGTCCGTACTGTGGGCGCGTACCGGAGTCACTGCTCTCGGATCAAGTTTCTTAAATTTAATTTCCATGTGTATAAAGTTAATTGTTTACTGTTGTCTCAGTATTGGTCCCGGCGACCGGTTTGCTCCAGTTACTGCGGGGTTAGAGCCCACTGTGTTAGCATCATACACCACACCGAAGTGGTTGGTAGGGGAATCGAACCCCTGATTAATCGACTTATCTCTCACTGCCCAATTCTCTACTGGGGGTAGGACTGAACCTACATAATTAATCTACCATAACCACCAAGGGCAAAAGCCCACTCAAGTTACAATTATGAAATATGAAAAATTTTTGTAGAGTTCCCCGCGCAGTCACGATCTGCAGTACTCTGTTGTAGTAACGGGGAATTAACCTAGATTTATTACTATGATAGAACACGTGGAATCACAGGACCACGTAACCTGTTAAATTACTTATTCTTCTTGAAAGGCTTTATCAACCAATTCCAGAAGCGCTTGTACCAAGGCGCCTTCTCACAAATACACTCGCACTTACAAACTGTAAGTACAGGAAGCTGCGATGTTACAACCTCTACAGTCTTGTCTATGATTGCGTCAAGGTTGTTCTCTGAAAGAGGAACACCGGCTTCAAACTTTGTGCAAGCAAATGCAAATTCAGCATCCTGCAGTGTTTCGCAATTAGTAAGATCTACTATGTATGTAGGCTTTACTTCGTTCTTAATATTCTTCTTCATATCTTTTTTATTAATGATTATCAAAATTTACTTTCGCAACAACAAGCATCGGGGGTATCTCCCAAATCCTTCAGCTTTTTTTGTTCAGCTGCCCATTTTTCTTTCTCTTCCTGCTGCTGTTTCTCATATGCGTCGAGCGTTTCTGCCCAATCTGCGTTTTTAACAACAATTATCCGATGTAAGAAATCGCTATCGTAGAATGTGATTATAAGATCTCCAGGTACTGCATCTACCTCTTTTCTATACTCTCCGCTCTGGTATATGATATGCATAGGTTCTTTTATTCTATACAGATCGTCAATTGCTGTACGAGAGCATGACATGCGATCTACCGTATTGTTCTCAGTGTCTACAACGATGTTGTTGCCGCGAGTAATATACAATGTCTTCATTTTGAACTATATTTTTGGGATTTATTTTCTTTATATCTTCGCTTAAGTTTAAACTTAAATAACTGATTGAAGAGTATATCTCTATAATCATCTCGATCTTTCATTATTTCTACTGTTTGTAGAAAAGGTTGTCTACATATAGTAGACACTAGATCTCTATCTAAGTCTAATCTTTTAGCAACTTCTTTTATTACCTGATCTATTTCAATCACTTCTCGATTCCAAGTATATCATAGAGTCTGAGGAGGCGACTGTCTTTAACCAGATCAAATCGAAGTCCTGCAGCGTCTCTGAAAATCACCACGTCGCCAACCTGTGCATGTATCTTTGCGCCTGGCTCGTCATAGTAAGTAGGACATTTGATTACTACTCCCTTTCGATAATCAGAATTAACTTCTTTAACCTCTGTTTCAACGTTGTCGAAGTCTTGTGCTTCAACGCCATTTGCATCTTTTGCGGGTGTACCAGCTGAAACAGGTTTACTAAACTCTTTAGTTACTTTAATCGGATCCAAGGGCTTTACCAGAAAATAGTCAAAGAAATTGTATTTAATCTTATCACCAACTGTCTGAGCAACTGCTGCCTGATCCATGATCTCGTTCTCTTCCATTATTTCTTCAAACTTTTAAGATGTTCCAAAAGTGTTACAAGGTTTGTCAAAACTGCCTCACGCTCTACTTTTACACAAGCTGGAAGTTCTGCAGTGGTTTTATCAACAGTAGTAAGCTCATTCTTATACTTTTCGAGCAATGTATCAATCTCGTCGAAAATGTTTACGAAGTTTGTTGTCTTCTCACGCACTTCCTCAAGATAACCTTCATCCACCAGAGTCTTTGCATACTCTTCGGAAATATGAAACTCTGCACTATAAGAAGATTTTACTTCATCGATAGAATCCCCACCAACCTTATAAAACTCTTCATTGTGTTTAGAAACATACATCTTTACGTCTTCATCCCACTCGAATGTATCTCCGAGATCCATAACGAAGAACGGATCAATAACACGTAATGTTTTTGTCATGATTTATCTGTTTTTTGTAAAATACACCGGCATAACGTGTAGTGATGATAATCTGGTTGCAAAACGCATAAAAATTTTTTAAAATGCAACTTTTGAGGCTGTTTTTACGTTATATGGCCAGAACTCCCCCTAAGAACCCCCTATATAGTATATATTATAATACATGAAGAATAGTAAGAAGAAAAGTATAATAGATACATATACTACAATATACTTTGTAGATATAGTAGTAGCTAATAAGTATACAACACTGGAAGAACTTAAAGAATTATATACTTATTCTGATGGAACAGAATTAGATGATCAAGTTCTTAGTGGTAATGCTACTACAGCTACATGTACACGAAAATCTGATAATTGCAACGTATGTTTGATAAAATACAACCGCAATACTAAACAAAAAAACATAAACAAACAGTTAGATCTCATAAATACAGTATGCCATGAAGCAGGTCATGTGGTATTGGATATCTACGAATGTATAGGACAGAATGTATGTAACTGTAGTCCTGAGCCTTTTTGCTACCTGTTGGGTTATGTTTCTGAATGTATATATAAAACCCTTAAGAAATGAACCATATTGAACTGAATGCTATACTTTACTATGCAGATTTCTTAAGTTTAAAGGCTAAATCTTAGCCGGTAACAGACAATTGTAAGTACTTCTTCATACACGGAGCCCCCATAAATAGTGCTTTTATTGTTGATTTAGAGCCTTTATACGACGAATCTAATGAATACTACCTACAAGCCCTTAACGAGTATACTACAATACGAGACAAGTATGGAGATGAGGGTGTAGAAAGCTTTATAGACGATGTTTGTAGCATAAAAGCTTGCGGAAGTGTAGGAGCAGAACAAATGTTACAGTGTATCCATCAATTTAGCGATAAACGTGAGAAAAAACAAGCATTTAATGTATACTATACATGGAGGAATAACCAAGTATACACTCACACAGTAATCAATGAAGATGGAAAACCAGAAGAAAAACCCTGTACAAGGTACACATATCACTATGAAAGAATGCTTGAACGATCCGGAATGGCAGAAAGCCTACGAACTCATAGTGCGAGATACGAAGTACAGACTGAAAAATCATTTTTATGACGATTAATTAAGTAAAACATGAAAAATAATAGTAATATCTACGACATTGATGGTGAGCTTATACGAGCTTTCGACGATACTCACAAATTTACCGTAAAAGAAGCTCAGGAAAAGGCCAAATATTATACTGAAAAACTAGGAAATCTTGATGAAAAAGACCCTAAAGCGGTTACTTACGCTAATTACATCAAAAACCTCAACAGATACATCATGGAAATGTACTCCAAGATGTCCCCAGAAGAATTACAGGAGCTGTTAAGTCAGAAAAAGCAAGAAAGTACCGATGCACAGGTAGAGAAAGCTATAAATGAACTTAAAAAGGAGATAGAAAATGAAGAAAACAATGAAGTTGAGGAATCTTCCGAACATGCCACAGAAGAAGCAGGAAGTGAAGATACAGAAACCCCAGTCAGAACCCAAGAAGATCTTCTTACAGACGGAGAAGGAAGACCAGAAACAGTGATGGAGGAGTATATCGAGTACGAAGAAATACCCCAATAACGCTTATGTTAGAACCAATACGTATAAGTGCCTGTGATACAACCATTACGGGCACTAACGATACAGTAGATTATGATGCAGAAATCATCAGTAGTAGGAGAAGCTGCTAGGATTATAAAATATAAAGAGGAGTCTGAATAAGGCTTCTCTTTTTTTGTACACTTCTATGAAGAAAAAAATTTTTTTATTTTGTGAGTGTAAAAACGTGAAAATTTTATATTATGTGTATAAAAATGCGAAACTCCCCCCCTTGCCCTCCCCGGCTGGCGCCGGGTCGGCCAAGACCCCCCAGCCCTTGTGAAGCTAACATAAAAGTTATCACTGTTCGCCTTCGGCGGTTTTATGGATTGAAGTATCCATAGGATTGCTGGAGACTCGCAGACACGTTCTGCGTCGCATTCTGCCATCGAGCGAGTGCACCACATTACTTAATATATAGCCTTTAGTGCTGTACTTTAATTAGATTGTCTAACACTCTAAATATAAAAGTTATGCTACAAGATTATGAATTAGGAAATGTGAGAATTGGTAAAGTTGCCAAAGGCGACAACGTTGGTAAGTACTTTATCATGGCTGACGCTCGTCGCCATGTTGAAGGAAAGACTTCGTCTGGTGCTGCACGTCGTAGCACAGGTGTCAAACCCATATCTATTCAGATTTGGTATGACCAAGACTCTGAACTTATTGATGTTGTTCGCAGTCTTTACCCTGCAACAGGCACCGACAGCGACGGTAATCCATGGAATGGCTCGAACACGAGCATTAATCCTGCGGAGTTTGACGTCGTTGCGACCCAGAAATTGCTTCGCAATTATGAGGGTATTGACTGGTTGACCATGGACGGCTGTAAACCAATGGAGGCTCAATTAGGTATTGAGGTTCCAGGTAAACCTACAGCAGGCGCATTCTGTCGTAAGTACAGTCGTGCTATGAATGGTCATGCTGAAGGTGAATGGATTTGCGGCGCTGACGGCTTCGTCAAAGTCTACAGGAGCGTGCCTATCTTGGTACGAATGATTGAAGACGACGGGTCCAGTTATCAGACTGGCTGGGAGTTCAGCACACAACTCAATCGTGCTATGCGCAGCCTGTACTCCATCGAGACTGTTATCAAGGAGAAGCCTGAGTTGGTTCCGTCATTCTATAAAGAGGATGACATCGTTCCAGCAATGAACGCAGGCGTTGCTCCAGAAGCAGGTAACGACAACCGCTAACCAATTCTCACCAATGCGAGGCGCGTCCTTAGGGGCGTGTCCTCGCGTTTTCTTTTAATTACATTTATTGGCTTGTGGACTCATTACTTTAAGTGCTGGTCAACTCGTTAGATGTGGTGCTCCCAATTATGCTCCGCTTGCTGGTAGAGAAGGGCGCGTTCCGCGCCAACCCTTGATGTATGCCTCGATTAATACGCTAATTAATATACAAGATTATGAACATCAAGATTGAAAAGTCTTTCGGTATGACTGGCGTTACCGCAAATGACATCAACATGAAAGAACTACGCCAGATGCACGAGTTAAAAACACGCATTGAAGATGTACTCAAATCACATGCTCCTGAAAGCAAAGAGAAAAAGTACATTGATGATGATGATTTGAAACTCATGCGTGCTATTCTCCACGTGTTCACCAAGGAGTATTCTACGACTCAAACAAGTGCATTTGATGATGCATTAAAAGAGTTGGAGAAACCTGTTGAAGAAGACAAACCGCAACCAAAAATTCCAATTGGAGATGATCAGTTGTTCGGTTAACTCTCGAGTCCTGGACAAGACTTTAAACTGTCCTAACTGTCGTGTCATTAGACACCTGACGAGTCTTTGAAAATTAAGACGAAACAGTTATGTTAAACCCTTTAATTATCTGAAGATAGTTAACTGTGACGAGCCTAGAGTACGTGTACTCCATGCCACACACTATCGACATGTACACCAAATTATCAATGGCAAGCCAATAGCCTATGATATTGGCATCAAACATCAATTCATTATCCAATGAAGCGGTGTATGATTTGACCATTGTACACCGATGGAGGGTTTATGCAAATTGCACACACTAATACACCTATTATAAGGATGGTGTATTATTGGGCTAAACACATCTTGGTCAACACTGAAAGACCAGTGTAGATGTGTGAAACTATTGAGCAACGTTAAGCAGCGTAAGCAACTGTACGTAATCCCTCAATATGCCTGTGTGTGCTAGTCCGCCTCCTGCAGACGATAAATGTGTGATGGAGTGATGCTCATAGACTGAGCAAGGGAGAGCGATGCTGGTCTGTACTCAGCAACTCTCCCGCTTTTTAGACTATTCTTTATTCTAAATATATAAGACTATGGTCAACAAATCATCACGAATCTTTGGATTATTTGTGCTTATCCTTGGATTCATTGCCCTATCAATGGGTATGAAAGCACAAAATGTTGTTCGTAATGGTAAAACATTTACAGAACAAAAGGCTGACTCTGCAAAAAGTCGTGGAACTAAGACTGATTATCTGTACACTGATAAAAATGGTGTGACAGATACAATCTACCTCTCAAAGAATGGTAACGCATTCATTTGGAAAGTCTCTAAGAAGACAGGAAAGCGTTATCCAAAGTATTTGCCAAAAGTGACAGAACAACTGGGAACTAAAAAAGACAAGTAATATGAATGTCTATTTGTTCACAGCAGCAGTAGCTGTACTAATATTTGTCACAATAGCTGCTACGCAATCACTTATTGATTATATTAAGAAAAAATATAAGAAATAATATGCATAACACTAAAATTGGCAATCGTACTCATAATCTGAGAGGCTATGAAGTACTGACTATTGGAGAACGCAATGGAAATGTCACAACTCAGAGACATTACCACGTAGAATATCCACAAGACCTGAATTGTGGGTGAAATATGCAGGGGTGCGACTGTTCAACGCACAGCTTTTACGGTATCATGTTCAAGCCTCCTCGTGGCGATACTGGATAATACACAGCTTGCAGTGTATAACTAATTGAACATAAACATTCTACTATGTGGTCTTAAGGTACAACCTGGTAAGTCATGCACACAGTGCTGTGAGTCAGGTGATGTATTATGACAGTGGTTTGGTGAGCCATACGCCGTGATTTACACTGTAAAGCAGAGATAGCGTCTGTATTGTGGGTGACACGTATTCCCACATTTTTGATTGAAACTTCATAATAAAAACATATGAAAACAATTAAAGAAATATTTTGTTGTATAATGATAATAGTTTGTACAATGTTACTATCTATAGGACTTGGAAAAACTATATATCCTGAAGACAATAAGATAGAGGAACATAAAATATTTGTTCCAGACACAGTGCCTAGCGAGGCACAACAAGATAAGGCAATTGCGCCATTGCCTCCGTACGGTGCACTCGAACTAACCGAGTAGTGTTAGCAACAACTAAACTATTATCAAAATGGTAACAATTATCCCTAATGGTAATTCTGTATACCTCGAATCCACA
>Ga0326511_10005174_pt1 | contig 10334 bp, 16 predicted proteins | sample 0_2496_0518_D_FD_203701 | JGI IMG/M metagenome (GOLD analysis project Ga0326511, IMG submission 203701) | Bovine rumen microbial communities from UC Davis, California, United States - 0_2496_0518 | ecosystem: Host-associated > Mammals > Digestive system > Stomach > Rumen | place: USA... | reverse complement strand
CAATTCATCGGCATCGTTGACAATAGCTTTTTCTATATGCTTTTCAGTGTCAATATATACGACTAACCAATCGCGCTTAAATACTTCGAAATCGTAAAAGATCATAGATCATACACTTCTACAATAGAGATTGGATTGAATGCGTCTGGATCATAGTCAATCTCAATCTCGATAGCGCCTTCAACTTCATCATTGAAGATAGATTCTACTTCAGCTGCAAACTTAGAATATGACTTAAATTCTACATCATGATCTACAATTTCGCTAAGCCATGTAAGTACACTTTTGATCGCTCTACCGTTATTCCAGTTGTCAGTCGTGCGATTTCCTGAAATAGTACGATTGAAAAAGATGCAACGATTGTCCTGTTTCTTAGCTGCCTCGACTGTTTCCTTAATTCTTGCGCCTACGCTAAACATGAGCTTATCGCCTTTCTTAGTAGGCATAACTTCCATTGATTCGATAGCAACGATGTATCTACCCGCTGGAACCTCATCAAACTGCTGCTCAGGAGCTTCATTGATCTCCTTCTTAAGTTCATCACTATTTACTGCTTCATCAAACTTTGAAAAATCTACTGCCATATCTTTGGACCTCCTATAAAAAATATATTGATAGTTAAATGCCATCGTAACCTCCGTGGCGGGATAATTGATTACCTATATTTATTATATACTAGATACATAAAAAAGAAAACATATTTTTATAAATTTTTATCGCGGTCTTCACTCTCTTCCTCTTTCATTCTCCATTCTAGCCGACTGCTGGCACAACCTGCATATAAACATAGTCACCGTGTTCTTTTATCCATGTTCTTGCACTTTCCATGTTAGGCTGCCAAACGTCCACTGAATTACCACTTCTAATGGTATCACCATTTCCATCACCATCTGTGTCAATGCCTGCACCTGTGTCGCAGAATTCATAATAACCGATAAAATCGCCAAGTGATCCATCTTCTTTTACTTCATAAAGAACCGCAGCCATACCGAGCCATTCTTTACGACCAGCGATAATACCATTACGAGTTTGAATCCCGCTCGCTGTTATACCACTGTCAATATAGCAAGTGCATCTCACTGGCTGTGGCATTCTATAATATGTCCAATCCTTTTCCGGTTGTGCGGAATAGGAATTGCTATTTGATGCAACTACCAGCACAGCAGCTAATACTATTGTTGCAAGTAATTTGAGTATGATACTCCTTTTTGATTTTTTCATTCTTCACTCTCCACTCTAATTCAACTTTAATTCATTCTTAATCCATGTTGTTTTTTGATCTGAGTTAGAAACGAATTAAAGTTTTTAGAAGTTAAAAGTTTAATACATTTCTTCTCGATCTCTCAATGCCAACTATTTGTCTTCAGCCATCATTCAAATCCACTAAATAATTCAATTACTTTCATCATTCAATCCTCTAAAAATATGTGCTATGACATCTACTGTCCATCCGTTGCCGATTGCTTTAATTCTTTTATTTTTTGAAGATAAACACTCAGTATAGTTATCTGGCAAAGTCTGTAATCTCTCCGCTTCAATCGGGGTCATGTACCTCAATACATAATCCGAAACCCAAACATTGTTCTTACTACCAGATGTCGTAACTGTATTCCACTTCTGATTTATTTTCTTCGCTCTGTTCTGTTGAGAATAATATCCTTTTCCGGATGTATCAAAATAAATATCCATACCATTTTTTGTTATTCTAACTGTATCTTTATACTTTGAAAAATCTTTATAATGATATTTACTTTGCTTGTCTAAAATATCACTAAACAAAACTTCACTTTTATCCCACTGAGTCGAAAATGGTATATTAGTCCAATATAATCTGTGCCTATGCTGCGCAGAAAAATCCGCACTATCTATTTCGATTGGGTCACATCGTAATTCATTACTTATACATTCTCTTATTTCCATACTCATGCTTGCATTATTTTCATAAAGAAAATATTTAGGTTTTGCTTCTTTCAATGCTCTTACATATTGGCTAAATAAATTCCAGCCTAAACCGCTTGCTGTTATTTCTCTTCCATTACCTCTTGCAATACTCCAATAAGTACAAGGACTGCCACCAATTAACAAATCAAATTCGCCCTCATGATATTCTGCATTGAATACATCTCCACCACGTTCGATCTGTGGATAGTTGAATTTACTAATCTTTATTGCATTTTCGTCAATCTCATAGGCTTTATACCTATCCACATGGATTCCTGCCCTTTCAAGCGCTACCATACCGCAGCTGATTCCGTCAAATAGACTTAATACATTCATTCTTCTCCACCTCTCTGATCATCTTCATTTGTTTTCCTCCTCTTCTGGAAATCTAATTTTTGTTACCGCAATAGGGAATTCTTCAATTTCACTCGCCCAAATAGGTTTTGCTCCGGCTCTTGAAAATACAAGTGGGAATCCTCCAATTCCATCAAACAGACTTGCCATAGTAGGATTTTCAGGCAGATACGGCATCATTCTCTCCGCCATCCAGGACCAATACGGCAACGCAATCGAATTACCCAGGGCCTTGTATCGAGGGCTATCAGCATCTTTGTGTTTCTTACCTTTGCTGTCTACCCATTCTCCAATATCTGTCCACGGCTCATCATGGATTATCTGATGTACTCGGCTTTTACTAATGCCGAAAATCTCTGCCATCTGTCTACAAGTCAAATCCGTATTGCCATAGACATACTGAATCAGATCATGCACCTCATCAGAAATTTTTGCTTGTCCTGCGTCTTCATGCACTTTATATAATCCATCTTGCCTTGCCTTTGTAGAGTTTTCGGTAGCCGTAAGCAATTGTAAATTAGCAATCCGATTATCAGCCTTATCATTATTGATATGGTCGATCACATACCCATCAGGAATAATCCCGTGTTCCGCAATCCACACTATTCTGTGAACACGGCATTGCATCTTTGTTTCACCATTACGAATACTAACTACTTTATAGCCATTAACAACCGAACCAGTTAATTCTTTAGGTTCATCCAGTTTTTCCCCACCGGGACCTCTTGTCGCAAATACTTTTCCATACTCTGTATCAACAACAATATTTCCCTCATTGATATTCCAGGCTATATACTCATCCTTTGTCATTTCAGTAAACCTCACTTTTCTAACAACGGGGTATCCCTGCAATCTCTCGCATTCAAGTGGTGTAAGCCTGCGCACAACAGAATTACATACTATTTGTGGATCTTTGTAATCTCTTGCCGCTAGAGTTTCTGCGATTCCACTATTTCCAGCTCTCATAAATGAGCCTGTTGTAGCATTATATGGCTCTTCCGTATATTTCGTTCCGCAAGCTACTGCGTGTTGCTCGACAGTATTTAACGTATACATGATATCGGATTCTTTGTAATCATCACCCTTGTGCGACTCTCTCTGACCATTGCCTTCTATGCAGATAACAGACGGACCCGACTGTCCACCACTTACACAACTTCTTGCATTAAGTGTGGCGGCAATATCGCCAGTTATTGCACCATTGTACATATCTGCACCCTGTACAACCGCCATGCCACCTTGATTGCAAGCTGGCGAACCGCCATTCAAATCTAATGTTCTAGCAGTTTCCGCTTCATTTTGTTCCGTAAGAAGATGTGATTGTGCTTGCAACCCTGCCTGTCTCCTCAATGCCTGATCTAACATCGGTGGCAGCACCTTCCCCCTCTTCTCGGCTCTCCTCAATATCCCCTGACAAGCCTTTGCGCTCAAATAGTATTTCGGGTGCGGTGTCTCCTCCAAAATCTGCGACAAGCGCGATTCTACGACGACGTTGGGGAGTGCCTTTCTTGACCACTCTTCCATCAGGGCTGAGGATGGACTTTCCCCAAAACTGTGCATCGTGTACTCTCCAAGCAATGCTCCACCCATCACCCATGATGCATCCTGCCGTTGGCCATTTTCCGCCCGGAGGTCCAGGAATGCAGGCATCCCCTTCTGCCACTTTTGCCGTTTCTTCAAGGACACATCTGAAATCTCCGCCCTTTGGGGTTCCCGAACTAAGGGCTCCTGGCACGTTTTCCCAGACCATGAATCTGGGAACAATTCTGCTAGGGTCAACTGACCCTTGCATTGATAACTCTTTGTAGGACTCATCACGCATCTCCTTAATAATTCTTATTTGCTCCATGAATAACCCTGACCGTTCACCAGCCAACCCGGCGCGCTTGCCCGCCACGGATAAATCCTGGCAAGGTGATCCTCCACAAACAATATGAGTTAATGGAACTTCCGAACCTTTAATCTTTGTAATATCGCCAAAATGTTTCATTCTTTTTCCTCAAAATCATCGCATTCCTCAAAATCATCGCAAGTGTCATCCCAAAATGTAGGAACAGAATAGTTCTCGCTGTCCTCATTGCCACAACAAAATTCTGAATATCCTTCGCCCTGTGGCTTTGAAAAATCGCGCTTGTTATATTTACAATTTCCACAACATTCTTTCATTGTTCACTTTCTCCTCTGTTTGGGTTTGAAAAACACAATTCCTTGTCCTTGCATATCCATATAGCAACCATTGCCAAAATGTCGGCAATGGTTATATTTTTCAAAACGATCTCGTTTCCGTTATCTCTTACTTCGCAAATCATTTATTCTCCTTTAGATATTCCTCTATCGCCTTTTCTACTTCTTCCTCGTTATCACATTCCTGCAATATTCTTTCGATTTCTCTTTCACTCATTTTGACACCTCTCAATCTTCTTCTGCATGTTTAATTGCTTCGTCTATTGTCATTCATTTACCCCCTTAATCTAATGTTCTGCATCTAAGATGATCGTGCAGACAGTCTTCACAGACTTCTTTATCATCATATTCAAACAATTCTTCAACATCTGATCCACATTCATCACAGATCAAATGTAATACATGCCTATTTGGACAACTATCACCTATACAAGGATGACCTGGAACAGCGCAATCACAGCATTCATTTTCATATTTAATCATTCTTAATCTCCTTAAATATGTAATTTTTCAGCTAATTTCTTACAATAGTCTTCTATTTCCTGCGGAGTAGCATTTGGATGCTGACTGATCCACAGATTTTTTAGATAATTATATCTGTCCATTTATCTTGCCTTTCTAATTCTGCGCTTTGGCTTTTCTTCATTCATAACTTGATCATTATCATCATCCATCTTTTCAAATTCTTCAGTAGCTTCTACATAATCAGCTTTGCCATTTTCATCAGCTACATTTGCTACAGCCTTGTCAAACTTTTCAAATTCTTCAATGAATTTTTTTTCGCTACGCGATTTCTTTATAGGTCTATCACTCTCTTCTGACGCACTGCTTTCTTCTTTCTTAGCTCTACGTGATTTCTTTTCTTTGCTGATCTCCTCATTCTTATGTTCTTCATCAGCTGTAGCCATTTCTTCATCTGACTTAAAATCACCAATCTCGTAGTAATTTCTGATCTTATCGTCAACATACTTGAGATCATTTTCAATCGCATATGTTGGGAACATTCCGGCTGGACTCTTGGTTGTATCTTTACCATTGTTCTGAGTCAAGAAATAATACTTTCCGTCACTAACAGATGTCTTAAGTACAATGGTACTCATTCCTTCAAGCACGATCTTATCATCCAGTAGCTTGCCGATTGTTTTCAGCCTTTCAAAACCTTCCTGATCAGTATCAGTGTGACACATGATATAAACAATCACATCACTTGATAACTCTCTAACCACATTGGCAATATCCCAAGCGTGACGACCGATTTCTGTGAATTTGTCAAATCCTTTCTCAGATGATCTCCTCATGAATTCGTTTGCCATAACATACTGAAAATCATCAACTACGATTCTCTTATACTTCTTGGCCGCATCTTTAATTGCTTCTACAATTTCGTCAGCATCATCTGTGTTGATCAGATTGAATTTACCTGCGCCTTTAAAAGGAAGAATCTTTCCCTGAACATTGATGATTTCTACTTCATTTGGATCAAAATTTCTAAGTGAATAACTCTTGCCTGTTCCTGGTCTACCAAGTACAAATGCTAAAATTCCCATCACTTTCTCTCCTTCTTTAATTCATCTGCTATAACTGCTAAATTCATTGCTATCAGTGATAGAAGACTGGTTTCGACTTCTCCAAATGCGTTAGCTTCAGTTCTCTTCGTAAAATCATTAAGTACATCTAATGCCTTGTTCGTCATTTCTACCTGAGTCATTTTTTCCTCCTTACTTGATTTGAATGTTGTTGTTTATAATTAAATCAGCACCTTTTACCTTCTTACCGTCCTTAAGTGCTTCTTTAATACCTGCTATATCGATCTTTGGTTCCTGCTTAATAAGATATTTTCTTGGAACATCTCCGGTGATTTCTACTTTTTGAGATGTTCTATATGAAATCTTGACTGACTTATCACTAGATCTATCCCACGCATTTCCTTGTAGAACAGAATCGAGATAACTCTTTAAACTATCTCGTTTGTTTTCAGCTGCTTTCTGTCTAGCTGCAAAAATCATTTTCTGCTCTTTTAGCTGTTTTGCATCTGAATCAAGATTTTTGATCCATTTAGCGATGTTTTCTACTTTTTCATCGAACTGAAGTTCAAGATCATCTAGATACTTAGAGTCAAGCACTTCACCTGTTTCTTCATCAACCACTTCATCATCGCTGATTCTGAAGCAATTTAGAATTTTTTCGTTGATCTCAAATAGATTCATTCTAACTTCCTTTCCCATTCTTGCTGTAATTTAATGTTGTCTAAATACCAAGGATCCGATTTATCACATCCTGAATTTACGAATTTCTTAAAACCTTCATAGTCTCTAGCATATAATAAAATACCATAGCCACCTGACTTTCTGATCTTCTTTAACTTCTGAATCTGCAGCATGATTGGACGACCGCCATCTCGTTTATCTTCTATTCCAAAGAAATATCCATCTACGCATGCTAGAATATCTGGTATGCCTGATTTTGTAAATCCTCCACCTGCCCAGTATTTCAGACTCCAACTACCTCTTGCTCTCAAGAAAGCTTTCACTTTCTCATCCAGTGCTTTTTCTCTAGGCATTCTTTTAACTCCTAAATAAAACTAATTATTTATTACATGTATTATAATAACATAGTTTTATGAAAATGTAAACATATTTTTATGAAGTTTTGTCTAAAGCGTAGATTCTAAATCTCTTACCATTTATGCATGACTGTTTCGTGATGATACCGTACTTCTTCTTAAGTGAACCACTCAGAGTGTTTTTTGTTCCTACATGATTATATCCGTTCTTAGCGCAGTATAACTGATAACGAGTAAATACATCATCACAACTCTCATTAAGAATATCATCAATGCTGTCAAGATCTTCTACGAATTGCATGACCGTATCGCTCTGCTTCTCATATTCTTTCAACTGCTGCTTGACTTTATCCGGCTGAGTAAAATTCTGATTGTCAAGAATTCTATGCAGTCCTTCAATCGCTATCTTAATAAGATATTCTGTAGCTTCAGGAGTGATCAAATCTTTGATAATGTTGTGCTTAAAATGCGGATCATTCTTACTAAATACAGCATTAAACGGTACAATAATAATTCGTCTGAGAACAGCTCCAGTTTTATCTTTAATCCTCGGCATTTCATTTGCTGCAAAGAATAATTTAGCAAACGGATCAAACATAAACACTGGCTGTCCTTTTTCTTCAGCTTTGATCGTGTCACCTGTTACAATCTTCTTAAAAATAGCTACCTTAGATCCACTCATATACTCATCATCAATATCATCACCAATGTTCGCTAATTTGCCATACATCATAACTGTATTGAATCGATCAGCTAATTCAGAGATATCTAATGGTGAATAGTTTTTTCGACCTAGCATATTCTTAATCATTTTTAAGAACGTAGACTTACCGTTTGATTTATCTCCAACAAGGAAAAATGATGAACCGAGCTCATTTCTTCTATAGAACGTATAACCAACACATTCTTCGAGTAACAGCCGTATGTCATGATCCTGAACAGCTAAAGCATTTAGTGTATCATCGACAATCTTACTATAGGCATTTGGATTGTAATTCCACGGAATCTGGATTGTCACGTATAGATCTGGACTGAATGGCAATAATTTTTCTTCTAAAATATCGTAGATCCCATTCTTAAATGCAATATATCGCTCATCAGCCATCTCACATTTCTTACATCTGATTCTGATATATTTCAATGCTTCAACTCTACTTGCATCTTTTAGATAAGAAATCTCATCAATCATCGCATTAAAAATATTGTCATTGTCTTCTACATGCTCATAGATTTCGCCATTAAACATGTGCAATTGCCCGTCGATCATCACAATGTTATATTTCTGAATAAGATAGTCACCAAATACATTATGCAAAAATTTACCTTTATCATTAAAGAAACAATCTTCATCTAGCTTCGTAAATGTTTCATCTCGCATAATCGTCTCTAATTCAGACATTGACACAGGATCAGATAACACATACTTATTAGTGATCTTGATGATCTCTTTGATCTCTTCTTTCTGAAGATGCAATGATCTGTGAATAGCAAAGATGTGTTTACTCAGTGCATCATTTCTTCCTTCGCCATCTTTTAACTGCCACAATTTCTCATCACTATTTACCGGCAATAAAAAATTAGGAACTTCAGGAATCTCACTAAGTTCATAGTCATAAGCCTCTTCCCTTAATTCACCATCACATTTAAGTGGGATATATGTTCCTTTGCTGTGGATATCAACTACAAATCCGGCTGCAGTCAATTTATTTACACCGTCAATTTTCTCGCGCTCACATCTCCAATAAGTGTGGCCACCGTGCGGTGAATATAATACGTATGTTTTGATGTCTAAATCTTCTAGCAGATCTAGCAGATGTTCAAACATCTCAATATCATCTACACTTACATCTATGATGTCGTCTTTGCATGTAGCACCGTAGTTATCTAGATTTTTTACTTCTTCGTATTTATAAGCTGTGTTATTCGCCGGTACTTTAGCGCTCTTGCCTTTCCTATACGCTTTAAATATCAGCGCTTGGTTGTTTAGGTTATGCATGCACTGCTCCTTACTTTATAATGGGGTACCTAGCATTGTCTTTACCAATTACTTGCTTAAACTTAATGTCGTACATCGTTGCAAGTAATCTTCTAAATGCATGATAACCTACTTTAGCGATCTGATGCTGGATACAGTAAGATGTAAAATCATCAAAGATTTCTTTCGTAACACAGCCTCTTAATTCATCAATGCCTCCTTTCTTTTCTACATATTCTGCAATATGCTGCTTAGCACATTCGTCACTAGTTTCAATAACTTTCTTTAACATACTTTCCTCCTTATTCAAGATGATTTAATTATATTACATTTTGCTCATTTTTTACATCATTTTTTTTTAATTTTTTTAATGTTGAATTGTTTCTATGAGCGTGAATATTCTGACAACTTTACTCAAAGTTCTGTTTTTGAACTTTGAGTAAGTTTGAGTAATTGAGTAATTTACTCAAAGTTTGTTTGAGTAAATTTAAACTTTGAGTAAAACTTTGAGTAAGAACAAATGTGTCAACTGCAATACTTACGGGGTTTTCTTACTCAAAACTCAAAGTTTTTGCTAATTTATAGATAATTAGCAAAAAATACAACGTATAAACTTATATTTATATTTTTATATTATTAAAGTTTATACGTTGTTATTTTATAATATATATATAATATATAGCAAAAACTTTGAGTACTTTGAGTAAAGAGACAATTGTAGACAATTCAAGTTAATTGTATATACAATTCAATTAACTGCATATACAATTCAAATTAATTGTATTCATGTTATAATATTAAAAAAAGGAGGGGCAGGGAGAATGACAGAGGCAGTCTATAAACTATTAACCAAGCCGAGGAAGATCAGAGGACAGATCAAGAAGGCCGAGGCAGAGATGGAAGGATTGAAGCTATCAATGCTTCCGGGAGCGATACGATACGACAAGGACAAGGTGCAGTCATCACCACAGGATCCAATGGCTCAGTATGCTGTGAGGCTGGATGAGCTGGAGAGGAAGATCGAAGATCTGCAGACAGAATATCTGAATGCACAGGATGAAGTGGTGGCTGCGGCCAATGAGCTGACAAGCCCAGGCGATGTGATCATCACTCTCAGATTCATAAGCGGATGGGATTTCCAGAGCATTGCCAAAGAGATCAGCATGAGTGAGCGGCAGATGTTTCGACACTACAAAGTGGCGCAGGAAGAGCTGACGAAAAGATGTCAGTGAATGTCAGTAAATACATGTGTTATATTATAGCTGTGAAAAGCTGATGATGCGAGAGCACCATCGGCTTTTTGTTTTGGAGGTACTA
>Ga0326511_10005173_pt1 | contig 10336 bp, 5 predicted proteins | sample 0_2496_0518_D_FD_203701 | JGI IMG/M metagenome (GOLD analysis project Ga0326511, IMG submission 203701) | Bovine rumen microbial communities from UC Davis, California, United States - 0_2496_0518 | ecosystem: Host-associated > Mammals > Digestive system > Stomach > Rumen | place: USA: California... | reverse complement strand
CAATAGTTTCCCGTCGTGCGACCGCTGCCACGGCTGTTCGATGCCGAAAGCATCGCGAACAGTCAGCAGCGTATCGTCTGCCGATACACTGCCGACTGCTATCACTTCATGCCGTTGCATCCCTGTGGGATTGCTCACCACGATTCTTTGCTGTGCCTGTGCTGCAAGAATACAGCACAAGCCAATGGCTGCAAAAGCTATTCTCATCACCATCCGGGGTTCTGTGTCAGGGCCGGATTCAGGCGCATCTGCTGCAGGGGGATGGCTGAGAGATAGTCACGCTGACTGTAGTTCAGGTTGCCTGCCAGCACGGCAATGGATCGCCCGTAGTCGGGATCACTCTCTCCAAAGCCCTCATAATAGCCGTGCAACAGCGGATACTTCTCCGGATAGTAGCAGGGTTCGCCGAAATAGGTACGGTCGTTGGCCTTCTCTGTCTCATAGGCCGTATTGAGCACGTGGCGGCCTAGTTTCTGTCCGCGCAGGTTAACGTGGGCAATGCCCCAGCGCTTCAGGTCGTCCATACGGAATCCCTCGCCGAAAAGTTCGCAGGCCCGCTCGCGGCGTATCTCGTCCATCATGTTCATCTTCTTGCAGATGGTCTTATTGGTGTTCCAGTCCCACCAGCCGGCATCATAGACATTAGCTATCAGATCGTTTGTCAGGTGAGCCACCCTGGCACGGTCGCGCAGCTTGTTGATGGAGATGTCAAGGTCAGCGTCAGAGATTTGCCCGTTACCAAGTTCACAGGTAGCCTCGGCATAGTTCAGATAGACCTCTGCCAGTCGCAGGATGGGCCAGTCGGCCGATTCCGTCTTATTGTCACGTCCGGCACCCTCGCTCATGTATTTGCGGCTGCCATAGCCGTAATGGGTAGAATTATTGCGCAGCGTAGGCTTGAACACCCCGCAGGCACTGGTGTAGGCTGGGTCGCTGGCGTCAAACACATCATTGCTCTTCGGGAACACGGGGGTCGGATAGGGCTGTCCGAGCACAGTGCAGGGACGGTTGTCCTCGGGACGGCTGCTCCACACCGTGCGGTCGGGCAGATAAGTGCAGCCTATGAAACGATAGTCGCGGTTGCGGAACTCACCGATGAAAGTGTCCCAGCCAGAGAACTGCGGATTATTCTGTGCGTCGCTCATATTACCTGTATAGCTGATGCGCAGGGGCAGACCGTTGGAGCAGAGGAACGACTCGCCGAACTGTGCACTGATGCCCACTGCCTGCCAAGTGATGACTGTGTGCGACAGGTTGACACCGCCGCGCTTCAGGTCATAGTCATAGCGCTTGCTGATGATGAACTCTTTGTTGGTCGATTTGCCTGCTCCCTTGAAGTTGCAGATGTTGCCACCCTTGTCGTCGATGTTGAAGAGGTAGTAATAGCTCAGTGTGTCGCACTCGTTCCAGAGCTGATAGGTGCCTTTCTCCGCTTCATCAATGACGGCCTTCGACATCTGCTTTGACTCTGTGAGCATCTGCTCCACCGATGGATAGCCTGAAGGTTTGGTCTTACCGGCTCCTGCCTGAGTGCCGTCGCCGTCAAGGTCGTAGTTGATGGAGGGCACGTATTTCTCCCATGTGGCCTCGTAGAGCAACACGCGACCGAGGAACGCCTGTGCCGCCTCTTTGCTGATGTGCCCCTTGTCCGACTCGGCGATGGCTGTCTCCTTGGGCAGACGCTCGACAGCATTACGCAGGTCCTCAAAGATTTGCTGGGCAATCTCGTAGCGGCTGTTACGGGGCCCGTAGAGCACCTCGTCGTTCACGTCGAGCACATGATCTACCAGGGGTACGCCACCGAAGGCTTTCAGCAGGTTGAAATAGGCGAATGCCCGGAAGAAGTACGCCTCGCCCACGTAGGGTGCGATACCGTTCTGGTCGCCCTTGTAGGCCTCAGCCTTGCTCAGCAGGATGTTGTACTGGCGGATATGCGAGTAATTGTCGTTCCATGTGCCGCTGTACTCCGGTGCGGAGCCACCGCCGTTACCGCCCAGTCCGCTGATGTCAGTACCGCGGTCCATGGTGTCGTAGTTCCATCCCGGCAGATGGTTATAGAACTCATTGGCGGCCGCCTTGAACTGTTCCGGATTCTGGAACACGATGGCCTCGGTACCTTGCGACAACGGCTCTTTCTCCAGGAAGTCGCTGCAGCTGCCCAGTGTCAGCATGGCCAGAGCTGCTATTGTATATTGAATCTTTTTCATCGTCGTATATTTTAGATAGTTATTTCAATCTTCAATTTTCACTTTTTTAGAACGTCACGTCGAGACCGAAGGTCAGCAAACGGCTGAAGGGGAAGGTGTTGTTGGATGACTCACCATACTCAGGGTCATAGCCGTCTTTCACCTTGGTCCACTCCCAGAGATCATCACCAGAGAAATAGACACGTACCTTGTTGATGCCGATTCTGCCGGTCCACTGACGGGGCAATGTATAGCCCACGACGAGCGACTTCAGACGGATGTAACGGTTGTTCTGCACGCTGACGTCCTTATTTTCATAGTTCCATCGGCTGAAGGAGTTGTCGCGCGAGGCAATGGCATATTCCGCATCAGGATTCTCCGGTGTCCACATCTGGCCCATGAAGGTCTTGTTCTGCATCACGTAGTTGGTGATCCACGGTGCGTAGAAGTTACCGTTGCGCAGCACCTTCTGCTTCCATACGCCCTGGAAGAATACGGAGAAATCGATGCCCTTCCACTCCAGACCCAGCTTGGCACCGTAGTTCAGACGGGGTGCGGCGTCGCCGGCATAGTAGAGGTCTTCGCGGGTGATGGCTCCGTCGCCGTTAAGGTCAACCAGCTTGCGGGCTCCCGGGCGCAGGGTGTTGGTCACATTCTCACCCGGTGCAGGCAGTATGTTGTTGGACTTGGGTCCAGTGTGGTCGGCATTCCAATAGTACATCTCGTAGTAGGCATCCACCTCCTCCTGCGTCTTGAACAGGCCGTCGGTCTGATAGACGTAGATGGCACGGCGGGGCTTGCCGATGAGGCGGTTGGAGTTGATGCCGGGGTCGGGCACGTTCTCATTGTTGGTCAGCTTGCGCACTTCCGACCAGGCATCCGACACTTGGAAACCCAAACTATAGGTAAGGTCGCCGATCTTGTCGTTCCAGTTGATGGAGAACTCCCATCCACGGGCACGGAACTCACCGTCGTTGACCTTCGGAGCCGATGCTCCGAGCACCGAGGGGTATTCTATGCTGATGAACATGCCGTTGTTTGACTTCACGAAGTAGTCGAACTGTCCGCGCAGGCGATTGTTCAGGAAAGCAAACTCCAGGCCTACGTCATGGCTGTCGATGGTCTCCCACGTACGCTGGTCGCTGGTCATCGATCCCAGCCAGAGGCTTGTCTGCATGGCAGGGCTTGTGCCGAAGAGGGCGGAACCTGTGCTGACGGATGCATAGCGCTCATAGTTGTCAATGCCTTCCACACTGCCCGTACGGCCATAGTTGTAGCGCAGCTTCAGGTCGCTGAGCCACCTGACGCTCTTCATAAACGGCTCACTCGACAGGCGCCAGTAGCCGGAGATGGAGTAGAAGTTCTTCCAGCGCTGTGCCTCGGAGAGCTTCGACGAGCCGTCACGACGGCCCAGGAACTCCACGGAGTAGCGGTCCTTATAGGTGTAGCTCGTGCGCATCAGGTAGGACACGAGTCCCCAGCTGCTCTGTCCGCCACTGGCTCCGTTGTTCGACCCGCTGGCCCACACGTCGAGGTCGGTCAGGCCCGAGTTCTCATAGAGCGGGCCCTGCGCACGGCTGGCAGTGATGCCCTTGTATTTCTCCTGTTCTGCGGTCATACCGATCATGGCTGATACCGTATGATCTTCAGCGAAGGTGTTCTGGTAGTTCACGAAACCGCCCAGCGTAATATTCTCCCAGCGCTTGTCGGCCTCTGTGATGGAGCCGGGGCCCTGTTTGTTGCCGGTCTTAGTGCCTACCCAGTCGTAGTACTGAACCTTGTTCCTCACCGTCTGCGTGTTGCTCTCCACCAGCTTATAGGCTCCTGATGCCGACACCGACAGGCCTTTGACATACTGCGAGAGGTCGTAGGTGGCTTTCAAACTGCCACGGAAAGTGGTCAGGCGATACATGTTCTGACCGCCCTGAGTGAGTCCGCCCACAGGATTACGGCTGCCACTGAAGGTGTCGTATGCGTCACCGTTCTCATTATAGACAGCCCAGAACCAGGGATCCATCCAGCCAGCTCCCACGTCAGTGGTCGGCGTGTTCACATCACGCTTCTCAAATGAGAGGTTGGTCTCCAGCTTCAGCTGTTTCATGGCCTGATAGTCGGCATTCAGACGTGCACTCCATTTTTTCTGACCGTCCTCTGCCACCTTCAGTTGTGACTGTGCCTTCTCATAGCCTAAGGAGAGACGGTAGCCGAATTTATCGTCGGCACCCGACACACTCAGGTTATGCTTCTGCGAGGTAGCCTGGCCGTAGAGGTAGTCCATGATGTAGTTGTTGGGCTCCCAGCGCTCTATCTTATCGCCGTTCTGCACGGTGATGGTCTTGCCGTCGCGCAGGGCATTGAAAAGAGCCTCACCCTTGTAGATGCGCGGTGCACCGGTGGCAGGGTCGATATCGTTAGGATCGGTCGATGCGCCTCCGAAGGAGTTGAACACCCACCAGTTGATCTTGTTGTGGATTTCCGTCGGGTCGGTCAGGCCTGAGGTCACGCGCATGTCGTTGTACTGGGCCTCGTAGAACATATCGAGCCACTCACGGTTGTTGGTCAGCGGGGCCTGGATGCCATTGATCGTACGGCTCAGAGCACCGTTGTAGGTGATGACGGCCTTGCCCTGCTTACCGCGCTTGGTGGTCACCAGCACGACACCCGAGGCGGCTCGTGCACCGTAGATGGCTGCCGAGGCATCCTTCAGCACCGAAATACTTTCGATATCGCTGCCGTTCATCGAGTTGAGTTCGTCGAGCGAACCGGTCACCCCGTCGATGATAATCAGTGGCGAACTGTTGCCGTTGATAGAGATGTCACCACGGATCTGCATGGCGGCTGCCTCACTACCCGGACGGGTAGAGGTACGTGTCACTGTCAGACCGGGGATCTCACCCTGCAGGGCCACAGTCGTGCTGCTCACGCCACGGTCCTTATACACCTCGTCACCCTTGATCTGGCTGATGGCACTGGTCAGCGAGGCCTTCTTAGCCACACCGTAACCAGTCACTACCACTTCCTCCAACAGGCTGTTGTCCTCTTCCAGTACAACGTTCAGCGTGCGCTGGCCCTTATACTTGATCTCCTTCTGCTGATAGCCGATATAGGATACCACCACCGAGCCCTTGACACCATTGATGACGAAGTTTCCGTCGAAGTCAGACACTGTAGCGTTCTTGGTGCCCTTAACGAGCACTGTCGCGCCGATGATAGGTTCACCGTTGGCATCTGTCACCTTGCCTTTCAGCGTATTGTCAGTTTGCTGAACGGACTGGGCCGACTTGCCTTCCACGGCGACAACAGCCATTGGCAACGCCGACAGGCAGAAAGCCATCCCGATAATATATTTCTTATTCATGTTTATAGTTATTTATTGTTCTACTGTATATACATTAAACTCTGAGACCATCGCATAGTTGCCATTGCCCTTCATCTCCTCACCGAAATAGACTTTGATGTAGCGAGCTGTTGGAAGATTCTTCGAGAGGTCGCAGGTCTGCGGAGCGTCCGACTTGATGTTGAAGCCGAACGAACCCTGGTTCTCCCAGCCCCAGTTGTCGGAATTAGAGGAATTGGTTGCATTGGCCTCAGTGCAGGTGAAGATGGTCTGGCCCACCTGGCCCTTGTCGTTCCCGATACGGCGTGTCAGTTCCACGTTGGCGATGGGGTACTCCTTGCCCAGGTCAACGACGAACCACTGCGGATAGTCGGTGGCCACCTTCCAGCTGGAGTGCCAGAATGTTGCCGTGTTGCCGTCGAGCAAGCAGACAGCACGTCCGTTGGTGGCACCTTCGCCCTGGCTCTCCTGCGAACTGTAGCCCGCCGTGCCGTCGTTCGAGCTGGCGTTATAGCCAGGAATGCTCATCAGGCTCTGGTCTATCTTCACCGTCCGCTTCGGGGTCACCTCGAAAGTCTTCTCGCTGGATGCGTGGCCGTATTCATCCTCTGTATGCACGCTGACGACAGATGCCTCCTGCAGGAAGCCGCCGGCCACGTCAAGGCGCACGAATCGGGTGTCACTCGTCTTAGCACCGACGGTATATTTCGTCGAACCTGTCAGCGTCCCGTTGGCAGCCGACTTCCACGACAGGCCAACAACGACCGTCTCGTCATAGTCGTTGGTACAGCTGACCGTCACACCACCCACACCCTGACTGATCGTGACCTTGTCGAGTACCTTTGTGAAGTTGGGCTCACCGGGTGTGCCTGCGATTTCCACTGCGCCCTGATTGTTGCCTCTCACGGAGCAGGCATAGAGCAGGAACTTCACTGGTGATGTCTCGACAAAGCCCTTGAAGGTGGCCGTCATCTGGCCGTTCACGTCTGCTCGCTCCTTGGAGAACATCTGATACGTCTCCTTGCCGTCGGCATCCGTATAGGCCACCTTCGTGTACATAAAGCTGCCGCTCGTGGGGATGTTCCACGTCAGCGTCACAGCACCTGCGGCCGGAGTCGCATTCACATTTGTCACTTGTGCCGGCGCCGCATCGTCAATCTCGATACGTCCCTCGGCATCGTCACCGCAGGCACATAGCAACAGTGCCGCCATGAGCATCGGCATCAGTCCGATGCACTGATAGAGAGTCAGTCTTTTCTTTCTCATAGATTCTTGAATTTGAGAGTTTTTAATTATTTTGATTTTAAGTTCTTCAAAGGTTTACTGCCTGTCTTACACTTTCACGTACCTGGTTGCGTGAACGGTACAGCCGTGACTCCACGGCCCGCTTTGAGAGGTTCAGCGTCATGGCAATCTCGTCGGCTGTCTTTTCCTCGAAGCGCGTCATCTGATAGACTTTGCCATCGAGCACCGACATACGGCGGATGACCTTCATCTCTATGTTAAGGATGTCGTTCACTTCAGCTTCCTGATTGGTATAGCTCTGTTCCATCTGCCAGCCGCCTTCATGCTTCACCTTATTTATATAAGCACGATGACGCAAATAGTCGGTACGCTTCTGGTAGGCGATGGTCACGGCCAGAGCCTTCAGCTGATCCTCGATAATCACATCCAGACGTAATATCTTGAGGAACACCTCCTGGATGAGATCTTCACACGTGGCCTCTTCGATACATGCCTGACGAAAGATGGAAAAAAGTTCCTGCCTTACCTCTTGATAAGTGCGGCCGATGATGTCCCGGTGCTGAGCGTTCGTAGTTTCCATACTCTTTTGGTTTTAGTTTGACGGTGCAAATATAGACATAAAAAAGGCTGCAACCAAGTTTTCTCGCCTTGATTGCAGCCAACTGATTTAGCGGATATTCCAAATTGACTAACTATCTCATGGTCAGTATGTTGGCATTAATTCCATCTAATTTAGTAATACCCACATCTATATCTTCACGCCCTGTTTCTTCAGATACTCCGCAGGCGTCATTCCCTCTACTTTTCGGAAGGTAGAGAAGAAATTCGACTTTTTGAAGCCGCACTGTTCAGAGAGTGCCGTGATCGTATAGCGCTTGTATTCGCCTGCCTCGATGAGTCGTTTGAACTCTGCCAGACGGTAGCGGTTGATAAATTCATAGTAGTTCTCATTCAGGTAGAGATTGAATACCTGACTGAGCTTCGACGGCGACAGGTGCAGCACGTCGGCCAGATCCTTCATCTTCAGGTCGGCATTCGTATAGACACGCTCCCGCTCGATGTAAGCCTGCATCTGCTTCACGATGGCAGCACATTCCTTCTCGTCAATCTTCACCCGCTGGTATTTCTGGGGCAACTCCGCATCACTGTTCACCTCGTTCAGCTCATGCTCCACCTCCAATAACGCTTCCTCCATTACGTCACGCTCTTGCAGCATGACTTCCGTATTCTTACGATACCTGTACCACGACCATAGCAGGATGATAGCCAGAACCAGCAATACCAGCTCAAACCAGGCCAACGCAGATGGGGTCACGCTGATGGTATATCCCGTCGTCGTGCCCGCCAGACCTGCCTTGCGCACCTCCAACAGGGAACTGCCCAGCGGCAAGTTCCGCAGCACAATCTCTTCTTGAGGAAGCACCGTTGTCCATCTTCCACCGTCAAGCCGGTATTCATAGAGCTGCCCCGTCTGACGGGCAAAGTCGAGCAACACAGCATCCATCCTAAGCATTTCTGTCTTCAGGTTCCATCTCAGGCTGATGCGATGTGTGTCGTTCACCTGCTGTTCTTTGCCCTTGGCCAACTCATCGCCGCCCCTGCGGATATTGAAGAGGTGTATATGATAGGTGTCTTTTTGTTTCCAGTCGTCCAGCCGTCGGGTGTCTAGCTGGTAGAGGCCTTCAGAGGTGGCCACCCAGATCCTGCCGTCATTGTCCTGCTGCAGCTGATTGATGTGCCCTCCATGCAGTCCCTCACTCTCACCCAGGCGTAGCAGGTTGCCGCCGTCGTAGTCCATCCTGAAGAGTCCCATCTCTGAGGCAATCCAGTAGTGCCCCTTGCCGTCGTCAAGACATTCCCGGCACCAGATGTCGGGCAGTGTAACGGGCAGCTCCAACTCGCCATAATCCTTCATCTTCTCGTCGGAATAGAAAATCTGTGGACCATTACGCATGAAGATCCTACCGTCGTGACCCAGGAAGCCACGACACCACGGCTCGTCCTGGAAGAAACCGTCAGGATAGTTCACATCCACGATTTCACGGCTTGTCGCACTGTATATCGACAGGCCGCCACCGCCCGTCAACCAGGCGTTGCCCGTGCGGTCGAACGTGATGCTCAGCACCATACCACCCTTGATGCGGGAGTTCTGCTCGGTGAACCATCGGTACTGCCGTCCATCGTCAATCACGAAGAGTCCGTCACTAGTGCCGACCCACAGCAGACTGTCGGGCCCGGCCACAATGTCACCAATGCCCGACTTCTGCAACGAGGGCACAAACGACAGTTGGCGCAGTTCCAGCGTCCGAGGGTTGAGCACATAGAGACCGCCGTCGAAGGCTCCTATGTAATAGTTGCCACGGTAGTAGGCGATATTGTTGACAAGGTAGCTGCCGCCAAGCATTTCCGGAGGGAAGTGACGCACCAGTCCGGGACGCACCAGATAGAAGCCGTTGTAGGTGCCGATGACGATCTCGCTGCCATGCCTCAGGAAGCAGCGCACGTTATGTCCTGCTGTCGTGAAGTCCGCTGTCTGCCACGGACTGAACAGCGGCGTAGTGTGGCAGGTGAAGGCCAGTCCATAACGCACCATGCCCAGCCAGTCCACGCCCTGCCGGTCGCGGTAGTAGCAGTTCACGGCGTTTGTCGGCAGTTGCCTGTTACCAGACTCCTCCGTGCCGAAGTGTGCATTTACCTTCAGGCTGCGCCCGTCTATCAGGTAGGCGCCCGCCCCGTTGGTGGCCACACAGACCTGTCCGTCGGCAGTACTTCTGACAGAGGTGACAAGATGGCCGACCTCACTGATCCGCCGTATCTCACGCGTGGCCATGTGCAACGCGTAGAGTCCGTCGGCCTTGGTTCCCACAAAACAGATGTTTCCCACGATGGCAAACTGACTGGGGGTGGCCCGCTCAGGCAGCAGCTTGTCAATGCCTTGCCCCTTGAACTGCCCCGATGAGGGATCATATCTGTACAGGTCATAGCGGCCAAAGAACCAGACACGCCCCAGGTCATCCCTGATATAGTGGCGCACGATATTGTCGATACCCTGACGCCCCGCACCGATATTCACGGTGGTGAGCCGGTGGCCGTCGTACACCTGCAGACCCTGTCGCCCGCCGATATAGAGGGTGTCGCCGACGGCCATCAGGCACTCGGGATGGCGCACCTCGGGCAAAACCTGTTCAAATCGCTCTTCACCCATGCCGAGCCGATAGAGTCCGATGTCTGTAGCGGCATAGATGGCTTTGTCACGCGTCTCGCACAAGTCCGTCACCGTCACCATCCTGTGAACAGCATCGGTCAGTCGATAAGAGACAATCCGCTGTCCATTATACATGTTCACCCCATTTGACGACGCGACCCACACGCGACCGGCATGATCATTCATCACCTGATAGACCGACTCTCCGGCCAGCCCGTCAGTGATACCAAGGGCGCACACGGGGTCAGCAGTGCTGTTCCCATGACCTATGTTCGGTACTACGAGTAGCAGGAGGGCTATGATTGTCTGGTATAGCATATCTCAGCGCAAAGTTACGAAACCTATGGCAGAAATCGCTCTGCT
>Ga0326511_10005172_pt1 | contig 10337 bp, 10 predicted proteins | sample 0_2496_0518_D_FD_203701 | JGI IMG/M metagenome (GOLD analysis project Ga0326511, IMG submission 203701) | Bovine rumen microbial communities from UC Davis, California, United States - 0_2496_0518 | ecosystem: Host-associated > Mammals > Digestive system > Stomach > Rumen | place: USA... | reverse complement strand
GTAATTCTTAGGCCAGGAGCCAGTTTCTCTATGCCCTGATGATGGCGACTATTCACCCCATAACGGCTAGCTCCCAGCATTTTCTCTACCAGAGAGCCAGGAACGGTAGTGATGTCATGAGCAGGACCAGGCCCTTTGCCATACACTCCATGCTTGATAGTGGTGTCGGCCCTCTCGGAAGGAATATCCTGAATGAGGGTACCTCCCAGTGCCACATTAATAATTTGAAGACCACGGCACACACCGAAGATAGGAATGTTACGGTCGGCTGCCTTCTTGATAAGTGCCAGTTCAAAATAGTCGCGATCCTCATCCACTTTTCCCAGGTTTTCACTAGGTTCCTCATTGTACCAGGCTGGAGCTACATCCTCACCCCCCGTCATCATCAAGCCATCCAGACCATTGAGCAAGTCGTCGATGAGAGAAATGTCCTTCGTTTCAGGGAGCATGACAGGGATACCCCCGGCAAATTCCACGCTACGAGCACTATTGTTCCGTAAAGAACTGCCACAGCTGATTCCGATAATCGGTTTTCTGGCCGTCTTTACCTCTGTAGCTGCATCCAGTTTCTGGTAGTAAGCCTTCAGTTGGGGACTATAGACTTCTTGTTGCTGACGGTTTTGCGCCCAGGCAGGCTGAACCATGAAAGCCAGTGAGACACTCAGCAAGAATGAATGGATTTTTCTCATCATGTAAATTTTTATCCGTTTAAACGCTATACTATGTGCAAAAATAAATATTTTCTTTTAAATCAGCGACATTTTATCAGGGAAATGAAGTGATAAATTGTGTTCTTGTTGGCATAATGAAAGTTACTTCAGGAAAGGGTTCCCATTTTTACTTCGACTTACCACCCACCGAAAGGCATTGATGAGTAGAAGATTCTGGGTTCCATCGATAAAAGTCTCATCGCCATGCCCCATGTTCAGGTAAATCATGTTATACCTGGTATTCGTCCACACCACTGGGAAATCCCCGTAATTCACTACATCTTTAATGCCGAATGGATAATTTTTCTGGGAGATAGATACCAGCACTTGCACATCAGGGTTCATTCGAGGGCTGGGACTCCACTGGTAGAACTCACTGGGAGCCGAGACGAATTCCTTAGGCAGGTTCCGGGTTACATCATGCTGGTAATTTTCAGTCTCCAGAAGGGCAGGCTGAGGCGGCCAGTTGTTGCACAAGAAAACACCCCCTCCAAGAAATCTCACAAACCAAGGCCAATCCGTGGTTTTGTCGTTGTATGCAGCAGCATGGAAGCCCATCCAGCAGCCTCCTGTTTCCATATACTGTTCAAAAGCCTTCCTGCTTTGAGTGGAGTGTGGAGCATCGTTTAGCATGATCAGCACATCATACTTATCCAAATCCTTTGGAGAGTAAGAGGAGAAGTCCGTGGTGATATCCAAATAGAATCCATCACCATAATTCAGTTTCTTAAAAAACTCTACAGCCTGTTGTGCAAACTGCAGGTGTGCTTCTTCTACCTGTTCATTATAATAGATTAAGGCCCTGAACCGAGGTTCTTTAGCATAGTTTGCCGGATAGTTTTCCGGAACTTGTGCCACAGCCATAACAGCCACGAGGCAGAGAGTGAGGAGGCTTATTATTCTTTTCATAAGATATGGTATTAGATGAGCAAAGATAATGAAAAAACACATTTTCTCTTAATTCTATCCGTTAATTTGTCCGATATTGTTGATTTTACTATCTTTGTACGGGGTTTAAATGATAAACCCTAGTAAAATTTGAAAAGAAGATATACCATGAAATACGATTTTGATAAGTTGGTAGACCGTACTGGAAGTAACGATGTCAAACATGAGGAACTACAGACCATTTGGGGACGGACAGATTTGCTACCACTCTGGGTGGCAGATATGGATTTTGAGACTCCAGCCTTCATTACCGATGCCTTAAAGAAAAGATTAGAACATTCCCTTTTCGGCTATACCAAAGAGCCCGATGACTTGTGGCCTAGCGTGATAGACTGGGTGCGTGATCACCATCAGTGGGAACTGAAACCAGAGTGGCTGACCTATATACCCGGTATCGTAAGAGGAATAGGCATGGTGGTGAATGTCTTCTTGAAAGAAGACGAGAAGGTGATAGTTCAACCTCCAGTATACCATCCTTTCTTTTTGACTCCAGAAGGTAACCATAGAGGGGTGGTGAGAAATCCATTGAAGAAGCTAGAGAACGGCTATTATGAGATGGATTTTGAAAACTTGGAGAAAGTGGTAGACGAAAAGTGCAAGTTGCTGATATTAAGTAATCCACATAATCCTGCAGGATTATGCTGGAGTAAGGAGACCCTTCAGCAGTTAGCACACTTCTGCTATACACACAAGATTCTAGTCGTCAGTGATGAGATACATTGCGATATGGCATTATGGGATAATAAACATATCCCTTTTGCCACTGTGAGTAAAGAGGCAGAACAGAACAGCATTACCTTCAGTGCTCCATCTAAGACTTTCAACATAGCAGGCATTGTAAGTTCTTGGGCCATAGTACCTAACGATGAGATTCGGGAGAAGTTCTACTCCTGGCTGGAGGCCAATGAGATGAATGCTCCACATCTCTTTTCACCCATAGCCACCATTGCTGCCCTGCGAGAGGGTGAGGAATGGCGCCGTGAAATGTTGCACTATGTAGAAAAGAACATCGACTTCGTAATAGACTACTGCAAGGAATTTATTCCAGCCATCAAGCCTCTTCGTCCACAAGCATCCTTTTTGGTTTGGCTAGACTGTCGGGAGTTGGGACTGAACCATGACCAGTTGCAGGACCTTTTCGTAGACAAGGCTCACTTAGCCTTGAATGATGGAGAAATGTTTGGGCCGGGTGGTGAAGGTTATATGCGACTGAATGTGGCAGAACCTCAGTCTGTACTGAAACAAGCCTTGGAGCAACTAAGAGAAGCTGTACAGAAGTATTCCAGATAAATGATTATGACAGAACAGGAAAAGGCTATATACAACCGATCTGAACTGCTTTTAGGGAGCCGTGTCTTGGAGAATATACGCCAGAAGAGGGTCATTCTCTTTGGGGTGGGTGGAGTAGGTTCCTGGTGCGCAGAGAGTTTGGTACGTAATGGAATCTGCCATCTGACTTTAGTAGACAGTGACCGAGTGTGCATAAGCAACTGTAACCGTCAGCTCATGGCTACGACCAAGACCCTGGGAAAAATGAAGGTAGATGTGCTACGTGAACGCCTTTTGGAAATCAATCCTCAGGCTGACATTCAGGCACTTCAGACCATTTATAATGAAGATACAGCCGATAGCTTCCAACTAGAGAGTTATGATTTCATCATCGATGCCATAGATTCTTTAAAGGATAAGGTGCATTTGATACTGAATGCTTGCCATTTGGCCCATGTGCATAAGCACATTACCTTTCTAAGCAGTATGGGAGCAGCCCTTCATTTGGACCCCACTCAAGTGAAGGTGGCTGAATTTTGGAAAATCAAAGGAGATCCACTGGCCCGTGCTTTACGTAATAAGTTCAAACGAGCGAAGGAATTCCCCGAAAACAAGTTTCTGTGTGTCTATAGTGAGGAAAAACCTTTAGAAAACCAAGGTATAGATTTGCTATCAGATGGTTCAGGGAGTATGTTCAATAAGGTACAGACCAATGGTTCCTTGAGTCATGTAACGGGCATTTTCGGTTTTACATTGGCAGGATTAGTAATAAAGAAAATAAAAGAGGGCTAAACTTAGTCCTCTTTTTATTTCCTTAGAATATAATATCCCGGAGCCATGTTTCCAACTCTCCAGTCCATTCCCGTTTGAACTTAAAGCTGTCTTGAAACCCAAATCCATGTCCCCCATAAGGGTAGATAAACATGACAGAATTCTTGACTTGATGTGCGAGAAGTTGCTGATAGTAAGAAATGCTGTTGAGCGGATTCACCGTCTCGTCATCGGCTGCCAGCACTAGGAAAGCAGGAGGAGTGTCGGAGGTGACCTGTTTGTCCAAATCGTAATGACTCACTTCCTCGGTTGTAGGATTTTTACCTAACAGGTTCTCCCTACTGCCCTGATGAGTGATTCCCGTTTCCATGCTGATGACCGGGTAGAGCAGGATGCTGAAATCAGGACGAGTTTCCTTGCTGGTGTAAAGGGTAGAGAGAGTAGCTGCAAAGTGACCACCGGCAGAGCTTCCCATGATACCCACCTTATTCGGGTTTACACCCCATTCAGCAGCATGTGCCCGAACCATCCGGATAGCTTGCTCTCCATCTTCCAAAGGAATCTGCTTATGGCCGTTTGGCATACGATATTTCAGTAAAACGAAAGTGACTCCTTGATTGTTGAGCCATGTAGCCATGTTAGATCCTTCATTCAAGAGACTAAGTCCGAAGTACCCTCCACCTGGACAGCAGATGATACAAGTGCCATTGGGCTGTTGAGGTTTATAGACTGTAAGAGTGGCTTTTTTAATGTATGCCGTAAAAGTAGGGAATATCTCTTTTTCCTCTTCGGTTATGCCACTTTCAGTAGGAGCCCCATTGGGCCAAAGTTCATATACTTCAGGTTCTTGAGGCGTTTGTGCCATAAGAGGTAGGGCAGAGAAAATACAGGTAATCAGTAAAATCAACTTTTTCATAGTATGTAATTTATCTTAATTCCACTTTCAGTAATTCCAGTTCAAACACAAGGGTAGAATATCCCGGTATATTATCTAGTCGTTTTTTCCCATAGCCATGCTGATAAGGGATATACACTTCGAACTTATCTCCAGCATGCATGCGGCAAAGGGCTATTTGCCACCCCATGATAAGTTGACGCACCACAAAACAGGCAGGAAGAGGTTGGTCTTTGGTACTGTCAATTACCGTACCGTCGATAAGTTTTCCGGTATAATGCACATAGACAATGCTGTTTGGAGTGGGGCAGACCTTTCCGCTGCCTACTTCCAGTTTCCGGTATAACACACCGCTGGGAAGAGCCACAATTCCTTCTTCCTTGGCTTTTTCAGCCAGAAAAAATTCATTGGCTTCCTTATAGAGTTTGTCGCGTTTGTTCATAATTATCTGATTTGGCTGTAAAGTTATGAAAAAAGTTGTCTGATTTTGATAAGTCGGGTATTTTTTTTAAATTCGCAGATGCTAATAATAGACTCTGTGATAACAATTTTTAAAGACATTAAATAAACTCTAGCTACAATGAATTTAAAATTTAAACCCAACTGTAAGTATGCCCTGTTGGTGCCAACTAGCATGGGACTTCGAATAACCCCTGATGCAGGACAACCTGTGCATAGCAGTGATCTGTTCAAGCTTCAGGCTACCAGTGCTGAAACCAACGTAGCAAGCATCCCTTCATTCCTGGGACTTCCGGTGAAAGTGCTCACCACCTTTGTGGAAGGCAGTCCTTTTGCACATTTCATAAAAGCAAACCTTAAATCACGCGGCATGGATTTTGAAGGTCCAGAAGTAAAGCAAGGTGGCCCATGGGGTTATCGTCATCAGATTAATATAGCCGACAGTGGCTACGGCTCACGCGGACCACGTGTGTGGAATGACCGTGCTGGTGAGGTGGGTCGTACTCTTAATGTGAAAGATTTCGACTTAGACCGTATTTTTGGCGAGGAAGGTGTTCAGATTATTCATCTTTCCGGTTTGATTGGAGCACTCAGCCCAGAGACCAGTAGGTTCTGTCTAGAACTAGCTAGGGCGGCTAAGAAGTATGGAACAAAGATCAGTTTCGACCTGAATTATCGCGCTTCTTTCTGGGAAGGTCGTGAGCAAGAACTGCATGATATCTTTTCAGAGATTGCAAGTTATGCAGATGTCTTGGTAGGCAACGAAGAAGATTTCCAGCTTTGTCTAGGTATAGAAGGGCCAGAAGCCGGTGGTAAAGACATTGCAGCGAAGATAGATTCCTTCAAGGAGATGATCAACCGTGTTAAGGCTCAGTATCCTAATGCACAAGTATATGCCACAACGCTTCGCCAAGTGAACAATACCAACAGCCATAACTGGGGTGCAATAGTTCGTGATGGAGATGACTGGCACGTTATCATGCCACGAGAAATACATGTCTTGGACCGTATAGGTGGTGGTGATGGATTTGTAGGCGGTTTGCTTTATGGTATTCTGAAAGGCTGGGAAGGTGAGAAGTGTGCACAGTTTGGATGGGCTAGTGGAGCACTAGCTACTACATTCCTGACAGATTATGCGCAGCCAGCCGATGAGGAACAAGTCTGGAGTATTTGGGAAGGTAATGCCCGTGTAAAACGTTAAATGGATTCTTATGCTGTATTATAGTCGCGGTTCAAAGACCGACAATATAACTCCTGAAGAGGTGCGTGCAGCACTGAAGCAGGTATTTGATGGCATGGGTCCTAAACGCAGGGTGATGGCTATCCCCCCAGATTTTACACGTTTCAACAGCTATGCAGGCCCTATCACTGAGATGGTATATGATTATTATGGTGATACCCTGACAGACGTGATGCCGGCACTAGGTACACATTCCCCCATGACACCGGAGCAGATAAAGACCATGTTTGGACATGTTCCTGCCGACAAGTTCCGTGTTCATGATTGGCGTCATGATGTTCGAACCATAGGAACCATTCCAAGTGAGTATGTGAAGGAAGTTTCCGAAGGCAGACTAGACTATGAGATGCAGGCTCAGGTAAACAAACTCCTGCTAGATCCATCATTCGACCTAATCCTGTCCATTGGTCAGGTGGTACCTCATGAAGTGATAGGTATGGCGAACTACACCAAGAATATTTTCGTAGGTGTGGGTGGTTCAGACTTTATTAATAAGAGCCATTTCATTGGTGCCACTTATGGTATGGAACGTATAATGGGTAGAGCCAAGTCGCCTGTCCGTGATGTTTTTGAGTATGCCAAAGTTCATTTTGCACAGAATATCCCTATCGTGTATGTGCTTACGGTTCGTGGTAAGGATGAGGAGACCGGTGAAATGATTACACAAGGCCTCTTTATAGGGGATGACTTCGAGTGCTTCCAGAAAGCAGCTGATCTCTCCCTTGAGACCAATTTCATTATGGTGGACCATCAGATAAAGAAATGCATCGTATATTTGGACCCTGAAGAGTTTAAAAGCACCTGGCTGGGCAATAAGAGTGTTTACCGTACCCGTATGGCCCTGGCGGATGATGCCGAGCTAATCGTATTGGCACCAGCTCTGAAAGAGTTTGGTGAGGACAAGACCATCGATGAACTTATCCGCAAGTATGGCTACAAAGGTACCCCTCATACCTTGAAGTGCACGAATGAGAATGCAGACCTCCAAGCTAATCTAGGTGCATCGGCACATCTTATTCACGGTTCATCAGAAGGACGTTTCACCATTACTTATTGTCCAGGTGATGGCATGACCCGTGAAGAGATTGAGGGGGTAGGCTTCAAGTATTGTCACTATAATGACATGGTAGCCAGATATCCGTTAGATACGCTCAAGGATGGTTGGAACATAATGCCAGATGGTGAAGAAATTTACTACATTTCAAATCCGGCACTTGGTCTTTGGGCACATAGAGACCGTTTTAAAGATTAAAGTCTAAATAGAATCAAAGTAATTATACTATATTATGACACCAATTTCAGATATCGGCTTGGTAGGACTAGCCGTGATGGGCGAGAACCTCGTCCTAAATATGGAGAGCAAGGGCTTTCATGTAAGTGTATTCAATCGTACAGTAGAGAAGGTAGACAAATTCATTAATGGCCGTGGTGCTGGTAAGAACATCTACGGAGCTCATTCTTTGGAAGAACTTGTGGCTTCACTTAAGGCACCTCGTAAGGTATTTCTTATGGTAAAAGCCGGTCAGGCAGTAGACGACTTCATCGATAAACTTATTCCGCTTCTTTCTCCAGGTGACATTATCATTGATGGTGGAAACACCCATTTCCCAGATACAACCCGTCGTACCAAATATGTGGAGAGTAAGGGACTTTATTATATAGGCACAGGAGTTTCTGGTGGTGAGGAAGGTGCACTGAATGGTCCTAGCATGATGCCAGGTGGTTCACCTGCAGCATGGCCACATGTAAAACCAATCTTCCAGAGTATTTGTGCTAAGGTAGATGATGGCTCCCCTTGCTGCGACTGGGTTGGCGAAGGTGGTGCAGGTCACTTCGTTAAGATGGTTCACAATGGTATAGAGTATGGTGACATTCAGCTTATCTGTGAGTGCTACCATATTATGAAGGAATATCTGGGCATGACCAATGAGGAAATGCACGAAACTTTTGCAGAGTGGAACAAGGGCGACTTGGATAGTTATCTGATAGAAATTACTCGTGATATTTTAGCTAAGAAGGATAAAGATGGCAAGTATGTGCTGGATTATATTCTGGATACGGCAGGACAGAAAGGAACTGGCAAGTGGACAGCGATTTCAGCTTTGGATGAAGGCGTGCCATTGACTCTTATCGGTGAAGCAGTATTCGCTCGTTGTCTTTCTGCCCAGAAGGATGAAAGAGTAGAGGCAAGCAGGATTTTGACCGGTCCTAAGGGAGTGAAGTTTACAGGAGACCGTGCAGCCTTCTTGGAAGACCTTCGCAAAGCACTCTTCTCTGCCAAGGTGGTTTCCTATGCTCAGGGTTACACCTTGATGCGTGCAGCTGCCAAGGATTACGGATGGAATCTGAATTATGGAGGTATAGCCCTGATGTGGCGAGGTGGATGTATCATTCGTAGTGTATTCTTAGGTAAGATTAAGGAAGCATTTGACAAGAACCGAGCTCTGCCGAACCTATTGCTAGATGATTATTTCGAAGGCAAGTTGGCTGCTTATCAGCAGAGTTGGAGAAATGTAGTAGCTCAAGCTGTATTGGCTGGTATTCCTGCACCAACACTCAGCTCTGCATTGGAGTACTATGATGGTTATCGTTGCGACCGGTTACCAGCAAACCTTCTCCAAGCTCAGAGAGACTATTTCGGTGCTCATACCTATGAGCGAACTGACCGACCACGTGGTGAATTCTCTCACACCAACTGGACGGGTCATGGTGGAGATACTGTAGCAGGTACTTATATCGCTTAATTTATCTTATAGATATTCAAAGAAGCCAACTCTCAGTAGCTGGCTTCTTTTTTATGTCGTGGCATCTACTAAATTCTTAGTTTTATTTAATAAGGTAGTCCCCAAACCTGAGACAGAATTACTAAAAATAAATGTTAAAGTTTTGTGGATGAGTAATTTTTTCTTTACTAAAGTTTTAGTTTTTCTAATGTTCATTCTATATTTGCAATATAAAACTAAAGTTTTAGTAGTACTATGGGAAAATCAAAAGAAGGTTTTAGCACATTGACCAAGGCAGAGATGGAAATTATGAATATTCTATGGGATCTAGGTGAGCCTGCCTCTGTGCGTGAGGTGATAGAGAAATATCCTGACCCCAAACCAGCATACACCACCACTGCCACGTTTTTGACTATCTTGACCAAGAAATGCTTTGTGAAGCAGGAACGAAAGGAAAATGAAGGAAAGAGTTTCTTTTACAGTCCCTTGATTTCCCGTGAGGATTACACACGGAAAGTAATGACAGATGTGAAAGACAGTTTCTTTGGTGGGTCTGCCAAGTCGCTGGTCAATTTCTTCTGTCGGGAAGAGAAGCTGAGTGTGGATGAAATCCGAGAACTACTCAAAATGGTGGAGGAAAAATAAAAAGATTATTCAATGGGAGCATTTGTAGTCTATATCATAAAAAGTGCACTTTGTCTGTCAGCCTTTTATATTTTTTATAAATTTCTGATGGCTAGAGACACTTTCCACCGGATGAACCGGATTATCATACTGACTTGTATGATACTGTCTTGCTTGGTTCCGTTGGTTAAGGTTTCCGTAAAGGAAAGTACGATGGTTAATCAGCCGATGATGAATCTGGAAGATTTTCTGATCGTTAGTGCAGAACAAACAGAAGGAGTGGCTGATGAAGTTAACTGGATGGCAGTTTTGGTGCTGGTATACTTATTAGGAACAGCCTACTTTCTGTTTAGGGATGTTTGGTCTATCGGTAAACTAGCGCTTTTCATACGCCGTTGTCAGGTGGTAAAAAAGGAAAACTCTTGTACTCTTTTGACGCATACTGAAAACATAGCTCCTTTTAGTTGGATGCACTATATCATCATCTCGAAATCCGACTTAGAAGCGAATGGTAATGTCTTTATAGAACATGAGAAGGCCCATATCCGTAATGGTCATTCCTGGGATCTTCTGGTGGCAGAAATTTTCACCTTATTACAATGGTTTAATCCTGCCTCGTGGCTACTTAAGACAGAGCTTCAGAACATTCATGAATATGAAGCCGACGACAGTGTCCTTAAAAAAGGTATCGATGCAAA
>Ga0326511_10005171_pt1 | contig 10338 bp, 21 predicted proteins | sample 0_2496_0518_D_FD_203701 | JGI IMG/M metagenome (GOLD analysis project Ga0326511, IMG submission 203701) | Bovine rumen microbial communities from UC Davis, California, United States - 0_2496_0518 | ecosystem: Host-associated > Mammals > Digestive system > Stomach > Rumen | place: USA... | reverse complement strand
TGGCCAACCTTAAATCAATAATGCTGTTGAATATGAAAAAGAAAAAACTTGATTCGGAAATTTTTAATCGAGGCCAAACAAATTCATATTCTACTGTACGATATAAAAAACTTGTCAGACTATATTTTTTTCAAAATCTTTGTCAAGATGCAATAAATTCCATACAGGGCTCTGTATTTATGGTAAATGTTAAAGAAAAAACCAGATGGATCAGAAATCAATGGATCAAATATGTAATTTTTCATTAGACACATGTAGTAGAAAAGACATTTTACTATACATGGCTAAGCTTATTATGATTTCATACTATTCACAAAAAATGACACAAATGCAAGCTGATCTTGCATTAGTGTCATCTACAATAGCTAGTAATCCTTTTATTGACAACAAGATTGATTATACGATAGAAGTTACTTTAAGAAAAATTGAATTTAAAAAAATTATTCAAAAATATATTAAAGCATTGAGTCACGGTATTAAAATTCCCGATGATATATTTAATTTATTTTGCTACATGCAAAAATCCGAAAACTGTATCCAAAGTAAAGGTTCGGATACAATTTCATATTATCAGAAAAAAGGATCGTATACAATGAATTTTATCCCACTGATGGATAAGTATCCGGAATTATTTATAATGGATAATAGATTTCCGGATGGTGAATGTTTTAAAAAAACATAGTAGTATGATGATTGAAGGTTTTGCCAGCAATTTACGTAAACAAAAAATTGCATCAGATAACCTATGTTATTATATGAAAGGGCGCAAGATCGGATATAATAAACCGCAGGAATATCTTGGTTCTACCATATACTTAGAAGAACTTGAAGTTATCAAAAAATTTTCTCACTATATAAAATATAGTGATAAAGTAAGCAGATTTTTAAACAAGGATATGGAATTTCCTGGATTTTCTTATATACAAACGAAAGAATGCGGTGGCGGATTGCATAGACCGGTAACATGTAAATACTTTCCAATATTAAGAAGATACGCTTATAAGGCAATTAATTCCAGATATAGTTGGGATTTTGGCGAAATACTTATAACCTTTGCCAAAATTTGTTATGAAATGCATCTTTATATGCAATCTATCAAAACATATAGCAAGAATATAAATGGCTAAAGAATATACATTAAAGGATTTTATAGATATGGTAAATCATATTAAAGATGTTTGTCCTGATAAAACAACCGATATGGGTGAACTCGTTAATATGTTTCATATTATATCTATATCCATTATAAAAACATTCTACACGGTAGAAAAGAATAATGGTTCGCTAAGCGGAAAATTTACACCAGGGTATAAACAAATCATCAGTACCGCATACAATCCTTTCTATGCAAGGTATTTTCGGGCAGCAATAAAAAGTTTCAATGCTTTAATACAGACAGAATGCTTTAATCATGATAATATACATGTACTTATATCTAATAAGAATTATACTTATGATGATGTATATAAAATATTAAGAGAACCCTTTATTGAAACCGCAATGGATAAATTATTCGGAGGAACATTATGCAACCAAATATAAGAACAGATTTTATATATAAGTCTCAACTATTACTATTACAAAAGTTCTTTTGTCAATTTGAAGTAAAATTAAAAATGATAGCTCATTTGGAATGGCCTCAGAACTGCTATGACCTTAATATTCTTGAACCCCTTCCACTTAATATTGGATGGATAACCAAAGCACTTATCAGTTCACCCTATAAAGAATGGCGGAAAATTAATGCAAAACATTTTTATGCTACTGCAGATCGAATCAAAGTAATAGAAAAAACCGGTGATGATTTTTTGAATGAACATACGGAATTTCTTGGAGATCATTGTTGGGAATGTTTACAACAATGGGGTAAATTGAATACGGATAAGATCAAAGCAAAGGTTAATCATTGTATATTTAAGAAAGTGCAAGACAATCACTATATTAAAGAAGCACTTCACAGAAATCTTGCACAATATATTCCAGCCTATTGTAGTCACTATCCATTTACCGATATAGATAATTTTTGGAACAAATCAAACTCTTAATATTATGCAGTACGCAGGTTTTATTTTACAATATCAGTATTCTTCTAGTAATGAAATTAAATTTGAAGGTGCATTTAGTACTTGGGAAGAAGCAAAAAAACATTATGATGATTTGCAGTTATTGGTTCCTGCTGTAAAAAATATTAGGATTGGACGTCTTGTTATCAATCCGTTCAATCCTATATTTTTATAAAGTATAAAATTATTAACCTAATGCATCTTCTACATCCCAAAGGGCTCATGTACCTTCGATAGGCGCATTAATTTGATCTCAAACTTTCTGCAACTGATAATAAATACTATCGAAATACTTTTTAAATTCTATATTTTCTTTGTACAGAGTTTGGAAGAACTCTAATACATCTTTTTCATAATAATCAGAATCTTCATCTGTTACTTCCTCTTCAAACCAAGAGTAATCATATGGATTATTATTACCACGATAACCATTATATCCTATATATTTAACAGACTCCGGACCGTATTCATCATCTAATAACATACAAGCTAACATTATAACAGCTTCACCAAAAGTACAAATCATTATATCATCTACTTCTTTTGGTATAAATTTATCTTTAAGTTGTCTTGCTTTTTTTGTTATGTTAACAATTACTTTGGCTGCAGTTTTTGTACAATTATAGTGATCTTCATCCATGGCTATTTTAACGGCTTCTGCAAATTTTTTAACATCTTGCATCATTTGCAACTGTTTCTCATTCCTTGCAGGACGATTAAATTGTATAGGTTCTTCTAATTCTTCTTCATTTAATTTATCATTAATATACTTAATAATATCCTCTTTACCGTATTTTTCTACAAGAGCTTGCATTTGCTTTTGATCATTTATAATCTCTTGCTTTTCTTCTACTGTATATCTCATTTTTAGAGTAATATTTTTATCAAAATATTTATTTCTTTTTTTAACATTTATTATCTTTGCATATCTAAATAATAGTATATGTACGATAAAATTTATTCCGCTCTCGAATCTTTGGCGCAATCTATGGATGATTTGTCTTTTCTCACCAATATGTTTCAGTTGAGAGAAGTATTAAACTGTCCTGAATGTGTAGAAAAACTTTCTTCTCCTGCTGTATGTCCGGAATGTCTTCAGATTTCTATTCCGGATAATTCTGAATATATTGTCCTCACTGAAACCATCGGGGATAAAAATGTCAATTACCGTATCTTTTTTTCCGAAAAGGAAAATGCATTAGATTTTAGATTCCTTTGCACGAAGGAAGATCGTGAAATCTGGTTGAACAAAACTTCCACATTTAAAATATCCATCCCGGTCGGATGTCATGTTCAAGATGTTTTTGACATGTTCGAAAATTATTTCTATTCATTATACTTTAATGACATAGAAAAATATCCGTTAAGATTTTTTACTTAATGAATTCAGCAAAATCATTTTTAAAACATGCCGTAAGGGGGACGTGCAAAGATCCATTTCTTTATGTACGTCGTCCTTTTGGTGATACAATAACACAATACTATAATAATATATTGTTATCCATCTCGAATACGATTAACATGACTGAATATGAAAGAGAATCAGATCCGGGACGGTTACATTTTATTCACCCGAATATAGATATGCTTTACCAGCATATCTGGAATCTTATGCATTCCGGCGGAAGTGGATGGTTTATTGAACTAGCAAAGGGACTTGAAAGATATTGTAGTTGTGTTCATCTTAATTCAAAGTATATTAAACCAGATTTTTATAAAAAAGAGGATCATATTAAAATAATGGTGTCTGATGATTATAAAAATATTATCATACGCTATAAAGATTTGGTTGGTCATATTTCTCTGGTATCAGGCAAGGATTCTGATAAAGATGGAACAATCTCGGATTTTTTAACATCAACCATTAAATATTCAACCAACAAAAACAGATTGCATAATATTAAACAACTGTTTAGTGTTAAAGAAAGTTCTTATCTCTATGTTGCACAAGTAGGCGGTGGTTTATGGACATGCAAAGAATTTCCTTTCATTAACAGTAGTAAACGGGTAATAGATGTAGAACATTATTGGCGGGATGATCATCCGGAAACCGGAGATGCCATGGAACAGGTTATCTTTGATTATAATAATGCTATACGTTATGCATCAAGAACAAGTAACGCATCTCTTTATAATAATCTTAAAACAAACTATGGTAAAGACAAATCGGGATATTATCCTGAACAAGTAACATATAAAACATATTATATTTCCCTCCGGAATAGAATGACAGGTGGAAAAGAATTTTTTATGAGAGTATTTAATTAATATAGTTATGAATAGAAAAGATAAAAAACGGGCGATGTATAGAATTGTCGCCGTACACACTGAACCCATAGTAGATCCAACTTATGGGAGTCTTTATTACAAAGTGGAATACAGAAACCCAAACTGGTTTTTCAATCTGTTTCCTTCATCATACTGGAACACTTATTATTTTAATGGTGAATGCCGTTGTAAAACATTGGAAGATGCCAAATACCGATTGGCTGAATGTTCCAGGGGAACTACTGAAATCGTATATGAAAAATATAATGATGGAAGTGAAAAAGAAATACCAATGATAAATCTAAAAGATGTATCAACGGGGATGAGACATGGTTATGTAGATTAAAAAGAGAGCCATATGGCTCTCTTTAATTTTTATTCTTTGTTATCACCTATTAAAAGATTTAATCGGTTCTTTTCATATTCCTCTCTGCACATTGCAATATATCATTCTGGTTCATTTTCAATTCTTCCTGAATGGGTAGGATCTTTATAGTAATGTATATAAATATCATCCTTTAATTTTTCTAATAAGTTTAATATAAATTGTTTTCTTTCTTTCGGGTCTTCTCTTCATTTAATATATGAAGATTCCTTTTTTTGACCTTTAAAAAATATATCTGGAGCCATTATAGTTTTATATCTATTCTGATATAATAATTCTACGCAAAGGCATTCTATTATTGTTTTCTCAATAAATTCTGATTCATATGGATGTTTCATTAATCTTGTTATATCACTATTTACTGGATATAAAGACGGTTTAGAATATAAATCATTAATGGTTATTATTTCTGTCATCAATTCCGTATCAAGTCAACCAGTTTTGTTATCAAAATAATATAGTTTTTTAAGAATATCTATAACAGTATTCATAAACTTGGCAGGATCTAAGGATGATTCTTTATGATAACTGAAAACATCATTTATTATAGCTATTCCTGTACTATCTGTATTTAAAATATTATGTTTCTTTAATAATGCTATAAGTTCATCAATTAGAGATTGTCTTACATATTCTCTTGAATTATCCTTACTGAATGTATCAAAATAGTTTCCTTCTTCATTATAATCAAATGATTCGGTTAAATTTTTTTCTGTAGCAAAACGTATTCTTTTTCCTAATCATCCCGGTATAATAGCCAATAATTGATCTCATGTTTCAGTTAAACGGTCTTCGTCCTTTTCACCGTAATAACTTATTTTTACCATTACTCTTGACAAAATATTAGAAAAACCAAATAATCTTGACCAAGCTCCTGTTTTGCACAAATAATTATATGTGTCCAGTATTTCTTTCAAATGCACATCATCTATTAAATTTAACGGTAAACATTCATTCTTTAAAAAATTTAAGATCCTATTAACATGATCATATACTCCTATCTTTATCATTGTTTCCTTGGATAAAGAATCAGAATTTCCCGGAAATAATTTTTCCATAGTTATTTCATCATTTCAATGTTGATGATTATTTAAATACTCTTCAAATAAATTAAGTGCAGTCTGTTTTGCTTCGTAAATCTGTTTCTCCTTTGTCTGTTCTTTACTAAATGTATCAAAATAATTACCATCTTCAAAATTTAATGATTCTTCAAGTTTCATCTTCTTAAAAAATCCAGTCTCTTTCTTTCACTTATTAAAAAGATCTTCAAGATAATCATTATATTGGATCATCCCTCAGATAGCACTTATTATATGATAATTATAACGTTCAGCCTTTTTATATGGACGCCCGGCAGAATCTAATTCTTTGGTGTATTCTTCATTTCATGACTGAATCATATCATGTAATAAATCAGTTATTGTAAATCCTATAAACCTTTCTACTTCACGAATTGTCTTACATTTATTTTCATAAACTTGGTAGCTTTCCTGCTGCATTACATAACGGTAAAAATTAAGTACCGCTGTTATGTATTCGACAGTAGTATCATCAAGAAATTTCTTTTCTGAATAATCATTATGTATAATGTTTAAAGTATCAATAAGTTTATCTGGATATTTAGAATTTATTAGTTGTTCCCAATCATTAAGAGTTTTCTTGTCATTTCCTCTTCAAGGCAGCAAATATAAATTATAAACCTTTCTTTTAAGTGTTTTATTCCAATAATATTCCCGCTGATCATCTTTTGAAAAAGTATCAAAATATGTTCCGCCCTGATCAAATGTATTATTACTGAATATATTGAAAATTTTATTAGGCATTTGTATTCAAATATTTTTAACTTTCAATATTTATTTGTATCTTTGCTTATGTAATATATTGTATAATCATTAATTAATTATAAAATGAATAAAAAATACCATGCGACAACGCAATTCGTCAATGACATCCGTAATTGTAACTATTCCGGAAGGCAGCTAATGGAAATGATGGAGGCGAAGTTTAAGGAATATGCTTCTGCCGGCTATCCAGAACGGCTTGAAAAAATGAATAAATTGAAAGAAAAAATGGGGAAGGACAAATACGGTAATGTCCTTTTCGGATGTGTTCTTACGGAGATTCCAATCCATATCAAAAGATACTGCAGTTATGGTACTTTCCTTGCCCATAATGATAAAGAAATGTATTCGTCTTACACATTTCTAGCACACATGTTTAGGGATTCCATCGAAGCGACAGATTATTGTGCCGTTCACAATATGTTTGACGATTTTCTCCTTAATATGAATAAACCGCTTATATCGGCAGTATAATTAATATAACCTTTAAACAGTTTAAAAATATGACAAACAATTCTGAAAATGGAACCCGTAATTGGTTTTGGGCAATTACGTTTGTTCTTTTTGTTGCTTTCCTTGTGATTGCATTTCTATGTTCGTGGGGAATCTTTTTCTTTAACAAAGGCTCTATTTTCCCCGCTATTATCGTATGGCTTTCCGCCGCTGTTACTACATATTTTTGGATTCATGCAGTATTCAATTTTGTAGCTTTTGTTCATAAGCAATCCAAAGATGCAGAAGAACCCGGAAACATTCAAGTAAAGCCATTGCCTGATGCATGTCCGCCGGAAAATAATGAAAAGGTCGATGCATCTGTCGGCCTAATGGATTATCCAGATAATAGAACGGCAAAGAAACATACAAGGGATATGAATATTAAATATCCGAGATATACTTTGTATGAAAATAATCCGGAAAACTTTAAAAAATTAAAGGACCTTTATGATACCAATAATGGTCAGGAAAATGAAATGCATATTGCTGTTATCCGTTGCAGTAACGGTACTGATACTCCCAGTATATATTTCCCGGAATTAATCGGTATTGTACATAATACTGCTATTTACGAACAAATCCCGGGCCGTAATGAATATAAAATTTTCTGTAAAGAAAATATCGATGATTTTGAAGATCGAAAGGCATTGCTAAAAGCGGAAGTACTACTTAATGCATCTTCTGCAGAGAAAAAAGAAAAAACACAGAAACTAACTGCATCCAATGTTTTCAATAACAGAATATGTTCAAAATGTGTTTATCCTGAAGTACGTCGAGGTCGATCCAGTAAAAAGCAAAACTAATGGCTCCATATGATTTTCATAAATTCTTTATCAACGGTAATACGATTACAAGTTTTTTAATCCGGCATCCTTCTGTATCGGATAAACTGGTATTCGATTATTGGCGTCACCGTAAACATAGCAACTATACACCGAATGGACAGCGAAGAAGTGAAACTAATGATCCCATTATTATCCTTAATAATACTTATTACGGTATAGTTGCAACCATTGACATCGAACTGGTCATCAACCAGTATAAGTTAATGGAAAGTGAGTTAAAAGAATTCTATGAATATACTTCCGATATACCGGAATGGTGGGAGGGTCTGATATACAATGGAAAAACTTTCAGCAGGACAAAAACCGATGCGTTTCCCCGTGTATATATAGACAAAGAAACACAGGTGCTACTGATGCAGCGGTTGAGGGATAACTTCCTTGATTTTTATAAGCTGCCCGTATCGACCAGACCCGGAAAAGGGTGGACATATAAATCGGCCAGGGATTGGGATATAGCACAGCACGGAAAACCAACAGTATTCTAAAAAGAAAGTCGGAACACAAGTTCCGACTTTTTTAATAATCCATAAGTTCTTCCAATCTTTGTATAACCGTTTGCGGTGACATATACTTTGTACAAGTCATTAATATATTATATAATGATACATATACCTCATTGAACCATGTTCTGAAATGCTTACCATAATTTTCTGAATCATCATAAAGTTCAAGCACTTCTTGATATAATGAATCTGCACCTCTACTTAATGTCAAGAGTCCGCTTACATCCATTTCTATATCCGGAAATAGTTCGCTTAATATATTTTCTCCTGACTCATAAATCTCTTGTTCGTCATAAAAGTTTACAATATAATCAATGAAATGTAAATATGCTTCTGCATCAAAACCAGATACCCACATTGGTCTAAATTTTTCATCATATTCAGCCTGTTTTAAAAACATTAAACACATTATGACTGAAACAAACTGTAATGACGGGCTGCACTTTCCATTAAACCATTTCGGTATTATTTCCGGATGGGGTATACCTTTAAGAAAAGCTATGCTAAACCCGTTACTTGCAGTTCATTGATCATCGAGTAATGTATGAATATATTTTATATCATCATAAACATCAGTGTTCTTTAATCACTTCATATAATTATTGTCAAATGGAAGGTCATGCTGTTTATTATAATCCATATCAAACATTAATGCATAGAATTTCCTTGAATCATTATTAACAGGAATATTCAGATAATCAAGAACATACTTTATATTTTCTTCATTCTTTTTAACAAGATTATCCTGCTTACTAAATTCATCAAAGTAATTGCCTTCTTCCTGTTCAAAAGAATCATCAGATACCAAAGTCATTTGTTTTTCGGATTCTTCTATTTTTTTATTATGTTTAAATTCTTTCATATTAATATTCTCACTCTAACATTTGTCCATGATCCTTTATATACGTGGCGGCTTTATCTGATATGTTATATATTTCTTGGAACTGCATCTGCACTTCTTCATTATTTATAAGACCACCGCCAGATAATATACTGCATAAAGAAGGGTACAATATAATTTTTATGCCCCTTTCCACCAATGCAGGAAGAATTCATTTATAATAAATTTGTCCTCTTCAATCTTTTTCATCTCACCCAAATCTATAACTGACACTATCCGCATCGCCGCCATCTGCATATAATACATCCACTAAATGCATATAATCTTTAATAGGAGACTGTTCTTCTTCTAACGGATCCAATATCATTTTACGTGTCATATCAAAAAGATGATATATTCGTTCCACTAATTTATATGCGCCATCCCCATCAGTACAACGTCAATGTTTTTCCGTTATCCTAATAGTATCTTCATTTCACTTCTTTTTATTTAGATTATAAGTCTTCATAATCTTCTCCGCTTCTGATTTATAAAAAAGAAGTTTGTCACGCTCTTTGTTATTCTCTCTTTCAAAAGTAGTAAAATAGTTGTTATCACCATCAAAATCTGTATCAAATGATTCTGAGATTTTTCCTGTTGTTGAACTCCATTTCATTTTACTTGTTATCTTTGCGGAAGCTATAAGATTCGGTAAAATTTCCTTTGTAAAAGCCTTTTCTGTATATGTTTCAATTTCTCGTCTTATACTTGGTTCCAGATCATCTTGTTTTATCGGTGCACCATTGGGACAGTATTTATACTTTACTTGAATATCAGAAAAATCCTTTATACCAGCACCGGCAGGAATCAATATAATATTTTGTAAAATAAGCCTTAGATAATTATAAAAAGCATCATTGACTATATTTGGCCGCCAATTATACATTATGTCTTCCAATAATGATGCTAATTTAGGTTTAATAAATTTATATTTTCTTCCTATACCTAAAATAAAATCAATTATAGAATCAATACGGTTATTAAATAATTCTTGCTGTAACTTAGTGTACATTACTCATTTATCTAAACCGTACTCCTTGCGAAGATCTGTTATCTTT
>Ga0326511_10005170_pt1 | contig 10339 bp, 13 predicted proteins | sample 0_2496_0518_D_FD_203701 | JGI IMG/M metagenome (GOLD analysis project Ga0326511, IMG submission 203701) | Bovine rumen microbial communities from UC Davis, California, United States - 0_2496_0518 | ecosystem: Host-associated > Mammals > Digestive system > Stomach > Rumen | place: USA... | reverse complement strand
AAACTCGTATTCGGTGATGTTGTTGTACGTGTAAGCCCCAGCTATGCACCCGCTATGCATATCGATACAGATGAAGCAAATGCCGCAGGCATGGCTGGTTCTATGGAAGGCGAGATCATCCTTTAATTCAATCAGCAATACTGTGACGGTGGTGTCGATTGACGCTACGCAAGTTTATACACCCAATAAAAAATAGAGGCTGTTGTGCTTATTTATCAGTACAACAGCCTTTTTTATCAAGCGTATTTAATTTTTAATCAATTACTGACGTGCTTCGATATAGCTTACAAGATCCTCAACAGTCTTAACTTTCTCAACATCTTCATCAGGAACTTCTACACCGAATTCATCATCGATTGTCATAAGAAGATCTACAACGTCAAGAGAGTCAGCACCAAGGTCATTGATGATAGATGTTTCAGGAGTTATAGTATCTTCCTCCACATCAAACTGCTCACTGAGAATTGACTTAACCTTTTCCAGTACCATAATTACATCCTCCTAAAAAAATAAAAAATTACAATAAAAAATTGTGCCTGACTTTATCTTTGTTATAGACAAAAACATATGGTTTATGCTAAAATAATAATATTCGGTAAACCATACGGGCAACACAATTTTCTTATACTCAAATCTTATAAAGAATTTGCCCGTTTGTCAATACATAAATTATAATTTTTTATATTTTTTTTATTATTCTAAAAATTCATAGAAAATATTAGTATTATTATATGTCTTTTTATAAAAAACAGGAGGAATTTCTATGTCAGAAAGAAAATTTGCAGTAATAGGTCATCCGATAGGGCACACTATGTCACCTTTCATCCACAGAAGACTTTTTGACCTTGCACATACACAGGGAGTATATGATATTATCGATGTTGCTCCGGAGGAGTTTGCAGTAAAAATAAAAGCTCTTAACGAACTTGCCGGATATAATGTCACTATACCCAATAAACAAGTAATTATACCCTTTCTCGACCATCTTGACCCGAAAGCTGAGCTTTATGGCTCTGTGAATACAGTACGCAACGGCGAAATAAGAGAAGGCTTTACAACCGACCCCGACGGCTTTCTCAAGGCTTTAAAGGCTAATAATATACCTTTTGAGGGGGATGTTGTAATAATCGGCTGCGGCGGTGTTGCAAGGACTTTTGTGTATGAAGCGGCTCTTGCAGGATGTAAGATCACCATTGCTGTCCGCCCTGATGATGTACAGATAAGAGATGCACTATCAAAGGATGTTGAAACAAAATTAAAAAAAGCTGATATAAATACCTGCCTTATTTCAGATCTTACAGATTTGGCACTTTGTCCCGATCTTTTGGTAAATGCTACTCCTGTGGGAATGTACCCGAAAACAGATGCAATGCCCGTACCGGTAAAAGTTGTTGATCGCTGCCGCTGTGTATTTGATGCAGTATACAATCCCCTCGAAACAAAGCTTATACAGGCTGCAAAGGCAAACGGGGCAGCTGCTGCAGGAGGAATGACCATGCTTGTATGGCAGGCTGTTGTTTCTCACGAGATATGGGACAGCTCTGTATACAACAATGATGACATAAATCAGCTTATTGAGGATGCTGCCAAAGAACAGACAAAATTATTCTGAATATAAAAGATTTTTAAGGAGAATTTAGGAATGAAACAGAAAAATATTATTTTATGCGGCTTTATGGGCTGCGGAAAGAGTACGGTGGGCGTTCTGCTTGCCAAAAAAACGGGTATGGCTTTTGTTGACCTTGACAGCTATATAGAAAAGAAATATGGAATGACCGTTTCCGAAATATTTGAAAAATTCGGAGAACCACGCTTTCGTGAAATGGAAAGAGATGCCGCAAAGGAACTCTCAGCTAAAAACGGCATGGTTATAGCAGCAGGAGGGGGAACTCTCACATTTAAGGAAAATGTCGATGTTTTTCGTACAAACGGAAGAATAATACTTCTTGATCTGCCTGTCGAAACAGTAGCCAAAAGACTTGAAAACGATACAACAAGACCACTTCTTAACAGACCTGACAAGCTCACAGCTATGAAGGAGCTTTATGAAAAAAGAATGCCGCTTTACAAAGAGGCTGCCGATATAGTAGTGAACGGAGATGATTCACCGATGCAGGTTTGTATCGAAATAATGTCTGTAATATAATTTATATATAACAAAAAACCACTGATCCCGAAAAAATCAGTGGTTTTTAATGTAAATTCATAATTATCATCCGTTGTTATTACTATCATCGTTATCGTTAAGTCTTTCAGTTTCATCACCTGACGTAGTGATAATGTCCATAGGTTCAAATGTAATTATTTCTGCTTCAAGTGATTCATAGTGTTTCTTCATAATAAAAAATTCCTCCTTTGATAAATTTGCACGATTACGCCTATACACCCGTATTATATCATACAAACATTATAATTTCAATAACAAAAAATAATTTCAATAATCAAAAAAATACAAAAAGTAAAAATAGCAAAGTACCCCTTAAATCGTCACTAATTGCACATTGCTAATTCAATTGCATAGTATGTTAGTATAGCGTATTGTGCCGGCGGAGAATTTTTCTCTGAGGCAAAGTTTCGCCTTGAAAGGAGATAACTATGGATGTAATAAAGAAGCTGCAGGCTTCCGATTTTTTTATCGAACCTATACCGAAAAACGCTGTTGAAGCTATGGCATACGTTCCTTTTCAGAATGCAAAGACACTTTATTCCCCCGAGCAGGGAATATGTATGGGAACTCTCTTTCCCGAACTTTCACTCCCGTTTGATCCCGAAAACAGAATGAGGGGGGATGGACAATGACTGAAAGAGCTATTCTGCTTAAAAAACTGTCTGCCGTGGAATTTGCCGCTCACGAACTCCATATTTATCTGGACACCCATCCCGATGATGTTTCGGCAGGTAAGGCTATGAATGAATATGACCGTCAGGCTAATGCCCTTCGTCTTGAATTTGAAAGCAAGTTCGGTCCTCTTACTCCGGGAGAAGATGGGAACCGCTGGGCTTGGATTTCTGATCCATGGCCATGGAATAATCAGGAGGATTAGCTTATGTTTGTATATGAAAAAAAACTTCAATACCCTGTAAATATCAAAAATCCTAATCCTGCTCTCGCCAAAATCATAATTTCTCAATATGGCGGGCCTGACGGAGAACTCGGAGCATCTTTACGTTATCTTAGTCAAAGATATACAGTACCGTATCCCGAAGTAAAAGCTGTGCTGACAGACATAGGCACAGAAGAACTCGGACATCTGGAAATGGTGGGGACTATCGTATATCAGCTCACAAAAGGTCTTACTGTTGAAGAAATCAAGGCGGCAGGACTTGATGCATATTTTGTTGACCACACTGCCGGAATATACCCGTCAGCAGCATCGGGAGTGCCTTTCAGTGCAGCTGCAATGCAGGTGAAGGGCGACCCTATAACAGACATCCATGAAGACCTTGCTGCTGAACAAAAGGCAAGAGTGACCTACGACAATATACTGAGATTTTGTGACGATCCAGATGTTATTGACCCGATAAGATTTTTAAGACAAAGGGAAATAGTACACTACCAGCGTTTTGGCGAGGCGATGCGTACAAAGTGTAATGGGCTGGTAATGGTTATGAATACATATAAATTGATTTTTGTGTCTGAAATGTTATCTTTGTGGAAAGAATTATGCATTATGTTATATTTAGTTATATACATTTTGCACAATCATTGTCTTTTAACCTAACGGGCAAGAAGTCCCCTGACTATAAGCGTTAGCGTAGGCGGCGGGAGTATGTCACAAATTTCACACTAATAAAAAGACTGCCGCAGATATACAAAATGTATCTGCAGCAGCCTTTATTTTAATTGAGAATTGCTAATTGGACTCACTTGTGTCAGCGACATTGACATCAACTTCGTAGTTGCCATAAGACCATATAAACGGGAATTTGCTGTTTATGCTTACTGTTACCGGTACACTTCCATAGCCTGAGAAGCTGACCTTTGAGGACATATCTACCACCGCCGTTATATTAGCTGAGGTAATGCTGCTGATCTGATCTTTGTCACCTACAAGAGTGATAGCAATGGATTTTGTGGAAACGGTAGTTTTACGATTTGCACTTTCATTGATTATTGTAAATTTTGAAAGAGTTATTCTTTTTGTGGAAAGCTTACTGCTGTCAAATGTCACTTCCGCTGATGTTATCTGTTTGAGATTTCTCAGACCAGATGGAATGTCAAGCTCTACATTAAAATGATTGTTTGTAGTATCCACATTTGAAAGGTCAATTTCACCTGTACTTATTGATGAAATTACATCTGTTGCATCATCGGGTATTGCTACCTGAATACTTGAAGGTTCTACCGAAATAATACTGTCATCGAGTACAAAGCTGTCTGGTGTATTTATTATTTTCGGTACTATCGGAATGGTTTTTATCTTGAGTATCGGTACTGTTGCGGTAACTGTCTTTGCATCTGTTGTTATATAGCTGCTTATTATTTCTTCTCCGGCTGAATCTCTCAAAACTATTTTTGCCTCTACTGTCTGGGTTTCGGAGATCGAATCAGTGAATTTGTATTCTGCATCTGCTTCTGCTATGCTGTTTATGACCCCTTCTGCTCCTTTTACGGTAATAGTCTGACGGGAAAGGGTCGTTTTTGCCGCATAATGATTCTCGTCAACCTTGCTGACATCTATTTTATCGGTAATGGTTATTTCTTTTTCCGCATATCTGTCTATGTATGTCTGTATGGTTGAAGGGCGTACAGTTGAATCAAAATTATAATCGGATTTGATGCTGCCTTTTTTTGGAACAAGGTTCAGTGTATAGCTGCCGGGAGAGGTGAGCTGACTTGTGTCGGCTGCGGTGATATATATATCGCTGCTTGTGACACTGGCAACTACAAGGGAATTTCCTGATATGCGTACCTCTGCGGTTTCATTTTCGCTTCCGAAAAATTGCAGGTCATTTCCGAGTTCGGGCAGGCTTATCGGAATATCGGTAACTGTAAGGTAACGTGTTTCCTGAGAGGTCATCGACAAATTTACCCATATTATGAATGCAAGCAGCACCGAAAAAAGCATTACAAATTTATCGTTATAAAAGAGCTTTGAGAAATTAAGCTTACTTGTTATTCCTTTCATTTCTTTTTCCTTTCATAACATTGTTTATTATGGGAATACGGTCATTCTTTTCCATATCCTTGGGAATGAGTTCATCTTCAAGCTCCATGCTCAGAGTTTCACGGGTATAGTTACGTGTGATTACTCCGTTTTTGGCAATCGAAATAGTGCCTGTTTCCTCTGAAACAACCACTATTATCGCATCACTGTTTTCACTGATACCGAGAGCTGCACGATGTCTTGTTCCGAGATCTGTGCTTATATTATTATTTTTGGTAAGAGGAAGTATGCACCCTGCGGCATATACTTTTCCGTCACGTACTACCATTGCACCATCATGCAGAGGTGCTTTATTGAAGAATATATTTCCTATAACAGGTACAGAAGGCTGGGCATCTACTATAGTTCCCGTATCGATTATTTCACCGAGTTTGGTCTGCTTTTCAAAAACTATAAGAGCACCAGTTTTTGATTTCTGGAAATTATTTGCTACTTCAACAACACAGTTTATACATTTACGTATCTGTTTTACATGATTTTCCTCAAGATTAGCTGCTGAAAGACCGTTCCAGTATTTTCCTATCTTACTTCTGCCTATATGCTCCAAAGCACTTCTGAGTTCGGGCTGGAATACTATCAGTATCGCAAGTACCGAAAACTGAAAGAAGGATGTAAAAAGGGTATTCAGCATTTTAAGATTAAAAATGCTTGAAGCCGCAAATCCGAGCATAAGTATGAAAATACCTTTTACGAGCTGTTCTGCTCTGGTTTCACGCATGATTTTTATAAGACTGTATATTATAAAAGATACTATCAGAATATCAAGTACATCCGTCACCCTGAATGTAAGCATAAGGGCAATGAACGAATTGTACATTGATACTATCTGTTCCCACATTATTTTGCCACCACCATGATTTAGTATACTATAACTATTTTATCATATCATTGAATTTTAGCAACATTTTTTTTAAGTTTTTCATAATTATTTTTTACCATTAACAAAACAGCCGTCATATGCAGATGGCGGCTGTTTATATGCGGATGCTATATTCTTTTAAGAGCAAAAATAAGTCTGTCAATATCTGCACCTGAAGTAAATACCGAAGGTGAAATACGTACAGCACCTGTATCAAGAGTTCCCATGCTTTCATGTGCGAGCGGGGCACAATGAAGTCCTGCCCGTACAGCAATACCTCTTTTGGATAATCTGAGAGCAGTTTCCTCAGATGAAAGACCATCAATATTGAATGAAAGTACAGGCAGAGTGAATTCTGCATCGGGTCGTGGTGTATAAAGCTTTATTTCAGGCATTTTTTCGAGTCTTGAATACAAATACTGCATCAGTGCAAGTTCATGTGCGAATATACGGTCTGTACCTTTTTTTCGTACAAAATCTATGCCTGTTTTAAGTCCTGCAATCCCCGGAAGATTGGGAGTGCCTGATTCAAAACGGTCAGGCAGTTCTTCAGGCTGCATAAATTCGGCTGATGAACTGCCTGTACCTCCTTCTATGATGGTATCAGGAAGTATATTTTCACCGAGTATAAGAATACCCGTACCCATAGGCCCGTAAAGTCCTTTATGACCGGCTATGCATACGGCATCATAGCCGCTTTTCATTGTTACCTCCGCCACTCCTGCACTTTGTGCGGCATCAAGTACAAACATAAGTCCGTAGGCGTGTGCAAGTGCGGACAGTCTTTCTACAGGCATACGAAGTCCCCACACATTTGAAGCATGGGTACAGACTATCATTCTGGTTTTTGCATTTATAGCTTTTCTGAAACTGTCTGTTGTTTTTTCATTGTCAAAGGGAACTATCTGTGCTTTGGTAAATGTTATATCATCTTTTGCAAGGCTTTGCAAAGGCCGCATTACCGCATTATGCTCAAGTGATGACACAACTACATGATCCCCCTTTTTTAAAAGTCCCTTTAAAGCCATATTCATTGCCATCGTACAGCCTGATGTGAATATGACCCTTTCTTCGTTATCACAGCCGAAAAAGCCGGCTGCACTGCTTCGGGCATTATATATTTCAGAGGCAGCGGCAAGAGAAAGCGAATGACCGCTTCTTCCGGGATTTGCCGAGTGTTTCATTGCCGATGATACCGCTGCCGATACTGCCGGTGGTTTCGGATAGGTTGTGGCGGAGTTGTCAAGATATATCAATCTGTCACTTCCCTTTCAGAGTGTCCGATCATACGGATACCGTTTTTTGTCAGTATTTTTTCAGCGTCTGCTTTTTTTCCCTCTGGAACTATTATACTATAACTGCAGCTTTTGCCCTTTACTTTTTCCGTTGTACGTTGAATTTCTGCCTTTATTCCCATAGATCTCAGAATTTTTTGACCTCTGAGAGCATAGGTGACACTTGAAACCTGTATTGCGGGTACTCCCATAAAGATCACCTCTCTCTTTTATTACCATTATATGATGTAAAAATATGTTTGTGAGAGAAATAATTTTGTGTAAATTTTTGGTGTATTGATTGATTGTAAAAATAATTAATGGTACTATTATATGTGACAGATATGTATTTGAACGGAGGATAACTATGGCAAAAATAAATTGTCCCGAATGTGGTAAGATAATATCAGACTTGCAGGAAAAATGTCAATATTGCGGTTTTCCGATAGGTGCTTTTACAGATCCTTCACAAAAAGAAAGTGACGATATTTCCTATGCTCCTTTTAATGAACCGGTGGAAGAAGAAAAAAGAGCTCCCACGGAAATGCCTGTATACACCCCTGTTTTTTCTGAAAATGAAGAAAACAAGAAAATTGCCGATACGGAAACGATTAAAAAAGTTTGCAATTCAGGTCTTAATACTGCTCCGGAGAGAAAAAAACGCAGAGTATATGTTGCAGCGGCAGCAGTAGGGCTGGCTGTGGCAGTATGTGTGGGTGTTGGCGTTTCCTTGGCGATAGGGAATAAACAGACTAACTACGAATCTGATATTTCCGATTTAGTAGAAACATCTTCTATTGACGATGACGACAAGGGAGAGTTTAATGTAAAGGAAATATCCTTTACCGGAAGTGAAGTTATATATGATGATGCTGGTGAAGAAAGAAGACTTGCACATTTTGAAAGCGACGAAAGAAACACTTTTATTGCAGTGATTTCAGACGAAGAATATGCACAAACCAGTGTAACAAAAAAGCCGGTCTATTATTATGTATATATGGATGGTGGTATGGGCTTGCAGGAATATAAGCTATATAACGATTCCGATAAAATGGCAGATTCTTTATCTGAAAAATTTAAGGTAATGGGATATATGCAGGGTAAGCCTGTTGATGAAAATATACTTGAAGATGTAGTTATAAGATATGAATATACGGATCTTGCTTTTGAGGATACTACTCTTGTGACGGTAATACTGAATTTTTCATTTAACAGAACAAAGACCGGCAGGATGTTCTACAGACTGAATTTGTATTCGGATCAATACAGTAATTATCTGTTTTGTGAGTCAGTGGATTCTTTTGAAGGAAAATCCATGACACAAAGCTTTTCATTCCGTACACCAAAGGGTACTTCGGATCTTATTGCTGAAGTTGAGCCTCTGCTTTTTGTCGAGGCGGAAGTATGCGATGAAACAGAGAATGGTATTATGATAGATACACAAAATTATTATGCGGAAGATGACGGTCTCAGTTTTATTGAGTATAATGCAAGCTGTACTGTAAAACCTGTGAGTGATCCCCCCGGAGAAATTTTATACAGATGGAGTATACAGACAATTGAAAATGGTGCAGGGGGGGATGATTTCGATAATGTACTTTCCGGTTTTGACAGCACCATAGTTGATTCAAAAGGAAACCTTGAAGTATTACGTAGTGAAGAAGCGGGAAATCTTAATATTTCAGATGAAACAACAGGACAATTTGATATATTGGGCTTTATTCCCTGGAAAAGCATAGGAGTCTATGGGGAGGAAAGTGAATGAACAGGATGAATTGTCCCGAATGCGGATATACCATAGAAGACTCAGCGGTGAGGTGTCCGCACTGCCGTTTTCCGATAGGAAAATTCAGTGAAAGCGGAAAAGCTGATGGTATGGGCTTTGCTGTATCACAGGAAGAATTCTCAGCACTTAAAAGCGAAATAACTTCTGTCAGTCCGTGGTATTCGGGGATAAAAAGTAAAAGAGATAAAATTTTCATGATAGTTTTCATTGCGGCAATAATAGTTGTATGTATGATAATATTGGCAATGTTTATTTTATCCGGAAGCGGAGAAAAAATAAGTGAACCGCAGATAAAAAGTTTTTCAATGAGCAGAAAAATGAAGCTCAACGGCAGCACTGTCATAAGACTGAGTACGGACTGCAAGGATCCTTTTGCAATTGCTGTACGGAATAATTACAATGGTGAAATTATGTATTCTTTTATGGAAGACGGCAGCGGCAGTCTTTATATTGATAATGATAATACAACAAAGAAGCATTGTGAACCAATAGGATATTTCAGCGGATATAAGATCAAGCGTGAAGATATAACCGTAACAGAAATAAAAAAGTATAAGAAAAATGATGAAGATCTGCTCGACTGTTATGTTACTGCATCAGTAAAGCTGAATTCGTCGGAAAGCGGTATTCTGCTTTTTGACAGTGTAGTTTTATATACCGAAATGAAAAACTGCAAAATAGATATTTATAACGGTGAGGGAAGCTGTACATGGAAAATAAGTGACATTGACCACAGGATCAGCCATGATTGTGTAAATCTTGAGCCTTTGTTTTTTATCCCTTGTGAGAGTATTTCCGAAACTGATTATTCTGTTACGGAAAGTATAACAGTTAATTCTTCTTCAGATGATTTAAAGGTAAACCTGAATGGTAAAGCAAGCCTCAGCACAGGAACAGATGGAGTTATTTTTTATCACTATAACCTTTCCGATGGAAAAAGTTTAATAAAAAGAGGAAACGGAATGTGCTTTTCGCAAAACAGGGTATGTGATATTGATAATGATATATTATTGTTTGAAAAATCAAAGAATGTAAAAAACTATGAAGTTTTCTTTCATGGTATCCTGAGGTCAAAGCCTCTTCCTGAAATTAAATAATAAAGAAAATTTTAGATAAGAAAAAATTCGCACGTTGTAAAATGAAGTTGAAACAATAAAAAAAGTATCCACAGCGATGATTCTGTAGTAGAATTGAGTTTGCTACAACACCAATTCGAAAGGATCATCACTATGGACAATCCAAATTGTAACAC
>Ga0326511_10005169_pt1 | contig 10341 bp, 11 predicted proteins | sample 0_2496_0518_D_FD_203701 | JGI IMG/M metagenome (GOLD analysis project Ga0326511, IMG submission 203701) | Bovine rumen microbial communities from UC Davis, California, United States - 0_2496_0518 | ecosystem: Host-associated > Mammals > Digestive system > Stomach > Rumen | place: USA... | reverse complement strand
TTTGCATAACATTGATTTTGATGTCGTAAAGGTACAACATTTTTACGACATAACAAAGCCCTGGCTTGAGAAAGTCGGGGCTTTGCGATAAAAAAAATGAGGATGTGCCTATTTTGACACACCCTCAACCGTTCAGTGTCTTTTCCTTTTAAAAATTTTGCAGAATAAGAAAAATTCTTTATTTTTGTGGGCGCATTGCAGTTATGACTGCTTTGCAGGACATCGTAGGTAATAAGAAGAACTCGTGTTCTCTGTCGAATGACGTTTGAAGTATAAAGGCTCCTACCAAAGCAAATTGTACTAAAGAAAGAACAACAATTCGAGAGAGTCACGTCTGCATAGGCGTGCTCTTTCCTTTTGTGTTTGTTCTTTCGGGCTATCTGTGGTAGGAGCGGCCTATACTTCGAATACATTGGAAAGATGTTACGCCTTCTTTTGTGCCTGCGTGTGACATCAAGAGACTGAAAACCAGATTGCTAACAGATTTAAAGCTCCTACCAAGCATGAAGAATCTAATAGACAAATCTGAACTCATCAGCAAGTTGCAGACCTTGGAGGGTCTGACCAACGACGAGCGTAGCAGCCTTATCGGGCTGTTGCGTGAGCATAAGAAGTATGGGCTGGTGTGGGAGGATAAACCAGAAGATGTTGAAGAACGGCTACGAGAGTCGCTACCCGTTCTGCGAGAAGTGAAGGACAAGGCGATATTGAGTAACGAACCAGATGCCCCCAATCATATTCTGATTGAGGGTGACAATCTTGAGGCACTTACTGCCCTCAGCTATACCCATGAGGGAAAGATTGACGTTATCTATATCGATCCACCTTACAATACGGGCAATAAGGACTTCGTCTATAACGACTCGTTTGTTGATTCAGAAGACTCGTATCGTCATAGCAAATGGTTGTCGTTTATGAACAAACGATTGAAGATAGCCAAGAAGCTGTTGAGTGACAAGGGCGTTATCTTTATTTCTATTGATGATAATGAGCAGGCACAATTGAAGTTGCTGTGCGATGAAGTGTTCGGGTATGCGTCATATGTTTCGACATTATCAATAGAATCTTCCGTTATCGCCGGTCCAAGAAGAGTTCCTGCAATGCAAGGTAGCGTTGTCAAAACTGCTGAGTACTGTTTAATATATACTAGGAATGAAGATTCCAAAATAATGCGGAACTTAAAATATGATTATATAGATGGTTTTGATACACATTACAACAAATATGTTGATAGTGAGACAAATACTATTATTTCGATTGCAGATTTGCTAAAGAGAGAAAAGTCAATCTCTAAAATTTTTGAACAATACAAAATAAAGATTAGCCCTCAGAATTTAGGTAAGGTTATAGCTATAAATGAAGAAGTAAAGAAATGGCTATATAGTTCAACAATATCATCATATTTATATCGTCAAGGAGACATTGAGGAAGGAGATAGTTTTACTGACCAGCTGCAATCAAACACTTTGTTTAAGTACAAAAACAAGTGGTTTGTCAAAACAGAGCAAGGATTATATAATGTTTTTAGATATGTTGACAGAATAGGCGATTGTGACGATTATTTCTCACATTTTGGCGAGAGAACAGTCAGAGGCAATCTCTGGAAAGGATTCTCATCTGATGGTGGAAATTTAGACAAAGAGGGGGGTGTCTCTTTTAAGAGTGGGAAAAAACCTATTAGACTCATTAAACAACTTATCCATTCTGTTTCAAGTTCTAAGGAAATTACAATACTAGATTTCTTTGCAGGCTCAGGAACCACAGCACATGCAATAATGCAATTAAACGATGAAGATGGTGGCAAAAGGAAATTTATCATAGTAACAAATAACGAAAACAGTATATGTGAAAAAGTAACATTTGTTCGTTGTAGAAATGTAATTAATGGATATAACAACAAGTGTTTGAAAGCTAACACACTGCGCTACTACAAGACGGACTATATCTCTCGTGACAGAACTCAGAAGAACATGCGCGACTTGGTGGCTGCGGCTACTGACCTGCTTTGCATCAAGGAAGACCTGTATGAAGAGCAGAAGATGTTCGGACGGTTTAAGCTGAAACCTCAACTGGCGCGCTACTTCAATAATAGCAAGAAGCACATGCTAATCATCTATCGAGAAGAACTGATAGACGAGATAGCTGAAGAAATCAAGTCGATGGACTTTGGCAAGATGCGCCTGAAAATCTACGTGTTCTCACCTGGCCGCTATCCCTTTACGGATAACTTCCGCGAAGTGGAGGACAAAGTGGAGTTAGTGGCGCTACCGGCAGCTATCTATGACTCCTATCAGAAGGTACTGCCCAAGCGCAAAGAGAAACTATTTGAAGAAGAACAGGAACAGGTAGAAACAAAAATTCCCGCCGATCTTTTCGAGGGGCAGGGAGTATAAATTACTTGGAGTAATGGAAACGAAGCGAAAAGACATATACGTATATCATCCCACTACTGATGGAATAGACCATTCTATGTTCATCAGTAATACGACGGCTCCACTTGCCATTCTCACCTTTCAATGGTTCTGGCTTTCCCAGACCAGAAAAAGGATGCTCCTGAATATCAGCAAGCAATGTTCTGATGCGTTTCAATATTCGCTTTTCGCCTTTTTGCTTCCAATACTGGAGATCTTCAGATGCTTGAGGAAGAAATGCTATTTCCATATATCATCTAATTTGACTATTCGGAAATTTCCATTTTTGATATCTTCTTCTCCTTGGCGAAGGATTCTCACCATTTCTGGCGAAGACATGATATACTCCGTCTCGTCCATTGTCTGCTTCTTAGCGGATAATTTCTTGAGATATTTGACGGCTTTCTTCATTAAGTTTTCGTCCTCGGCAATGATGCTCAGTTCACGAAACAACTCCGCGTTTAATTGTAATGCAGTCATAACTTCAAAACGTTTTGATTTTTGCCTGCAAAATTAAAAATATAATCTGAATAACCAAAGAAAACAATGAAAGAAATAAAGTATCAGCAAAAATATGTGCGCCAGTTGGTGGATATGACCATCGACCTCCTGCGACTGACGGGACATCGGAAGACTCTGATATTCAAAGCGCCTACAGGCTCTGGTAAAACGGTAATGGCCTCACAGATGTTGGCAGACCTGACGGAAGAGTTGCAGTCAAGAGGCGACAGCCCTTATCAACAGGTGGCTTTCATCTGGATAGCACCCAACAAGCTACACCAGCAGAGCTACTTCAAGATGAAGAACTACTTCACAGAGACGCGTCTCTTGAAGCCTGTGATGTATGACGAGATAGACCAAAGTGAAGGAGTTATCAAGCCTGGCGAGATATTGTTTGTGAACTGGGAGAGCATCAACAAGGCGAAGAACGTGATGGTGCGCGACTCAGAGCAGAATGCTTCGCTTTATGAGATTACTCGCAGGACACAGGAAGAGCAAGGACTCCCCATTGTGGTCGTTATCGATGAAGAACATCTGTTCTGGTCGAAATCTGCTGACAAGAGTGCCAAAGTGCTTCAAAAGATTAATCCAAAAGTTGAAATCAGAATATCTGCTACACCCAAGACAAATGCTGATCACAAAGTGACTGTTAGTCGTGAAGAGGTAGTCAAGGAAGAGATGATCAAGAAACAGGTAGTGCTGAATCCTGACATCACCAAGGGATATAACGACGAGAACGAGTTGAACATCCACCTGATACAATGTGCTCTGCAGAAACGTAAACTGTTGGCAGAAGCTTACAAGCGGGAGGGCACAAATATCAATCCGCTGTTGCTGATTCAGTTGCCAAACGACACCAGCGAGAGCATGTCCTCAGATGATCTTGCTATTGCCGACCAAGTAAAAACCTATCTGCGAGAGATTAAGAACATCACCACAGATAATAAGAAACTCGCCGTTTGGCTATCGAGTGAAAAGGAGAACCTTGATGGTTTGGAGCTGGCAGACAACATGACCGAGGTGTTGCTGTTCAAGCAGGCCATTGCATTAGGGTGGGACTGTCCGCGAGCAGCTGTGTTGCTGATATTCCGTAAGTTACAGAGCAATCAGTTTACGATTCAGACGGTGGGACGTATCCTCAGAATGCCTGAGCAGAAATTCTATAAGAACGATTTGCTGAATGTGGGCTATGTCTATACTGACATCAGCAAAGACCAGATACAGATTGTTGCTGAGGATATGGACTATCTGAACAAAGACGCCTTGCAAGCAATACGCAGAGACAATCTGAATAACGTAGCTTTGCAGTCGTTTTACAGCGTCTATAAGAGTTCAGACCGTAACCGTTTGGGACCAGATTTCAAGAAGGTTTTGATAGACTGTTTCAGCAGGAACTGGTTGGTGAAGTGGCAGCAGTTCAGTTTTAGTTTCGATGATGAAGAGACTGCAGAACCTGAGGCTCAACAAAATGTAGCAGACGAAAATAGGAAGTTGATAGAACAGAACCAACATGTCAAATTTGATGTGCTACGTCTTGGTGTAGAAGTGCCAGAAAATATTGTGTTCCAAAACGAGTTGGGCATCATCGATGTGGAAGGCCGCAAGCATGAGTTTGCCAAAAGTGCAGGCGAAGTGCGTCGCATATACATTGACTATTGTCGCTCGCTGTTAGGAAGCTTCGAGAAAACGCATAGTACAGATGTATTGGCAGGCTACTTGCTACAGGCAATGGAGGAACTCTTTGAACTGTTCGAGACAGATGCAATGAAAGTGATTCTTTATTATGCCAACAAGCCGAAGTTTACAGACATCATCCAAAAGGCTTTGGCCAACTACGAACGTAAGCTGCAGGAACGCCAGCGTCAGGCAAAAGAGCGTGCCTTTGAGAAATATACGTGGGAGGTACCTGCGGAGCGTCTCTACAAAGAGAGTACTCACCATGTGATGCCAAAAGTGGAAGAGCATGCGCTACTGCCTTTTATAGAGTTGAACACCGTATCAACACCAGAACGCCGTTTCTCTGAGTTCTTGGAGGCAAATAAGGCATTCATCGACTGGTGGTATAAGAATGGTGATGAGGGCAAGCAACACTATTCCGTACCATACAACAATTCGCAAGGTGAGAAGGCTTTGTTCTATGTAGATTTTGTGGTAAGGATGAAGAACGGACAAGTGTTCCTGTTTGATACAAAGTCGGAAAACAGCGATTCGGAGGCACCCAACAAACATAACGGGCTATTGGAATACATGAACAAATCTGAAAATGAGGACAAGCACCTGAAAGGTGGAGTTATTATCGAAAAGAACGATGTTTGGTATTATTCATCTTTTCCAATAGAGACCACAAGTGATGTAACAGGGTGGGATGCTTTCTTCCCCAATGAATATAACTAAAAACTAAGAGATTATGTGGAATGCTTCGGTTGAAGGGTTCAACGTATTTCAAAAAAACGATTTTTTGCATACTACATTCATAAGAAAATATTATCTTTGCAGCAGAATAGGTTTGAAATGCAAAAATTATACAATCGAAATGGTAATATAAATAACGATGAGAAAGTTTTTATTGATGATTGCTGTGGAGAAGGAGAAACTATGTTTATATTTTGGCTCGGCTCTGCCGCTTGCTACCATCGGGACGCAAGAACGTAGTTAAAAAGTATAACAAAGATACACTATGGTACATTATGAAAACTGAAAATTTACAAGATACTTCTTCTTTGGGTGTCTCCCATTGGATAATCGTGTCCATATTTTGCTTGTCGCTACTCTATGGCATTGGTTACGGCGTCATAAACATTATGCTGACAGGGAGAGTGAGCAATACGCTGTTGTGGTTCCTGCCATTGTCGGGCGTAATGGCTTTGTTTGCGTGGGGTTATGTACGAAATGGGAAACCCTTATCAGAGTTGATAAATAATACAGACGAAAATAGCAGCATTGCTGATTGTGTGTTCAGATGGACCCCGTTAGTGTTTGCCGGTTATGTTTTTGTGATGTATTACTTTCTCCCCGCGAAAGTGCAGAGAGTGATGTGGACTAATGATGTCATCAATTATCGCAACGAAACAATTTACCTGATGAGGTATGACATAACCAGTCCTGATGGTTCTGCAACGTGTCATTATCTTCAGGCAGGCGAGCAATATCTTGCCAATGAGACTCCATTCACGATGGTAAGCTATGAGGTGCTTTACGGCAAGGACGACGGTCGGGAACTTGAGTGCAAGCGTTTCGAACCGTACAGCATAGATATTGGCGAAAAAAGTACAACGGAGGCTCCGAAATACAATGTTCCTGATAAAGAATGGGTAAATTACCGTTATAAACGTGGTATGGCTAAGCGAGAAACTTATGTGGAGAAATATCAATGGTTTGAACGTGGCAAAATGCACATAACGCTAGAGGGGCTTTTTCCTTATTCCACGCTGATTATAGCCCGCAGTTCTTATACACCTGATGTGGTTGTAAAAGACATAGCAAACGAAATTGTGTTGAGCAACAGTTTAGATGAATGGGTGCAGAAGTATAAGGACGTGACAGACACTTACTATAAGGCGTTGAGGAAACGTGCCGTACCCTAAAAACAGTACAATTCTTATTATCTTTACCCGCAAGAAACTTAAAAAAATGTATACAATAGACGAAGATTACTTCAAGCAAATTGAAGATAGACTCACTCCATTGGGCATGAGTGGACTTTACCAAGATGAGGACGGTAATCTTGTAAGTGTTGAGCCAATTAATAGCACAAGTGACACAACAGAAAAGAAAAACCGTCTATACAAAACATCTTTTCAACAAGAAAAACCAGACCGTAGCAATCCTGGTTATTGGTATCAATTCTATGACCCACGCTATTGTAGTGATAGCTGCGAGGATTATTGCAAGAGAATGGCGGCAAAATACGGATATCGTGAGAAATAAATCCTACTTTTAATGTCCCAAATCCTTGGTTGTTAGGCTGCCATAAGGACAGGCACCTGCCATCATGAGGTCGCGAAACAATACATAGGAAAAACAAAAGAGGATGTGCCTATTTTGACACACCCTCACAATTGTTTTATTGCATAAATAGTGATTACTGATTACTTCAAATAATCGCCTAACCAATCGCGGAGTTGCTGCTCGTAACCAACAGCGGGGGTAATCTTGCTGTCCATAGCCTTGACAAGACGGGCAGCACGTCTTACTGGAGCCTCCTGTACATTGCCTTCGCCTTGTCCTTCGCCTTGCTCAACGAGGGGCTCTTCTGTCGGTTCACTTGTCGGTTCGTCAACAACCGGCTGCTCTGAAAGATATGCTATGAGGTCGATGATGAGCTTCTGGATGTCGATGCCGGAGTCTTCTGACATCTCCATGAGCTCCTGCACGGTAATGCCGGACTCCTGAAGCTTTGCTAATGCCATCATGACAATCATCTGCGGGTCAACGGGCGCAACCTCGCCACCTTCTTCGCCATCACCACTTCCACCGCCAGCCAGCATTGACGCTATATTGTTGATAAGCGCACGGCAGTCAATGCCCATAGCATCAAGCTGGCGCATAAGCATCACAATGTCAGTATCGTTACTGATAAGTGCCTGATATTGCGGGTTCAGCTGACCGTCGGTGTACATCACCGGCCATGCCTTTATAGCAGCCAGCGTCTGGATGAAATAAACAAGGGTGGCTGACAGGTGACCCATGTTGCGAACAACGAAGTTTGTCTGCAAATTGGTCTTACCTGGAATGATACTGGGTTCGAAACCCTTTGACTTGAAGAATGGTATCATAGGACGGGCACTCTGAATGGGCACATAGTCGTCACCGCGTGAATGGAACAGATAAATGCGCTGCGAGGGGTCTGGTGTCCAATCACTGTTGTTAAGGCTGAAACTTGCAAATAGTTCCTGTATGGCCTGACTCTCCGGCGATTCCAGATTGCAATAGGTCTCGGAGAGTATCTCGTGAACCTTCTTCTCGCGACCTATGCTGTCGCAAACGGGCCATGAAGAGTAGGACTTTGAAAGAATTAACTCGTCGATACGACTGCTGATATATGGCTGGAATACGTCGCTGTAAGGAATACCTAACTGCTGGGTCTCATTGGTACATACCATGAGAAGCAGCGGAACGGCATTGTAGGCAGTAGAGTCTGTAATAACATACTGACGGTATGCCTCGCGGACGTCAGAAGGACCGCCGCCGGAAAAGGTCTTGTCGAAAGAAATGAGGTCAGCATACTCCTTGTCGCGCAACTTCTGTGAGGCAAGGGCATCGAAACCGCCGCTGGAGTAACCTATGTTGAAACATAGTGGACCATATTCCAAGCCCATCTGCCCCAACAGCTCACGGGCTGACAAGAGTCCGTCAAGCGACGCACGGGCATTAACCATACCCTGCATAAAGGCCTGGGGGAAACGTACCGTGGAGCCGAAACCGTAGAAGTCGCTCTCCACAATGATATAGTGAGGCTTCAGTGGATTGGCAAGAAGCATGTTCTCCAGCTCGCCGTTGCTGATGGTGGGAGCTTCGTCACGATGGAACTTGGTATAGTGATTGACCATCAATATGCCCTCGCTGCGAGCCTCGCCCTTCCATATCTCTTCGGGGATGAGGATGGTACCGCTCAACGTAATGGGCTGTCCGAAGGGGTCAACGCTTGGATATACGTAGTTAACCTTCATAATAGCACGGTCAGAGTGAAGGTTAACGGGAATGCCGTCGGCGTCGATGTTGAAACTCAACGAGTCGGAATAGATCTCACTGACTGCAGCCTCATTGCCGATGGCAAGCTCCGAGAAATCAGCACAGAGGGCGGGGAGCTGCTGCCCGTCATAGGTGGTAATGGTGATGCTACCGTTGTCGTTGAAATCAATGGCGGAAAGCTCTGAACTGGTGAAAACCTTCACGCTGCCGTCAGTCATAGTTACCTTAATGACTTTTGCCTCTGCTACAATGCAAGTCAGCAGAAGAAACAGTGTATATATAATCTTCTTCATGGCTGTTTACTTCTTAATGGTTTTCTTAATACCGTTCTTACTTCTCTCAATAAAAACTCCCTTCTGGCGAGGTTCACCCTGTACGCTGCGACCATCGATAGTGTATAACTGACGACCGGTCTTACTGCCGTTCTGTCGTACAGTAACAACACCATCGGTAGTGTCATCGCGCTTAATAGTGGTAGCATCAACATCATAGTCTTTTGTGCCGTCGGAATACTCAATGTTTACACGCTCGCGATCGAAGGTGATGCGTTGCACTTTACGTCCATCTGTAGTTTGCTGTGCTTCAACTGCTAATGAAAACATCAGCATAAGGGAGATGGATGGGATAATCTTTTTTTTCATCTCTTTTTAATGTTTTGGGGTTAATAAACTTAGCCTCGAAACAAATTCTGTTCTTAAAACAAACTTTGTACCTTAACTTTTAAATAAATTTATTTGCAAAGGTATAAATAAATATAAGAAAAATAACGAAGGCGCGAATAAAATCGTTCCGCGCCTTCGTTATTTTTCTGACATGTTTACAAAAAAGTGGGTCATCGGGACTCCTGACCCTCTCTCGTATTTTACACCTTATATAATATGTGAAATGCTTCGGTTGAAGGGTTCCACGTATTTCAGAACACAAAGGGGACTGAGGCTGCCATAAGGACAGGCACCTGCCATCATGAGGTCGCGAAACAATACATAGGAAAAACAAAAGAGGATGCGTCTGTTTGGACACATCCTCTTGCTTTGTAATGAAAATAAACGGTTGGAGTTACTCCGAAATGGCAATTTTTTCCACACGACGCTGGTGACGGGCACCTTCGAAGGTTGCGTTGAAGAATGCATCAAGAATCTTGCCGCAAGTCTTGTTGTCGATGAAACGACCTGGAAGAACGATACAGTTGGCATCGTTGTGCTGACGGATGAGTTCAGCAACATCCTTGTTCCAGCAAAGACCGGCGCGAACAGCCTGATGCTTGTTCAATGTGATGGTCATACCTTCACCGCTACCGCAGATAGCAATACCTGGATAGATTTCTCCACTCTCAATACCTTTTGCTAATGCATGAGCATAGTCCGGATAGTCAACGCTGATGTCGCTATTGGTACCGAAGTCTTCTACTGGATATCCCTTTTCTTCGAGATACTGCATCACATACTGCTTCAATGGATAACCTGCGTGATCGCTGGCAACTCCTACTTTCTTAATTTCCATAAGCTTTAAGGCCTTCCCCAAGCCCCTCTGGAGGAGAGGGGAGAGCCTGCAGTTTTTTGTGGGAAGGGTTACAGGCTCTTGGGTTATTGAATGATAATAGATGTCTTTTTCTTACAACATGGCTTTCACCTGTTTGTAAACGTTCTCACCTGTGTAGCCAAGTTTCTCGTCGAGCACTTTGTATGGAGCTGAGAAGCCGAAGCTGGGCATACCCCAAACTTTACCGTTGGCACCAACG
>Ga0326511_10005168_pt1 | contig 10342 bp, 12 predicted proteins | sample 0_2496_0518_D_FD_203701 | JGI IMG/M metagenome (GOLD analysis project Ga0326511, IMG submission 203701) | Bovine rumen microbial communities from UC Davis, California, United States - 0_2496_0518 | ecosystem: Host-associated > Mammals > Digestive system > Stomach > Rumen | place: USA... | reverse complement strand
TTGGCGTTGGTATCGGATGGTGTGAACAGCATAAACCGATCAGCGAGCCCGCTCCGGAATTCAAGGATGTTGACGGCATCATCCATTACATTACCGCCTGGTTCTATGGACATCTTGCCAAAATGGTTGGGATCAAGAATATCAAATCTCAGATCTACGAGGATGAGATTGCCAAGTGGGGTGTTGACCGCCCACGTAACGGAATAGAAGATGACGACGAATACTTATATGAGGCATTGGAGCCGCACGATGGTGATGCCACATGAATCGTCCGGCCAACGTGTCGCAGCGCACGCTTGATGCCATAGACTTATGGGCAGGGTATTACAGGGCGAATCCGCACAGATTCGCGGAGGATGTTCTGAATATTAAGCTCAGGTTATTTCAAAAGATCCTGTTGGTGATGATGAACATCAATGTCGTGTTTGTGTATATCGCCAGCCGTGGTCAGGGCAAATCGTTTTTGACAGGCATCTATTGTGCTACGCGTGCGATACTGTACCCTGGATCAAAGATCATTATCACATCAAAGACGCGTGGACAGGCTTTGATCATCTTCGAGAAGATCCTGAACGAAATACGCCCGCGCTCCCCTGCCCTGGCCTTGGAGATTGCGGACGTCAAGACGAATGGCACCAATCAGATAATCAATTTTAAAAATACAAGCTTTATAAAAATCGTTACTGCCGGAGAATCCGCCCGTGGTAATCGCGGCAACATTCTTGTCGTTGATGAGTACCGCCTTGTTCCGAAGCAGACAGTGGATGACATCTTGAGCAAAATGCTTACGAATCCACGTATGCCGGATTACGAGGATCTTACGGAAAGCGAGCGGCGAGCGGCGTATGATAAAGAATTGCTGCAGACATTATATCTGAGCAGCGCCTACTTTCAGAACTCATGGGCTTATCAGAAATGCATTGACACATATAACGCTATGCTGAAGGATGGTCCGCGACAGTTTGTCTGCGGTCTCCCCTATCAGTTGGCCATACGTGAAGGTCTGCTTCGCCGTGAAACGGTCGAGGACCAGATGTACGACTCCGATTTTTCGGATATTCGATTCTCCACAGAGATGATGGCTTTATGGTATGGTTCTGCGGAGGGCGCCTTCTTTGATTTCGATACAGTCGATCAGGCTCGCAGGATACAATATCCTATGCTGCCGGAAAAGTTGGCGGCAAAGATGAATCATAATGCAGCCCTTAAAATCACCCCAAAGAAGGCCGGAGAAAAGCGTATTCTGTCTGCGGATATTGCGTTGATGGCAAGCGGCAGACACCAGAACGACGCGACGGCGATTTTTATGAACCAGCTTATGCCTACCAAGGCTGGAAGATATACAAGCAATATTGTATATGCGGAGTCGCATGAGGGGCTGCGGACAGAGGATCAGGCGCTGATCATCCGAAGGCTATTTGATGAATTCATGTGTGACTACCTGGTACTGGATACGGCTGGTGTCGGACTTGGTATATATGATGCTCTGGCAAGGGACATCAACGACCCAGAGACCGGCGAAGTTTATCCAGCACTATCATGCTGCAACAACCCTGAAATGGCGGCACGTGCGCCTCTGAACGCGCCAAAGGTTATCTGGGCGATCAAAGCGTCGGCGCAGTTCAATTCCGATGCGGCTTTCGCATTAAGAGAGGCATTTCGCAGTGGCCGCATACGCCTTCTTCTGGAAACACAAGATGGCGAAGAGGCAATGTCTCAGTTAAAGGGCTTTGACTCTCTTGATAATCAAACGCAGCTGGAGTTGGAGCTCCCGTATTATCACACCGCGCTTTTGATCGACGAGCTGATAAAGCTTCAATTCGAGGAAAGCGGCGGTAAGGTTCGCATGTATGAGCGAGCAGGTATGCGGAAGGACCGCTATTCCAGCCTAAGCTATAACTACTATGTTGCATCGCAGCTTGAGTCTAAGTTGCGACGGCGGCCAGAGGACGGAGGTTCTTCCGAGCACAACTTCATTATTCGTCCTCCCAAATCTTATAAGGAAGGAGGACGTTTCCTTTGAGTAATGAAGTAAATAGATCTCTTGGCTCGCTGCCGATTCCAGACGGCGATGCCTCTGATATCAGCACGAGCAATATACTGCGGCATTTTTCCAGCTTCTCCGGAATTAGTGCAATGATCCTTCGAGACCTCAATGATTATACCGCTGTAGATGTTCGAGGGCATGGCTTTTTTGGGAAGTACAAAAAGGACGATATTGCCAGATATCTCCGTCACCCGGAGAAATTTGAAAACGAACTTCGCCACGCGATCTTATACATATACGGCGCAAGTCCGCATTTTCGCAGGATCATTTCATATTTTGTCGGGCTGACAGATTGGGCATATGTTGTGTCCCCGCATAATATTGACCCTACAAAGGCGAACGCTACGACCGTTCACCGCAACTATCGTAAGGTTTTGTCGACGCTGTCTGCATTTGATATCAAAACACAGTTCCCCAAAATACTTACGGTGTGTCTGCGGGAGGATGTATTCTACGGTACGCTGATACTAGGCGGCGATAAGATCATGATCAAACAGCTGCCTTCAGATTTCTGCAAGATCACAGAGGTCGTCAATGGCGTAGCGAACGTAACTTTCGATTTTCACTACTTTGATATGTATAAGAGCTATTTGAGATTCTATCCGGAGGAGTTCAGCGACAAATATGCGGCCTATAAATCCGACCAGCTTCATTTCCGGTATCAAACTCTGGATACACCAAACTCGTTCGCCATAAAGTGCACGAACGATATTCTCAATTATGCTCTTCCACCGTTTGCCGGCGTACTGCCAGAGCTGTACAGACTCGAGGACTACAAAGTACTCAAACTCAGTAAGCTGGCCTTGGAAAATTACGCGATGGTCGTCATGAAGCTTCTTATGAATGACCAGGGCGAATGGCTGATCGATCTTCCGAAGGCAGAGGATTTCTGGCGCAACCTGGATTCAATTTTGCCAGAAGAGATCGGTTCGATCCTGACGCCTATGCCGGTAGAAAAGATCTCATTTGAGAAGTCAAATACTGGCGATACGGACACGATCGCAAACGCCGAAAAGAATCTTTTCACTTCCGCCGGTGTATCCTCTCTCCTGTTTTCGAATGAGAATGCGAGCGCAAATGCGCTGCTTCTTTCCATTAAGAATGACCAGATGATAACCTACGGAATTGTAAAGAGCATCGGCGACATGCTGAACCGGTATATCCAGTCCCAGAATTACGGCAAATACTTTCAGGTAACATTCCTTGATTGCAGTACTTATAATCGCAAGGAACTTGGCGATCAGTACATGAAGGGTCTGCAGTACGGCCTGCCGCTGATTTCAGCCTATGCGGCCACGCAAGGACTTGCGCAGGACGACTTGGATAATATGGCGTATCTTGAGAACAAAGTGCTGAAGCTTGGCGAGATCTTCAAGCCGCTTCAGAGCGCTGCCACTATGTCGAGCTCTTCCGATAGCGCTTCGGATGGCCCTGGGCGCCCGGAGAGCGACGATGAGGATTTGACCGACTCCGGGGAAAATGGACGTGAGAACGGCGATAACTGGGTCGACGTGTGATTAAGGGAGATTGGTTATGCATTTTATCTATGTTTTTGATAAAGAATCTAAGGAAACATTAGAGCAGATGGGGTATCGATTATTCCAATCGGATGACCTGTATGACCGATATGTCTTCCTGAATGATCCCGAATTAGATATTGCAAGTTCTGGCGTTTCTTACGTTACGTCGGACTCGCTGACACTCTGATGCCTGCACAGCCGTGCAGGCTTTTATCATATCCGAAAGGGGTGAGTGCGGTATGGACAGTGAACATACAAGTATCGTGTTTTCTTCCGAGTTACGTGCTCTAACTGAACAGAATACTTCCTTTGACAAAGGCGTCCTCCGTGTGTGCTACACCGGCAGGAACCGGAATGGTAGTTACATCTCGAAAGATACTTTCGAGGAGTGTATGCAAACTATCTATAACTGCCCGATCGTCTGTCGGTATGATCGTGAGACAGATACGATCGGCGCTCATGACGTAGATGTCGTTCGTACCGATGACGGCGGTATTAAGATGATCAATGTTACACAGCCAGTTGGAGTAGTTCCGGCTGGCGCTAATTATTGGTGGGAGTGTGTGCAGGAGGATAACGGCGACACGCATGAATATCTGTTCGTCGAGTGTCTTCTGTGGAAACGCCAGGAGGCTTATCAGAAGCTGAAAGACGACGGCATCACATCGGAGAGCATGGAGATCAACATCAAATCCAGCGAGATGATAGATGGCACTCTTCACATCAATAAATTCGAGTTTACCGCATTCTGTCTTCTTGGGACCGCCAAGCCGTGCTTTGAGTCTGCCGCATTGGAGCTCTTTGCTCTGGACGAGTTTAGGGCGCAACTGGCGGAAATGATGGACGACCTGAAGGTCTCCTTTAGTTTAATGCAGTCCTCCGAGGAGGCTGACATAGATACTACATTCTCTTCGAAAGGAGGAACTACCATTTTGAATAATGAAACCGAAGTGATCGAGATTACCGAGGCTGAGCCTGTTGAAGCCGTGTTTGAGGCTGAGGAGCCTGTCCAGGAGCCTGCCGCAGAAAATGTGGCAGAGTCCGTCGAGGCCGATTTTTCCGCAGACGAAGCCAATGTCGAGATGGACGCTGAAGACGTTGAGAACGACGGCGCCGCAGGCGACGCCGATTTTGCTCTCGAGGGGCAGCTGCGCTCTCAGCTGTGCGAAGCGCTGGAGAGCGGCGAAAAGATCTCTACCGATTGGGGCGAATGGCCTCGATATTGGTTTATCGATTATGACAAAGACCTGAGCGAAGTGTATGCTTCCGACTCCGAAGATTATCGGCTGTATGGATTCAAGTACTCCATGAACGGTGACAATGTCGTGATTGATTTTGCCAGCAAGTCACGTAAAAAGTGGGCTATCGAGGACTTTGACGAGGGCGAACAGCCCGCTCTGTTTGCTGAATTTGGCAAGATCGCTAACAATGCGTGCAACGCAGTTAACTCCGGATGGTCTGAGAAATACGATCTGCTCAATGCTGAGGTTGATGATCTGCGGAAGTTCAAGCGCGATACAGAGGCTGACGCTGTCTTCTCCATGTTTACCGATCTTGACGGTGTTGAAGCGTTTGAGGCTCTCAAGGAAGACTACGCTCAGTTCAGCAAGGAAGATCTTGAAGAGAAATGCTTCGCTATCCGCGGTCGCAATGGTACGACTGCGAAATTCAATCTTGAGACCACGACCTCAAAGGTCGTAGTCGAAACTCCCGCCTACGACGACGAGCCGTACGGCGGAGCGTTCCTTGAATATAGGAACAAATAAAAATTAGGAGGTTAATTATTATGGCTTACTGTGTTGTTCGTACGGATCTCATGAGCGGCGTGAAGCAGCCCGCTGATATGGTATCCCTTCGTTTCTACAACGGCAGCAATGAGCCCGCTGCTGTTGAGAATGGTGTTATCGCAAAGATTACTAATCTGGAGTCTCACACTGTTGGTACTGCCACTACTTATGAGCGTGAGATCTGGAAGGCCGTCGCTGCCACTAGCACCGACGATCTTGCTGACTGCGTCCTGATCGCTTCTCCCGAAGTGATGTATGACGAGCACAAGCACGGCCTTGATGAGTTCATCAATGAGGCTGGCGAGGCTGCTCGCGGTTATCGGCTGCGCGATCGCAATATGTTCAGCCTGACCGCTGAGGGCTTTGTTGTTGTCCCCGCTGTCGGCGACTCCGTGTATGTCGGTGCCGGCGGCAAGCTGACCAAGACCCAGCCTTCCAGCGCGTCTGTGTTTGGCAAGTGCGTCCACATCGAGGACGTCGGCGCGAAGAAGTTCTATGCCATCCAGATTCAGATCCCCGATGCGACCTGATCGTAATTCATTCTATAAGGAGGTAAATAATCATGGCTGATTTTAATGATATTGTTAAGGTTGCCGTCGACGGCTACACCGGCAATGTTCAGAAGTATTCTGTGAACGAGTCTCAGGAAGTTATGCGTAACGCCCTGATTGAGATGAACGGCGGTCCCACCCTTGACTATAAGAAAATGCGCAATGGTGCCAATAACGGCATGTTCGAGCTCATCGAGACTATCATCACGCAGGCCACCAACGGCGGCCTGAATGAGAACGACTTCTTCATGAGCCAGGTCGAGTACCGCAATGTTGCCGCCGGCGACCAGGAAGTCTTTGTCGTTGACGACGATTCTCAGCTGTTCTATGTCGCTGAGGTCGCTCGTGGCACTCAGGGCATCCGTCGTCAGCGCCTCGGCGATATGCGTGAGGTTAAGATCCCAGCGGTCACCAAGGCCGTCAAGATCTATGACGAGCTGGACCGCGTGCTGTCCGGTCGTGTTGATTTCAACCATCTGATCGACAAAGTCGTCAAGTCTCTGCAGCAGCAGCGCCTGAACGACATCTACAAGGTTTGGGCCGGTATCACCGCCGCTGACCTTGGCAGCGCTTATTATCGTGCTGCTGCCGGTTCCTATGATGAGAATGCCCTGCTTGACCTCGTGGAGCATGTTGAGGCTGCCGCTGGCGGCAAGACTGCTACCATCGTTGGTACCAAGAAGGCTCTGCGGAACCTGAACAACTCCATGAACAGCATCGATGCCGCCAATGACATCTATCATACTGGATACATGGGCAGCTTCTTCGGTTCTCCTGTCGTGGCTCTGCCCCAGCGTCATGAGATCAACTCTTCTACCTTCGTGCTGCCTGATGACATGCTGACCGTTATCGCCGCCGAAGAGAAGCCTGTGAAGCTGGTTGATGAGGGCGAGGCTATCATTATCCCCGGCAATCCTCTCGACAACGGCGACCTGACTCAGGAGTATGCTGTCATCGAGCGTTACGGAACCGGTATCGTGCTGCCTGGCAACGCCGGTATCGGCCGTTACTACATCTGATCTGTAGTATTAACACTGAAGGAATCTGCTATATAGTCGGCAGAAATCTACAACAAATAATAGCGGGGCTCTCATGCCCCGCTATTTGAATGAAAGGATTTTTATGAGTAACGAAACTGCGAAAAGAACTTCAGGATCTGCAAAGAATGCAGTTGCCGCCAGCGATCCGAAGAACACTCCGGAAGTCGTTGAGGCTGATGCGCCAGTGACGGCTTCCAAAGCGAAGATGCGAGCGAAGGATGTTGACCTTCACCAGTACATCACTGTTCGCAACGGATTCCAGGGCATGCTTATTTATGTAAGCAAGAAGACTGGCGAGGTGTTCCAGTGGGATGAGTTCGGAGCGGAACAGGATATGGAGCTCGGTGAGCTCAAGAATGCAAAGAACTCCAACAAGAACTTTTTCATAAACAACTGGTTTATGTTCGATGATCCGTGGGTCATCGATTTTCTTGGTGTAGGACAGTTCTACAAGAACACCGTTCCTATCAATGAGTTCGACGATCTGTTCCACAAGGACGCTGATGAAGTGGCGAAAATTCTGCGCAAGATGCCTGACGGCCAGAAACGATCAATTGCCTATAGAGCCAAACAGCTGATTTCGGAGAATGCTATCGATTCTCTGAAGCTTGTTTCCGTTCTTGAGAAGGAGCTTGGAGTCGATCTGGTTGAGAAACAGTAAGGGAGTTGTATACAGATGAGCGTCCCTTATGACTGGTTCACAGCGGCGTTCCTGTCAAAAGTAAGTGAGTACGAGTTGCTTCGTCTTGCCGATGATGAGAGGACGGCCATTGTGGATGACTATATGAAAAAGGCTATTGCCGCCTTCCGACCCATGTGTCAGTACGATTTTTCGACCACCGGCGACGACGAACTTCGTGAATTCGATTTAGAAGTTGACGAAGGCGATCTGGACGAGATTGTCGATATCGTATCCGAGGGGATGCTTGTACAGTGGATGAAGCCGTTTGTGTATCGTCAGGAAAATCTGGAGAATGCGCTTTCAACCCGCGACTTCACTGTCTTCTCCCCCGCTGAACTCTTGCTTCGCGTCAGTGGTGCATATGCGACTGTACAAAAGAACTTTGTCCAGATGATGCGCGAATACTCCTTCCGCCATGGCGATCTCACCAATCTTCATTTGTGATTCGGGGTGACTGCGAATGCATGAAGAAGGAACGAGGTACGCCAGATACATGGACGCTTTGGTCGGTCGTATTTTCAAGATCCTGCCACTGTGGGAAGAAGGATCAGAGACTCTCGGAGAGTATATGCGCAGCCTCCAGCTTGAGCTGGTTGGTTTGTACAATTTTGAACCTGAAATTCATGATGACGAGCTGTTCTTGTCCATCATTGCAACGCTTCAGTACCTTATCGACAATCCGTCGTGCAAAGTTGGTACCGTAAAGCGCGAAGTGTTTCGGTCCATAAAAGTTTGCAACACTCTCAGAGACAGATATCAGGCGGTGATCCAATGAGAGATATCGCTACTGACCCATGGGGTCTTTACACGGGGCGTCGTTTCACGCAAGGGAGAAACGCCCGCGAGACTGCCTACAAGCGTGCTTTTGGGAGACTGACCGATAAGGTCGTAAACAGTCTGTCCTTCCATACCGCTATCGTCGACGGTGTTGAGAGAGATCTTTCGATCATTAACTCTGACAACCTTGACGAAAAGATGCTTCTTACGCTTCCTGGCGAAGACGTCGATTGCGGCGGGATTGTTGAATGGATGGACAACCATTGGCTCATTATTGAAAAGGATGCCAATAACGAGCTTTATACGCGAGCAAAAATGCAGCAGTGTAATTATTTGCTTAAATGGGTAGACCCCGATGAAAAGAAGATCATTGAGCGATGGTGCATCGTCGAAGACGGAACAAAGTTAAAGCGCATTTCACCTGTGCGCAATAGCTTGGCATACCGGAAACGGTATGTAATAACTATCTCCCTAATTGCTGGGACGCCCTTAGAGCTTCACGACCAAAACGGAACGGCGAATAGCCGTATACGGTAAGGTTTGAAAAAGATGAAGATTGGGTAATCAGCAGCGAAGCCTCGAAGAGAGGAACGTTCAACGACTAGCCGAGAGCGGCGTACATCCAAGCGGGTGGAAATGGGAGACCCTAAACCACAATGTGGCATGGTGAAGATATAGTCTACACTCTGCGGAAACGCAGAGATGCGCGTAATGGCGCTGGACGGGATTAGCGATCCCGAGATTGTGCAAACAAAATTGAATAAGGGAGGTGCGTCAACATGAACAAGACTTGGAAGGTATATGTGCATGTCAACCGGGCCAATGGAAAGCGATATGTTGGCGTGACTTCAAAACAGAAACCTGAGCACCGCTGGAATAGCGGGCGTGGGTACAAGGAAAATCCGCATTTTTATTCTGCGATAGAAAAATACGGATGGGGCGGGTTTGATCACATTATCCTGTCTGATGGTTTGTCGGAGTCTGATGCCAAAGAAATGGAGAAGGCTTTGATCAAGGAGTGGGACACGCAGAACAGAGATTACGGATATAACATGACATCTGGTGGGGACGGGACACCAGACTATCATCCGTCGAAAGAGACGCGAGAAAAATTATCTATTGCACGCAGAAAAGAGAATCTTTCTGCTGAGACTCTGCAAAGGAGATCTGACGGTCTCCGTGGACGCAAATTCACCGATGAGCATAAGAAAAGGATCGGGATTGCGAACAGTAAGGCGATTGACATGTTTGACAAGTCCGGTGTGTTTCTTCGTTCTTTTGCATCGGCACACGATGCAGAGCTTACATATGGTATTTCTCACTCTCATATCTCTCAATGCTGCCATGGCACCAGAAATAGTGCCGGCGGATATAAATGGAAGTTTGCACAATAATTCCGAATAAATGGACCTTACAGGTGAATACGGAGACAGCCAATTTGTATTTCTCAGAGGTGACTCCAGAATCTCGATCACAATTGCTCGTGATGAATACACAGTAAAGATGGACAGACAAGACCGCCTGCTCGTGGATGATTACGATTCCGGCACGGTTCTTGCGTATCGTCTGACGAAACCGTTCAAACTGAGCGGCGTTTATAACAATAAAGGCATTTATCGGTTTGTGCTATCTGAGTGCACGACTGAAGATACCGACAATATTGAGCTTCACGTCCCGGATTATTATAAGTACTTTCCGCGGGATACTGACCCGCAACCCATCGATCCTGGGTCCGGTTCTACGGACACCGGAAAGAAGGTGTGGCTGTAAATGTACCTACAGGAATTCTTTGATTATAAGAACCAGCTTATGGGCGATCTGTTAACAAATGAAACGATTGTTAATCTGCTAAACGACTATGACAGCCATAAGCCGGCCAAGCCTGATGAGCTGATGTACACTCAAGTTTTTCCGTTTGAATACATACCGGACGCAGTT
>Ga0326511_10005166_pt1 | contig 10343 bp, 10 predicted proteins | sample 0_2496_0518_D_FD_203701 | JGI IMG/M metagenome (GOLD analysis project Ga0326511, IMG submission 203701) | Bovine rumen microbial communities from UC Davis, California, United States - 0_2496_0518 | ecosystem: Host-associated > Mammals > Digestive system > Stomach > Rumen | place: USA... | reverse complement strand
CCAGATCAGGCTTTGGGAGTCGGTCGCTGTATACGAGCATGGATTGTCCAAATTCGCGTGGCTGATTGAGCGGAGCCCGACATTGGTGGAGGGGGTCGCAAGGAAGATCGTTACGGAGTCAGGGATGTTTATCGGCGAGCTTGTTGAATTGGGGGAATACTGATGCCGAATTATGTTCCGTATCACGTTCACTCGGATTACAGTCTGCTGGATTCCTGTACCAAGTTCGAGGATTACGTAAGCCTTGCCAAGGAAAACGGGATGACCGCGCTCGGTTCCTCTGAGCATGGTCTCCCCCGTGGCAATGTCCACAAAAAATTGCTTTGTGATGAAGCTGGAATCAAGTTTCTCTATGGTGTGGAGTGCTATCTGACCGCATCTTTGCAGGAAAAGGTCAGAGATAATTACCACACCGTTCTTATTGCACGGAACGAGAATGGTGCGAGAGAGATCAGGCGGCTGATGATCATGGCGTCTGACGCAGAGCATATGTACTACAATCCGCGCCTTTCCTTCGACGAATTCCTGAGGATTTCGCGAAACGTGATCAAGATTTCGGCTTGTATAGCCTCTCCCCTGTCGAAGCTTCCGATCTCCGACCCGTGGTACTACAAGCTGGCGAAGCACTATGACTATCTGGAGATTCAGCATCACGACTGCGAGGAACAAGCCCAGTACAATCAGTGGCTGTATCAGCTTTCGCTGGAGATCGGAAAGCCGCTAATCGCCGGGACAGATACCCATTCCTCCAGCCCGTACAAGGAAGCATGCAGGAAAATCCTGATGAAGTCCAAGCGCAAATCATTTCTCGACGAGGACAAGTTCGACCTTGTGTTCAAGACCTACGACGAATTGGTCGAGGCCTATAGAACGCAGGGCGCTCTGCCGATGGAGGTTTGCCTCCAGGCGATTGAAAACACCAACGTCATGGCAGACAGCGTCGAGGATTATAAGCTGGACACGAGGACAAAATACCCGATCTCCTACGGCTCCGAGGAAGAGGATGCAAGGATGTACGCCGAGCGGGTCGAGCGGATGTTCAGGGAAAAGCTCGACGCCGGCATCATTCCGGAATCGGAGCGGGAAGGATTCCGGGCTGCGATCGACGATGAAATGCGCATCTTCAATAAGCTGGGGATGTGCGGGTTTATGCTCTCCATGTCGGAGCTGATGAGCTGGTGCCGCGAAAATGGATATGCGATCGGGTTTGCCCGTGGGTCGGTCGGTGGGTCGAGGGTGGCCTATGTCACCGACATTATCGACATGGACCCAGAAAAATGGAATACAGTGTTCTCGCGGTTCTGCAATGAGGATCGCGTGGAGACTGGCGACGTAGACGTTGACTGCATTAGCACCGACAGGCCGAAGATCTTTGAGCACATCATTGAAAGGTTCGGCGAAGACAAGACCGCGAGGGTGGCTTCCTATGGCACAGTGGATATCAAGGGAGCCATCGACGATATTGGTCGGGCGCTGAAGTTTAGATGGATCGACGTGAATGACCCGAAGCATGCCAAGGATTATAAAGTGGATGAGGCGGAGATTCCGAATTGTCCCTATACGCTGAAGAAGATCGACAAGGTAAAGAAGCTGTACGAAGAATCGCCGGAGCAAGCCAAGGACGCGATGCCCGAGCTTTTCTACTATCTGGACGGTGTAACCGGTACGCGAATCAGCCAGTCGGTTCATCCGGCTGGGATGATCATCAGCCCGGTTTCGCTTGGTGAAGAATTCGGAGTCTTCATAAAAGACGGAGAGAAATGCCTGTTGCTGGACATGGACGAGGCTCATGATGTCGGTCTTGTCAAATATGATCTGCTTGTGCTGAAGACAGTTCAAGTTATTCGGGATGCTTGCACCAATATTGGGTGTGCTTATCCTCGTTCATATCAAATCGACTGGAGCGACGCGAAGGTATGGGAAGACATGCTTCGTTCGCCAACCGGCGTCTTTCAGATGGAATCAGCCTTTGCGTTCCAGTCGCTCAAGAAATACAAGCCGGTCTCTATTCAGGATATGTCACTGATCACGGCGTGTCTTAGGCCGTCTGGCGCGTCATACAGGGACGCTGTGTTCGAACACAGGAAGAATATCAATCCGACGAGGCAGATGGATGAATTATGGTCTGACACGCTTGGGTATTGCGTTTATCAAGAACAAATCATCAAAGCGCTGATGGAATTGTGCGGATTCTCAGGCGGTCAGGCTGACACCGTACGGCGTGACATTGCAAAAAAGAAGCCAGAAAAAATAGCGAAGGATATCATTGATATCAAAAACGGATACGCTGAGAAACATCCCAATCTGACCAGAGAAGAATCTGATAGTGAGTGCAGTCAGTTTGTGCAGGTCATTTCAGACGCGTCAGGGTACTCGTTTGGTTACAATCATTCAACCGGATACTGCCTCCTCGGTTACCTCTGTGCTTATTACCGCTACTACTATCCGCTGGAATTCATCACGTCGTTCCTAAATAACGCAGCGAATGACGATGATATTTCAAACGGAACGGCGCTGGCCGAGTTGTATGGAATCAAAGTTTCTTCGCCAAAGTACGGGAGTTCGAGGGCCGTGTACTCCATGAACAAGGAAACCAATACCATCACGAAGGGATTGGAGTCGGTCAAGTTTATGAATGCGAACGTGGCCGACCAGCTTTATACCCTTTCGGTGGAGCATCCGGAAATCAAAAGCTTCATGGAGTTGCTCAAGCATATGGCTGGATTGAGCATTAACTCCAAGCAGCTTGGGATTCTGATCGACCTCGACTTCTTCTCCGATTTCGGGAATTCAAACCAGCTTCATATCATCCTCGACTACTTCGACCTCCTCAAGGAAGGGACGGCGACGAAGATTTCCAAGGAGAAGCTGAGCGATGACAGTCTTGAATTCATCGGAGAGTACGCGACCGACGTCGGGAAGAGCGGAAACGTTTTGAAGTCCTATACCATCACGGATATGGATGGGCTGCTGGCCAGGTGCGAGGCCGAGGTAATGGCCGATAAAAGAATCGTGGATAAATCTTTTACGGAGAAGTGCGCGATTCAGAACGAATATCTCGGATATGTAGATATTAAAACCGGGAAACCCGAGGATAGGCGGAGGCTTTGGGTGACCAATGTCATCCAGCTGAAGTCGAAGAATGACAACAGGGTTTGGGCCCACGCCCTGAAGGTCAGGTCGGTCGGGACGGGGAAAGCCGCTGATCTGACGGTCAGGCATTGGCGGTTTGAGATGGACCCCATCGTTGTCAACGATATTATCTACGCCTCTGAAATCCACAAAGAGCGGGGCCAGTACTGGTATCTTGACGAGTATCACGTAGAAATGAATTAAGGAGAGAGAGTATGCCTGAATTTGATGGGATTGACAATTTGCTTACAAATATTGTGATAACCGCTAACGGGACATTCATTGCCACAACTGAGGATGTATCCAAATTATTGAACAACAAAGCGGTTCACGAAGTGCCTGGTGTCAAGAAAGTCGTTCATACCAAGCAGGGAACCACCGTTGTCTTCTTTGAAGATGGGACCAAGGCCTGGAGCAATCCTGAAGAAGGCGTCGATCCCGACCCGTTTGTCGGGTTTTGCATGGCGGTCATGAAGCGGCTGTATGGTTCGACTTCAAACGCGATAAGAGAATATGAAAACCACCTGTCTGGAGGCGGTGCCAATGGCGACAAGAAAGGGAAGCACGAAGAGTAAGCTCCGGACGATCAAGGAGCACGAAGAACTGGAGAGGCGGCTGTACGAGGTACTGATCTCGGGCCGCGTCTCCAGATCGACCAATGTATTTGATGAATTGTGGGCCTATGCCGACGAGATGATGGGCTACTGCCCAGACGAGGAGAATTTTTATGACGACGACTGCTTCGATGAGTGAGAAGCCAAGCTTTTTCATGCCGATGGGCCGGTGCTCTGACATTTCCTTTTGCCTGAAGGAGTGTGCGAGGCGGGATTGCCGTCGAAACCATACGCACACGCCGAAAGACAGGCCCTTTTCGGTGATCATGGATATTGATTGCACGGATTTTGTGGAGGAGAAGCATGAAGGTTGAAATTTTGTCCTATACCAACGACCCGGTCGCGTCTGTAGAGAAAGCGGCCTGTGTTTGCTATGATTCTCAGCCCACCGAGGACGGGAGAATCATGAAGGCCTGTATTAAGTCAGGTCATTCCAGCGTTGTCGAGCATGCGTCGTTCGAATTCGAGATCAGCGGTGTTTCGAGGGCGCTGTTAGCACAATTGACGCGCCATCGGCTGGCGAGTTACTCCGTCAGGTCGCAGAGATATGTGGCTGAGGATAATTTCAGCTACGTCACGCCGCCATCTATTAAAAACAACCCTGATCAGCTGGTCACCTACGATTTCATGATGAAAAAACTGGGCGAGGCGTATCAGGCGCTGGTTTCTGCGGGGATTCCAAAGGAAGATGCGCGGATGCTGCTGCCAAATGCTTGTGAAACCAAGATTGTGATGACAATGAACGCTCGGGAGCTGATCAACTTCTGCCACGAGCGGATGTGCAGCCGCGCCCAGTGGGAAATCCGGGAATTGGCTGTGAAAATGAAGGAAAAAGTACAGGAAATCGCGCCTGAAATTGCGGAGTTTATGGTTCCGAAGTGCGAAGTGTATGAGATTCCGTTCTGCCCGGAGAGGAAATCGTGCGGACGGCATAAAAGCTTGAAGGAGATTGTGAAAGATGAGCAAAGTGAGTGATTTTGAACAGCAAGTGAATCATCCGACCTACTACAACCGGGGAACAATCGAAGTCAGCGACTTCATCGTCCAGCACAAGCTGGACTTTTTGCTTGGAAACGTTACGAAGTACCTGTGCAGGGCAGGATTCAAGGATGACGAGCTTAAAGACCTTATGAAGGCACAGTGGTATCTCAATAAAGCGATCAGTTGTGGCGTTGAGCCGCCGGCGGTTGATGAAAACGCGGTAAACCCCGGCGATTTCGCTGTTGATCAGCGGCTTGATGCGACCAGGACGTCGATCCTGGTCAATTTGATTTTTGGGAATATGGAGCTTGCGGCGAAGCTGCTCGGCGAGTTGATCGCTGAGATGGAGGAGCCGGCTGCGGGGCATGAACCGAAGGTGTATGGGCGTGAGGAAAAGCGGCTGAATGACGAGCGGGTTGTCACACACGAATTCGGCAACTCGGTAAAGAAGGGGATGTATTGATGATGAAGATTACGCTGTACGGGCTGCACGGTTGCCCGATGTGCCATTACCTGGAGCAACTGATGAACGAAAAACACTATACCTTTGTCAAAATCGACGATGAAGAGAAGGTAAAGGCGATGGGCCTCGACTCTGTCCCTACGCTTGAGGTTGATGGGACGAGGATGAATTACGGAGACGCGCTGAAGTTTATCCGGTGCTCCAATGAAAACGGCGGAGTCTGCGCGTCTTGTGTGACGGGAGGTTGGAAAGTATGAGTGACCTTCTGAAGCAGTATGAACCGTATAGGAAAGACCTTGAGTTTATCGATCGGTTCTGCGATGCGGAAAACTCCGCCGCCGGGAGCGATGTAGATCCTAATGGCAACGTTTCCGGGCACAACATCGCGACACTCGCGCCTGAAATCCACAAGAAAGCGAACGTGTTTGCAAACAGGCTCAGAATGCACGACACTCTGAAAGAGCTGTTTGGCAAGGAGCTTGCAGACCAATACCTCGAGGACCTTGAGAACCACCTTCTTTACCGCCATGATGAGGCCGGCATGCCGGTCGGTACGCCATACTGTGTTGCTATCTCACTGTATCCCTTCCTGGCAAATGGTACGGAAATTATGAGAGACAAAAGTACCGCTCCGAAGAATCTGAATAGTATGTGCGGTGCCTTTATTAATCTGGTTTTCTCTATAGCAGGGCAATTTGCGGGAGCTGTGGCCACCCCAAGCTTCTTAACGGTGTTTGCTTATTACTGCATGCTCGAATGGGGAGACGATTTCTATCTTCGTCCAGACGAGATCGTGTATCACACCCTGAAAAAGGATAGGACGATCCTCGAGACAATTCAGCAAGAATACCAGCATGTTACGTACAGCCTGAATTCGCCAAGCGGCAACCGCAATGGTCAATCAGTATTTTGGAACATAGGTTTTTTTGATAAAAACTATTTCACTTCAGTCTTCGATAATGTTTGGTTTCCTGATGGCACGAGGGTTACAGACATCTGGCCTCAGGTCAAATTCATTCAGGAAACCTATATGATGTGGCTCAACAAAGAGCGCGAAAAGTGCATCCTTACGTTCCCTGTAGAATCCTTCTCTCTTCTTCATGACGGAGAGGATTTCGTTGACAAAGAATCCGCAGACTTTGTAGCGAAGATGCATTCGCTTGGGCACAGCTTTTTCATTTACAGCAGCGATTCTGTGGATTCCCTGGCGAGTTGCTGTTTTTCTGGAGACACCAAAGTTTTGGCTAAGAGTTCACAAGGCGTTTATCTTATGCCAATTAAAGAACTTTACGAAATGCCGAGTATGTTTAAGAAAAATTTTACCGTATTTCATAATGGAAGCTGGGTGCAAGCGAAGACAATCGCACTTCCGGCAAGGCCGATGTACTCAATCGAGACGGCAAACAACAAAGTTTTTAAGGCAACCGATAATCATCTCTGGCCAACCATGCGTGGCGATGTACGGTCAGATGATTTAAGGCCAGACGATTATATCATGTTCAATACAATGGCACTCGATGCCGTTAAAGAGCGTGATCTGAAACTTACTTATGAGCAGGGAATTCTGATCGGCATGTATCTCGGCGATGGTTCTATTGATTCCAAAGATGAAAAATACTTCACGGTAAACTACTCATTAAACGAACAGAAATACGCGTCGATGATTTCATACATGAATAAGGGCTTGTCAGACTGCGGCATCGTTTCTGAATTTACTCTTGGCAGAACATACAACCATGTATTTCCCGTGCGCATTTACAGCGAAGATCTTGCTTTGTTCATTCGAGAGTATGTCGGTGGTCAGTACAGTTATGAAAAACGTCTCAACCCCTCTGTGCTTTTGCAGAGCGTTGAGTTCCGTCGTGGCATTTTGGATGGATATTACGCTACAGATGGAGGGAATTCTAACAGGATTTACACCACATCCCCGCAGCTCGCCGGAGATATTGAGGCTCTCTGCACTTCTCTTGGGTTAAATACGATTATCAATATTTCAGACAGGACAGATGAACCTGTGATCATCCGAGGCGAAGAGTACAAGAGAAATTACCCTCTGTACTGTGTGCGGTGGTACTCTCCAAACAACAAGCGCAGCATGAGTGATGTATTTAAGATCGTTAACAACTCCGTATTCTTTAAGGTTAAAAACGTTGAAAGAGTAAACTATGATGACGACAAAGTGTATTGCTTTGAGCGCAAAAATCAGGACGAACCCTACTTCACACTTCCGTGTGGAGCAATCACTCACAACTGTCGCCTCCGCAACGCACTTGACGAAGAAAAGAACACATTCTCATACACTCTCGGTGCGGGCGGTATTGCGACAGGCTCTAAATGTGTTATGACTTTGAATCTTAACCGTCTTGTGCAGAATGCGATGCGCAAAAAGTACAACTTTGAATCTGGTCATGTTGCCGAGGTTCGTGATCCCGCAAGGCTTGATGAAAATCTTGACGCTATCTGCGTGGAAGTGCGCAAAGAAGTCAAGAAGGTACATAAGTATCTGATCGCGTTTGAAAAAATCATGCGGGACATGCTCGACAAGCATATGTTGAGTACGTATGACGCAGGGTTTATTTCTCCAGAGAAGCAATTCCTAACAGTTGGCGGTAACGGAACAAATCAGGCCGCACAATATCTTGGATTAACCATCAATGACAATCCTGAATACAAGAAATTTATTCAGCGCATCTTCAGCACCATCTCTGAGGTAGACAGGGAGGACAGGGACAAAGAACACGGTATTAAGTTTAATTTCGAGCTTGTTCCGGCGGAAAATTTGGGCGCGAAGAATGCTAAGTGGGATAAGAAAGACGGCTATGAGACAGCCGGTGCCGACATTTACAACTCCTATATCTATCTCCCAGAGGATACTACCATGTCTGTGCAGGAGAAATTCCGTCTCCATGGCGAAGAATACACTGGGTATTGCGATGGCGGCTCCGCTCTTCATGTGAATCTGAAAGAGCATCTCACCTATGAACAGTACAAGTGGCTTATGAAATACGCCATCAAGAATGGCACCACCTATTACACCTATAACATTCCATTCACAGAATGCAAAAGCTGCAAACATATTACGAAGCAGCTGGTGCATAAGTGTCCGGAATGTGGTAGCGAAGATTTGGATTATGCCACGAGGGTCATAGGGTACGTATCTAAAGTTTCTAATTGGAGTCCAGAACGTCAGGCCGAATTCAAACGGCGGTATTTTGCGGAGGGTATCGATAAATGATTAAATACACCGAATACGCCCTTACCTTCGCAGAAACCCCCGACGAAGCCGCTCTCGTCATCAACATTTCCAACTGCCCACATCGCTGTCCGGGCTGTCACTCGCCTTATCTTCAGGAGGACACGGGGAACGAACTGAGTGTTCCCCTCCTCCTTGACCTCATCGGCCAGCACCGGGACGAGATCACCTGTGTCTGCTTCATGGGCGAAGGTCAGGACGTCAACGCTCTTCGCATGCTCCTCGAATGGACACGCTCAACAGAGCTTAAAACGGCCCTCTATTCGGGTTCCGACTCGGTCGATATGTTTCTCCTCCCCTACCTTGATTACCTCAAATTGGGGCCCTACAAGGCCGAATTCGGGGGTCTGGACAAGAAGACCACGAATCAGCGCTATTATAAGGTCAATCACACCGGCGACGGCCCCGTCCTCGAAGACATCACCTATAAATTCTGGAGGCATTATGAGTAATAGAATTGCCAAATTTGAAAAAGTATCCTACGAAGAATTCGAGAAAAGCATGAAGGATGTTTTCTTCGACCTCTACTCCGACCGCGCCATCCGCGAATTCTACGACGCGATCCAGCTTCCCGCCCGTTCCACCTCCGGCAGTGCTGGCTACGACTTCCGCACCCCCGTGCCGCTTGCGCTCATCGACTGGAGAGATGTCGTCTTCCCGACTGGCATCCGGTGCAAGATGGCTGACGGCTGGGTCCTCCTGATCGCGCCCCGCTCCGGGCTGGGCTTCAAGTACACCACCCGGCTGGCAAACACCGTCGGCGTGATCGACTCCGACTATTACAACGCCAAGAACGAGGGCCACATCAAGGTCAAGCTCCGTACTGAGCAGTCATTGCATGGCATTCACGACAACGTCGAGATCCCCCAGGGCGCGGCGATCTGTCAGGGCATCTTCGTTCCTTACGGCATCACTGAGGACGACGCTTGTGACGGCGTCCGCACCGGCGGCTTCGGGTCCACTGGTGCCTAATGCCAACTGAGTAAAGCACGAGTTAAAAATGGGGCTATTTGAGCGGCGGTTTGCTACTCAGATAGCCCCATATCTTTGGAGGGTTTAAATGGATGACTTAAATAATCGGCCAAAAAACGGAAATGTTGACTTGATTTTTGGTAAAGGCTATAATGAAACTGTTGAGACGGGTGTCGTACCAACAGTGAATCTTGACAACTCATTTGTGCAGGATGACCTCAAGGAGGTCATCATGAGCAGTGAAATGACTTTGATTTCTTTCGTCCGGCAGTGGCTTGAAAACTATAAGCACAACACGGTCAAGCCATCGACGTTCAGTCGGCTCGAACAATCGGTTGACAAGCTCGAGGCTTTCAAAATATCGGCCATGCCGCTGAAAGATATTAATCTCTTCGTCCTGCAAGGCTACGTCAATGAGCTTGTGCGTACAGGCCTCTCCATGTCTACCGTCAAAAAACAGATAGAGATCGTAACCGCGCCGCTCAAAGTCGCAGCAGCAACGCACATCATCCAGACCGATCCGACCTTCGGCATTAAAATGCCAGCCAAGTCGGCCATTCAGAAGAAGACAAAGAAAATTCTCCCGTACACCAAAGAAGAGCAGGAAAGGTTGCTTGCCGCAACGGCATCCCGCGAACGTTCCTCATTCCCCACAATCGAATTAATGATCGAAACGGGGATTAGGCCGGGAGAAATGCTTGCCCTGAAATGGGATGACGTTGACATTGACCGGCGAAGAGTGCGCGTCCATGCCACCATCAGAGACCTACACGATACCGCTGACTCGTTTTATCAGGACAGCCCGAAGAGTGAGTCGAGCAACCGCATCGTGCCGCTGACAGACAAGGCCATCGTCCTTCTTAAGGAGCTATGGTCGAAGAGCACGTCTGAGTGGGTCAATGATTTCAGAGGGCACCGCCTGTCGTAC
>Ga0326511_10005165_pt1 | contig 10343 bp, 8 predicted proteins | sample 0_2496_0518_D_FD_203701 | JGI IMG/M metagenome (GOLD analysis project Ga0326511, IMG submission 203701) | Bovine rumen microbial communities from UC Davis, California, United States - 0_2496_0518 | ecosystem: Host-associated > Mammals > Digestive system > Stomach > Rumen | place: USA: California... | reverse complement strand
TCTCTGAGAGCTGTTACGGAAGAAGTGTCGCCTTCATAGACATAGACCTTGTCGCCGGGCTTCATGCCAAGTTCTACAAAGTAAGCAGCTGCTGCCGCGCCGATGCCTGCGTTGTCGCCCTTGACGTTGGAAACCGCTGTGCTCTCGAGACCGGCGATGATGCGGTCGAATGCGACATACGGAATACCCGCGTCTACGATCTGCTGGATCGCGGACTGAACTGTGTCATCCAGAGGCTGAACAACGATCGCGATGTTCTTCTCGCCCTTGGAGATGATGTCTTCGATTGTTGTGATCTGCTCTGCTGCGCTTGCGGAAGTAATCAGCTCTGCAGAGTATGTGCCTTCAGCGTTGACTTCCTCTACCTTTGCCTTTGCAAATGTTGCAACGGAACCTGTCCAGCCATGATCCTCAGATGCTGTCAGTACATAGATGTGTGTCTGATCACCGGATGCTTCTGCCGGAGCTGCCTGACCGTCAGCCGCAACTGTTGACTCTGTCTTCTCCTCAGCAGGTGCCGAAGCGCTGCCGGAAGATGATCCACCGCAGGCTGCAAGGCTCAGTGCCATAAAACCTGCAAGAAGTGCTGCCATAAATTTCTTCTTCATAACTACCTCCATTTTTGTAAAAGTGTTTATGTTCTGTCGAACTGGTATTATTGTACCAATCCGGCATAGTTTGTTCTTTTCAACTGGTTCATTCATAATATCGTCTGTTGCAATCTCATAGGCGGTTCCTGCCGACATTGCAACAAATGACTAGCATTCGTTGCGCCGTTGTTCAAAGTTCTCGGTTCCCTCCTCCGCGTTGTGAACATCGCGTATCATCGGTTCTCAGGAACCGTTACCATCCTTCCAATCTGCGAAGAAGCCATGGCTGCGAAGATCACTCTCATCGACTTCAGCGCCTCTTCTCCTGTACATCTGCAAGGCTTCCCGGTCAGAATACACTCCACGAATTCATCTATGACGCCGGAATTCATACTCTTGCCGGTTCCGATTGTCTGGTCATTGTTGGTAATCATGTCTTCCGTGGAAAGGAAATTTTGTCTGCCGTCATCTGTCTCCAATATCAGACTGTACTCACGGTCATCATAGCAGCGGATCGATCCTCCGGTTCCGTGCACTACAATTGAATTATATTCCTTACCGTAGTCCGTCCAGCTGGCATGCATAGTGCCTGTTATGCCGCTGTCTGTGCGATAAATGCACCACGCGTTGTCCTCCACATCAATCAGGTTTCCGTCCGGATAGCGCTTGTCCAGCGTTGCGGTGTGCGCATATACCTGCGTGATCGGCTCCCCGATTAGATAGTGCGCAAGGTCTGTCTTGTGGATACCCAAATCCGCCAGCGCTCCCATGCCGGCTGCGTTCTTCCTGAAGAACCACGTGTCTTCCGTGCCGGTCCATCGCTCCGGTCCGGCGTGGCCGAACTTGGTCTCAAAGGACAGCACCTTTCCGATTGCCCCCTCCGCTATCAGGTCATGGGCTTTTTTGTGGGCTGATGAAAACCGCTGATTCTGTGCAATCATGAGAAGCTTGCCCGCTTTGCGGGCTTCCTCGACCATAGCGGTGCATTTTTCAATCGTCACATCCATCGGCTTCTCGCATAGCACATGCTTGCCGGCCTGCAGGGCTAAAATAGTATCATGAGCGTGCATCGCATTTGCCGTACAGACGCTGACAGCGTCCAGATCCATCGCGACCATCTCCTCTACGCTGCCGCAGACAATGCCTCCGTATTTCTTCTGCATGTCTTCCGCCTTGCTTCTCGTACGGTTATAGAGCGCTTCAATCTCGACATTTTCATTTGCCGCGTACTCCGGCAGATGCCTTCTCACTGAGATAGCTCCGCAGCCGATTACACCTATCTTTAGTTTGCGTTCTTTTTCCATAAAATCTCCTTGATATATGACAATAGTACGATCAGCTCAATTATGTATCAGCGAGCATACGCCAAAAGCGGCCGGAATCTTCTTCCGGCCGCAATGTGCAGGCTAATCTTTTATTGGTAGCGCGGGTCAGCCGCCATGCACTCTGACCTGCGTGAAAGGGACAGTAACTAATATGCCGTGAAATTTATTCCGGCTTGTACTCATCAAAATCATAGTGGATAGTTCCGAACGGAGTCTCCTGATCACGAATTGCGATAGACTTAGCCATCTTCTTGATCTCATCGACTGTTACGCTGCGGCCGAGCTCGTTCGAGAGAACAACACCCTCGGAAAGCAGAGCTGTCTGCATTGCGATGTACGGGGAGTCGATTCTTGTCTCGTCGGTCAGGATGCCGCGAAGGTAGCTGTACCACTGCAGCTGGTTGTCATTGTACATCTCCAGTTCCGGATGGATCAGCAGTTCCTGCATGCCGGTCGTGTCGCCGATCGCGCAGTCGAGCTGTGTCTCGAAGAGCTGGTTCTCATCATTGATGCCGTAGTATGTAAGTCTCGGCTTCTGAAGGTCGCCGCCGCCCATGATCTGGCCGCCTTCCGGAACTGCCATCGGGCCGCCGGTCTGGTCAACGTCTGTGAACTTAAGTCCGCCGAGGGAGCCTGCGATGAATGTGCAGCCGATATCTTCCATATGGATCGCCCAGTCCTCATAGATGTCCATGCAGATGTCGCCCTTGAAGCGTGCCATGCCTACGCCGAGGTCCTCGACCGGAGCAGTGCGGTTCGTCAGCTTGTCGATCGCCGGATGTGTCCAGTATCTGGAGCTCTGGAATCCGTAGACGCTCTCAAGCTCCGGCATGCCGAGGACATAGAGCATCTGGGCAAGGTGATAAATGCCGAGGTCGAACAGCGGTCCGTGGACGCCGATGTTCGGGTCGATGAAGTCACGGCTGAAGAACGGCATATCATAGCCCGGACGGCCCTGACGTCTGTGGCCGACGCTGCGTACGTGATAGATCTCACCGAGCTTGCCTTCTGCGATCATCTTCTTGGCGATACGTGTCTGCGGGTTGTAGATGGAGCTGATCTGGATCGCCAGCTTCTGGCCGTACTTCTTCTGTGCGTCATAGAGGATCTTGGCATCCGCATAGCTTGCTGCCATCGGCTTCTCAGAGTAGCACGGGAATCCTGCTGCCATAACTGCGGTTGCGACGGATGTGTGAAGGTTGTTGTGTACGCAGACTTCGACTTCGTCGATGTCGTCACGCTTAAGCATCTCACGGAAATCCTGATACAGGTTCTCCTCTGCGATGCCGTACTGCTTGCCCCATGCAAGGAGCTTCTCTTTGTCGATCTCAGCTGCCGCGACGACCCTGAGGTTCTGTCCGCGCTTGTTGAGGTTCTTGATAACGGTCATGTGTCTGTGGGAGATCATTCCGCAGCCGATGATGGCGATTCTAAGTTCTTTCATACTGATATCCTTTCTTATTATTATTTGCTTTTTTGCAATTATCTGTTCTTTTGATAGTTACCTTTTACTTTGGCGCCCGCGCGGCCTCACTGGGACGTGCCGCGCGGCGCACCGATCTGATTCACGGATAATATCCGTTCTTTATTACCAGCCGAGGATCTTCAGATACTCACGGCTTCTTCTTGCGCACTCCAGCGGCTCCATCTCATAGTGTTCATCCTGCTCTACGATAACAAACTGAGCGTTGGCCTCAAGGCTTGCCTCAAGGACCGGCTCCCAGATCATCTGGCCAAATCCGACCGGACGGAACCCGAAGTAGCCTGTGTCGCCCTCGGACTCCTCTTCCTCGATACCGATCAGCTTGTACATGTTCTTGACTTCACCCTTCTTGATGTAGTCCTTGAGATGGACGACCGGAATGCGGTCTGTGTACTTACGGATGAATCCCGGGGCATCGCCTGTAGCTACATCACACCAGCAGGTGTCAAGCTCGGGCATCAGGTTGTCATGCGGGATTGAGTCAAACATGACATCATAGCCCCACTGGCCGTCCGCCATCTTGACGAACTCGAAATCATGGTTGTGATACAGGAAAGTCATGCCTGCGTCGTGGATCTTCTGACCAACTTCGTTCAGCATGGGAAGGAACTTCTTGAAGCCTTCCGGATTGACCGGGCGGTACTCTTCTGCCATATACGGCATTACCAGGAACTTCACGCCGATCTTCTTGTAATCAGCGATGATGGTGTCGAGGTCTTCCATCATCTCGGCGAATGCTACGTGCGCGCTGATCGGAATGAGGCCGATCTCATCCAGCACTTCTTTGACATACTCCGGAGCAAGTCCGTAGAGACCTGCCAGCTCAACGCCGTCATACCCCAGGTCCTTTACCTGCTGCATTACGTTCTTAAAGTTCTCCGGAGTGTTCTCAAGGAGATCTCTGAGGCCGTAAACCTGAATTCCAACCGGAAGCTTCTTGCTCATTTTTGGTTCCTCTCTTTCTTCATTATTACTTTTTCTATGCTGCAGCGGGGATGTCTTACCGATGCTGTCAGGCTGTTTCATCGCCGCAGCTTTTTATTGTTTTTCGTTCTGTATATATAGTAGCGGTTTCTATGATTTCATTCTTTTCCGAGGTTTTAGTTTGCGAATCATCTATTGCAGGTTCCCGACCCGTTTTTGAACGGTTTGCAACAAATGCATTTGATTTGTTGCATCAAGATCGGCTGTTCAGATATTGGGAATCTTCCCCAGCGCCTCGTTCATCTCATCCAATTTGTCAGTATCAATGCCTCTCTCGGTCAAAAGATCTCTGAGCGTCATCTTTCCCAGTGCCTGCATCATATCTTCAAATGTCATCTCCGGTGTGAACGGAACGATCTTCTCTCGCATTTTCTGTATAGTTCCAGAGAGCACTTCTCTGGCTTTGGGATTTCCGAAGATTCGGGATATACTGCAGTCGAGACTCAGCCATGCCAGAGCGTCATCATTGACATGCGGTCGAAGCACAGGCCTTAGCAGCCCTTCATTTCCATAGTCGCCAAAAAGGTCTCGCAGCCAGCTGATGCTGTCCTCTACCCATCCGGACGCGCGGTCTGGGATCAGAGTCTCGCAGCTCTGCACGGAATGGTCGCCGGTGGAGAAACCGTGAGGTCCGTACGCGTAAATATGGCACTCAAACGTTGTGTGGTAACGATTAAGGGCATCTATCATATCAATTGTATTTTGAATCGGAACTACGCTGTCCGTCCGGGTTGCATACAGAAAGCAGGGACAGGTATTTTCATCCACATGCTCCGGAATTCCCGGCATGCTGATTCCCAGCTCCAATGCGGTCTCTTCTCGGAGAACCGGATACCCAAGGATTGCGGCTGCCGGACGATGGCATGCCATAGTCGCTGCAGCTCCTGCGAGATGACCTCCGGCTGAAAAACCAATCGCGGCAATCTTGTCTTTTATCACATGCCATTTCTCAGCATTTTCCAGAATGCACTCCATGGCCTGCTCATAGTCCAGAAGAGGCTGCGGCCACTCGCTGTACTCTCCTACTGAGTAGCGCAGGATAAAGGCGTGGTATCCTGCCTTCATGAAAGCAAATGCGACAGGATCCGCCTCCCGATCTGAGCAGAACAGATACCCACCTCCCGGGATCACAAGTACTGCAGGACGGGCTGTGATACCTCTGAACTCTCCTCCGACGTCCTGGATCATTGCTGTTAAAGTCACGTTTCTCTCTTCGGACAGTGTAATTATCTCCTGATGCATTTCATTTTTCCTCCGAATCTGTTCGATTATTGCAAATAAAAAATCCCAGCTCCTTACGTTTTGCGCCGGAGCTGGGATCTGGATATTATTATTTATTCAAAATCAATGGACTTTCCGGTCCGTCCGGACTCTCTGACCGCATCCATCAGCCGAAGCACGCGGCGTGTTTCGGGAATCTTGACCAGGAACTCCTCCTCACCGTGCCATGCTTTGACATAGTTCTCGAAGTAATTTCTATGGTTGGTATCGACTTTCGGAAGTTCCTCGGTGAGGATCTTGCCTTCCGGCGGCGGTCCGAAGGATCTTGTCGGGCCTGCAGCCGTCATGGTTCGCTTACCGCCGACATTCTGCAGAAGGCCTGCAGTACGGACGATCTTGCCTTCCGGTCCGAAACCGTCGACATAGGCACTGCCCTTGTTGCCGCCTAGGAACCAATGGCGCTCGAACCACTTGTCATGCATCTTGTCAGTCAGGAAGTAAGTGCCCAGCTCCAAAGTAGCTGTAACACCGTTGTCAAAGCGCATCATGATCTGGAAGTAGTCATCAACCTCCGTGTTGATAACGTTACGGATGTCGGCAAATACGGATTTAAGCTTTGCGCCGGGGAACATCCAGCAGAACTGATCCAGGAGATGTACGCCCCAGTCATAGAGCATTCCGCCGCCCTCGCTGACGAAGACATGCCAGTCGTGCATATTGCCGTTAAAGCCATAGAGCATGCTCTTGACACAGTAAATATCGCCCAACGTGCCTGAATCATAGACAGCCTTCGCTGTGCGGAAGTCGGGGTCGAAACGGCGCTGATGGTGAACTGTGAACTTCACGCCATTTGCCTTGACCGCAGCTTCCATCTCGTCGAGCTCTTCGAGGCTCATTGCGATAGGCTTCTCACAGATGATGTCTTTCTTCGCATTTGCAGCCTGGATGACCAGATCCTTGTGGAACCTATTGTTCGCGGCGATCAGAACTACATCAACCTCAGGATCGGCCATCAGTTCTTCGTTGCTGGCATATCTCTTGAGTCCTTCTGTAACGTCCTCAAGCTGCGTGGGATCAATGTCCGCGAAACCGATCAGTTTGATTCCGGGGAAGTCGAGAAGCATTTTCTCGTGCTCATGACCCATGAATCCATGTCCGATAATCGCAATTCCGATGTCTTTCATGTGTACCCTCCTTTTATATAAATCATTGATCGAACTCTTCTGATAAATTTATTTTAGTAAAAGAAGGACCCCTGTTCTTTTCATGAGTTTCTGTGATAGATACTTTCATTGCAAATAAAGCGAGTTGACGCTCGATTGTGCAACAAACAAACAAAGTCTGTTTCATTTCTTGCATTTTGATGCAAGCAATACACACTCTGCCGGGTTGGTGCCAATTGGATGGCAAAAAAAGAGATACCTCCTCTCCGGGGAGATATCTCTAAAAAGATTCATACGGTTATCCGATGATTAATTGCCTTCTACAAACGCTTTGACCTGTTTATAGATGCCTTCACCGTCCAACATATACTTGTGGATCAGCTCTTCCGCGGATCCGGACTCGCCGAACTTATCCCGCATACCTATCCTGTACATCTTCGTCGGGCACTTCTCTACAAGACACTCAGCGACTGCGCTGCCGAGACCGCCGATGATATTGTGCTCTTCAGCAGTTACAACTTTGCCGGTCTTTGCGGCACTCTTTACGATCAGTTCCTCATCCAGAGGCTTGATGGTGCAGATATTGATGACTTCCGCGTCAATACCGTCCCTATTCAGCATCTCCGCTGCCTCAAGAGCAGACGCCACGCAGAGACCGGTGGCGATAATACTCACATCTTTGCCTTCACGAATAACCCTGCCCTTGCCGATCCGGAAATCGTAATCCTCGTCAAAAACAACCGGCACCGGAGCACGTCCGAAACGAATATAGACCGGACCTTCGTACTTAGCAGCTGCTTTGACAGCTTTTCTGGCCTCTGTGTCATCCGCGGGGCACATGACCACCATTCCGGGGATCGTGCGCATAAGAGCAAGGTCTTCCAGACACTGGTGAGACGCGCCGTCCTCACCGACACTGATGCCGGCGTGTGTCGCGCCGATCTTCACATTGAGGTGCGGATAGCCGATAGAATTGCGAATCTGCTCAAATGCACGTCCTGCGGCAAACATAGCAAATGTGCTTGCGAAAGGAACCATTCCGGCCGCTGCCAGACCTGCCGCGATGCTCATCATGTTGCTCTCGGCAATACCGCAGTCTATATGCCTGTCAGGATATACTTTCCTGAATTCGCTGGTCTTTGTAGCGCCCGCAAGGTCGCAGTCCAGAACAACGAGACCCTGCATCTCAGCGCCAAGCTCTGCGAGTGTTTTGCCATATGCTTCACGTGTTGCGATCTTCTTTACATCACTCATAAGGTCTCATCAATCCTTTCCAGCTCTTCCATGGCGGCCTCATACTCTTCCGCGTTGGGAGCCTTTCCGTGCCAGGCAGCCTTGTTCTCCATAAAAGAGATTCCCTTACCCTTTAAGGTCTGGCAGATGATCACGGTGGGCATTCCCTTCGTGGCTCTGGCTTCCGCAAATGCCGATGCCAGCTGCGTAAAGTCATGACCGTCCTCCACATTAATCACGTGGAAATTAAAAGCCTCGAACTTCTTGTCAATCGGATAAGGATTGTTGACTTCCTCGAGCGTTCCGTCGATCTGAAGGTTATTGTTATCTACGATCACGCACAGGTTATCGAGCTTCTTTGCGCCTGCGAACAGGGATGCCTCCCATACCTGGCCCTCCTCTATCTCGCCGTCGCCGATCAGTGTATATACGCGGTAATTCTTGTTTTGAAGTTTTGCCGCCAGCGCCATGCCGACTGCACAGGAAATACCCTGTCCCAGGGATCCTGAACTCATGTCTATACCTGGCAGACAGTGCATGGACGGATGTCCCTGCAGGCGTGAGCCCAGATGCCGGAATGTCTTTAGTTCTTCTCTGTCAAAATATCCCTTTTCCGCCATCACACCGTAAAGGCCGGGGCAGGTGTGTCCCTTGGAGAGGACGAATCTGTCTCTGTCGGGGTCTTTGGGATTTTCAGGATCCACGTTCATCTCTTCCATGTAGAGATACGTATATATCTCTGCTGAGGAAAGGGATCCGCCGGGGTGTCCCGCCTTGGCATAGAAAACTTCAGTAATGATATTCTTACGCACCTGATTGGCTGTCTTCTTCAGTTCCTGAATTGTCACTTGGCGCCTCCCTGACCATAATACGCATTTGCGCCATGCTTTCTGTAATAGTGCTTGTCCTGGAGCTCCTGCGGTGCGGGAGCTACTTTGGGATTAATGAGTTCTGTCCTGAACGCCATCTTGGCGACTTCTTCCAGAACTACTGCGCAGTGAACAGCATCCTCAGGGCTCTTGCCCCATGCAAACGGTCCGTGATTCTTGCAGATAACTGCGGAGACCGCCTCAGGATCCTTCCCAAGACGGGCGAACTCATCCACGATCAGTTTTCCGGTGTTAAGTTCGTATGCTTCCTCAATTTCCTCCCCTGTCAGGCAGCGCAGGCACGGAACTTCTCCATAGAAGTAATCCGCATGGGTCGTCCCGTAACAGGGAATGCTCCTGCCGGACTGCGCCCAGCTGGTCGCGTATGAGGAATGGGTATGTACGATTCCGCCGATCTTATCAAAGTTCTTATAGAGCCATGCGTGAGTGGCTGTATCGGAGGAGGGGTTCATCGCCCCCTCCACCTTGTTGCCGTCGAAGTCAACGACCACCATGTCCTCCGGTCTCAGCTCTTCGTAAGGAACGCCGCTAGGTTTGATGACAAAAAGCTTTTTTTCTCTGTCAACACCGCTGACGTTACCCCATGTAAAAGTGACTAATCCATATTTTGGAAGCAGCATGTTAGCTGCGTAGACTTCCTTTTTCAGTTCTTCCAGCATTTGACAGCCTCCCGCTCAACATTCAGGCAGCTCTTGTAGTCTGCGATAAACTTATTGAAACCATCCACTTCTTTCTGATCCGCAGTGACTGTGGCCGACTTGCAGCCGTGGAAAACTTTGTTATCCAGATAATCTTCCAGTGTCTCGTCTTCTTTCCAAAGCATGTATGCGCACAGAAGTGCCATGCCGTAAGGGCCTCCCTCTCCGGCAGTTTCCATAACGGATACCGGTGTGTCAATTGCTGCAGAGAGAACTCTCTGTCCCACTTCCGGTGTCTTGAAGAAGCCTCCGTGGCCATAAATCTTGTCGATCGCCACATTTTCCTGATGCAGGATGTCCATGCCGATTTTCAGAGTCGCCATCGCAGAGTAGAGATGGGTCCTCATAAAATTCGCCAGCGTGAACTTAGAGTCCGCTTTTCTCATGAAGAGGAGCCGGCCTTCATTTAAATCTGTTACGCCTTCGCCGGAGAAGTAGTTGTAGCTGAGAAGGCCACCGCAGTCATCGTCGCCTCTAAGGGCTGCTTCAAACAATTTCGTATACAGAGTATTGGTATCGACTATGAAGCCGAATTCGCTCAGAGACTCCCTGATCAGTTTGACCCAGGCGTTGATGTCGGAGGTGCAGTTGTTACAGTGCACCATTGCGACAGGCTTGCCCGCAGGGGTCGTCACCATGTCGATTTCTCTGTGCATTTTCAGCTTTTTGTCAGTCACGACCATGGCAAAATCGCTGGTACCCGCGCTCACATTACCGGTCCTTACGCGGACGGAATTGGTGGCGACCATACCGGTC
>Ga0326511_10005162_pt1 | contig 10344 bp, 23 predicted proteins | sample 0_2496_0518_D_FD_203701 | JGI IMG/M metagenome (GOLD analysis project Ga0326511, IMG submission 203701) | Bovine rumen microbial communities from UC Davis, California, United States - 0_2496_0518 | ecosystem: Host-associated > Mammals > Digestive system > Stomach > Rumen | place: USA... | reverse complement strand
AACGGCACTATGACCTACTGCATCTATCTCGCCCCTGCTGACATGAGTGGTTACAACGTGTGCCCCAATAGCCAGTATTGCAAGGCTTTCTGCTTGAACGGCAGCGGACACAATAAGGCAGCACAATTGCAGCAGATTGATAACGGTGGTGACGTGTACGATTCCTTTGTCAACAGGTCTCGCATCAAGAAAACTAAGATGTTCCACGAGGATAAGGCTACCTTTATGCGCCTGCTCGTGCATGAGATTAAAAAGTTTAAGAAACAGGCAGAGAGCAAGGGCATGGCTTTCTCCGTCCGTCTCAACGGCACAAGCGACCTGTCACCGCTGGCTTTCAGAGACCCAGAGACAGGAAAGAATATTTTAGAGATTTTCCCCGATATTCAGTTCTACGACTATACCAAAGTTCCTACCCGCATCAAACTGATGCAGCAGTACCCGAACTATGACCTTACATTGTCCTACAACGGCTACAATTGGGATGATTGCGAAAAGTTCCTCAAAGCAGGTGGTAAGGTGGCTGTAGTGTTCTATGACGAGAAACTGCCAAAGAGTTTTCACGGCTTTCCTATCTGTGACGGTAATACCTATGACATGAGGTATCTCGACCCTGCCAGTCACATTGTAGGTCTCCACTATCACAAGACCGCCAACGACTACTATATTGACGAGAAAGACGGTAAGCGCAAATTTAGAGTGCCAGACACTCCGTTTGTGATTAAGATTAATGACCCCAATATTGATTGGGTTTTCTAACCAGAGATAAAAAAAGTTGGGGAAAAGTTTGGTTATTCCAAAAATTTTCCCTAACTTTGCACCCAGAAACAACAACATTAAACAATAAGAGTTATGGAAAGAAAAGATTTCTACAAAGAGGGAAACAAGGTGCTTACTGATGCAGAGTACAACGAGTTTATGACTACGTTTGAGGATGCAGAAGAGGCTTGTCTGGAGATTGTCAGCAACGTGTGCGAGGCTATCACTGGCGTTATGACGAAACTCTATGAGAAGCGTGCCGCTACTGAGTTTGTTGGTGAGCGTTTTACTATCATCAACAGGATTGGTGACATTACCTTTATCGACAGGTACGAGGACGATACCAACGAGAGGTCTCTGGATGAGATTGACAACGTGAATTTGGCAATGGATATTCTGGCAGAAATGCTTTAATTTAAAACAATAAGAGTTATGGAACACAAGGATTATTACGACGAAATCAAGCACTTGCACAAGTGCATCGTCGCAGACATTTTCGGTCTTATGGTTGACCACAACAAGCGGGTTGTTGACCTTGCAGGCAGTCAAGCCCCTTACGCTTACATTATCGGTGTCCCAGATTTTGATTGGGATATTGACTATATCGAGGGAGAGGTGCTGAAAGTTATCATCGAGGATGGGCACATCGAGTTTGATGTTAATTGGAATATCGACACCGAGGAATACCTTGCCCAGAACCCCAATGAGAACGACGATATTGGGGATTTATACCAGAGCATACCAGCCAACGATTTCGAGAGGATTGTGCCCTGCGCAGGTCTTTCCAGTGTGTACGAGGCAGTCTATGAGTATCTGGAGAACGGCTACAAGGGTGACGCAGACGAGGACTTGACCAGTGATAAGTAATAACAATTAAACAATATAAAGATATGAGTAAGACTATTAGAGTTACGTTAGACATTGTTGTCGATACGGATTTAACCAGTGCTGATGAAATTATGGAGCACCTTAATTTCGACTTCGTTGAGGCTGACGAAGATGGTGTAGAATTGGAAGATGTTCCAGAGGTTAATAATTTCTACATAGTATAAGTTTGACCATAATTGTAAAATGTTTTAAGTTTTTTTAAGAGTGGGAATCGCAATATTATTTGTGATTCTCATTTTTTTTATATATCTTTGCACCAGTTGAACATTAAACAGGAAAACGACAATGGAGAAAGACGAAAGTAAAATCTTTGAAAAGTTCTACGGCAAAAAGGTTTGTACGGAGAAACTAAACGTGGAGGGCTATAAGAAACCTATCCAGTTTGACATCTATGATGGCTATGCCGTCTGCCCAGATTACAGGGGACACAGGTTAGAAATGACATATCCCCAGATGAAGGCTGTGAAGGATTCTAAGGAGTTCTCAGACGCTATCATGGAGTATGTGAGTGGAATCAACAGCGTGGGCGAGATAAGCGTCCTACACGTCCTTATAACGTTTGCTACGGTATATAGAGACGGCGTGGAGATTCCAGCAAAATAGCAACAAACACGAAACACTTTAATCCAAATTCATTATGGCAAGAAAATACACTATTCAACTTAATTACAATGCTTCTATAATCGTCGAAGTCACTGGCAACGACGAGGGCGAGGCTCTGGAGAACGCAAGGAACTATGCCGAGGATGCAGACATTCGTGAGTTCACCATTGGTAACGAACGTGAAAGTCAAATACTCAGACAGGGTTAGTTCTTCATAGTTTTAGTTTTTTATTGTTTTTATTGTTATCAGAGGGCACAGGACTATTCCTGTGCCCATTTTTGTTGTGAAGTGTTAAAAAGTTATATAAGACAATAAGTTTTTCTTGATTTTCTTTGGTATATTAGATTTTTTTCCTAACTTTGCACCGTCAAACAATTTAAACAATATCATTATGAAGAAAGAAACGTACCTTAGAAAGGCTGGGGAGTTATACGATAGTATTCTACCCATCCAGAGAGAGATTAGAGAAAAGAGTGAGAAGTATCTCCAGATGGTTTTAGCCGAGCATGACGGCAAAATCGACTTCAACGACTATGACCGACAGGAGTGGGTTTCTGTGCCCTACGACGGCGGCAACCATCCAGAGTACGCCAGCAATTGTTTCTCTACCGTCAACGGTGTGTTTACTGACAAGAAAGGTTGTATCTACCTTGACATTGAGGATTGCAGTGAGTACCCTCTTAGTGATGTGAATTGGGATGATGTTTACAACGTCGCCGACTACATTCAGAACCAAATCCTTAATAAAGGTTAAAGAAATGCAGAAAGTTGGGGAATCTCTTGGTTAATTCCCAGATTTTCCCTAACTTTGCAACGTCAAACAATAAAAACAACAAAGATATGAGTACAAGAAGTGTTATTATCGTTAAAGTCCGCAAAGAGGACATCGGTAAAGAAATGAAGTTCAATGAGGCTATGCTGCCAATGCCCCTTGATAATTGGGATTGCAAAGACCCGACTACAGGAGAGGTCTGGCGCAAAGAGGGTGGTGAGAACCTGTGTGAGCCTGTAGTGATTAACGAGCAGTATCTGGCTATCTACTGCCATTGGGATGGCTATCCCTCTGGTGTCGGTGCTGAACTAAAGGAGCATTTCACTGACTACCATTCAGCCCTTAACCTCGTGATTGGCGGTTCGTGCAGTGCCCTTGATAGTGCGTATGTCCGTCACTATGCCAACCGACAGGGCGAGAAGTGGGACTACATTAAGCCCACACAGGGCAAGACCCAGCGAGAGGTATTGAAGCCCTTTGGGTGGTCTGAATATGCCTACCTGTTCGACGAGGCTCGTGGTGGTTGGGTTTACAAGTCACTGACACGAAACCACGAGAAACGAGGCTTTAAGGCAATGTCTGTGAAGAAGTAACAACCAACAGGGCAGGAGACAGAGGCTATCATAGCCGACCAGACAGAGTTTTGCGCCTGTTAAGAAAAAATAACTCCACAAATTTGGAATTACGAGATTTTTTATATATCTTTGCAGGGTATTAATCTTATAAGACCTATGAGTGGAAAAAAACAACTGCTTAATGCCATCCGTAACATCAGAGTGGTGGCTACGCCGAGCAAAGTTAGGGAGAACAAGGACGGCTCAAAGACACAGCTGTACCGCATAACTCCCCTGCGCTAACCAGAGTGCGCAGAATCGCCGAGAGAGGGGATAGGGATGCGCCTGCATCAGCCCGTGGGATATTAACCGCCTGGCACTGCCCACCGTGTCCCATCCCCCAGTTTTTAAACCAATTAAAAAGTAAACAACAATGAAGAAAGAGAGAGAGCGTCCCCCGCCCTAATAGGGGAATATAGAGAACGTATATATATAAGTCGAAAGACCTGTGACACGACCCGCGCATACAACAAAATCTGAGTTTTCAGTCGTAACTTATCAAATCGATTTCAGCGGACTGCCACAGGCAACACAAAAGCAAAAGATAAAATTCCTGCGATGTTCCACGTGAAACGTAGGTGGGGCTGGTTCGTCTGGTACGTAACGGACGGCGTTACAGCCTAACTTCCTGTAGCATAATAACGCGATATAAGATGATGCGTAATGCAGCGGCTCTGAACCGTAGTATGCTGGTATGTGAGTCCAGTCGGGAACACTTTGCCCTAATAGCTCAGTCTGGTTAGAGCACTTGCTAACAGCAAGGGGTCGCAGGTTCGAATCCTGCAAGGGGCACAATGCGTTGTGACAACGCCTGTTTTCCATAATGAAATTGTTAGGTTGAGGTGGGAGTATACTATTTGGTATGCTCCCACATTATTTTTGTTAACAACGGTTAAACTTTTATATTGTCCTAAAAGTTTTCTCGAAAAAGTTTGGTAGATTCGGTTTTTTTATGTAATTTTGCACCGTCAAAACATTTAAATATTGGAGTTATGAATACAGAGTTTAACAATTTCAAGAATGTGCTTTCAGATGGCACAGAGGTGGTCACTCTTGGAGTGACAAGTGAACAGAACGACATTGCCATTAAGATTCTGGAGGGCGATTTCAGCCGCAGGTTTGGCAATTATACTCTCGAAGAAGCCGATGCTGATATGGTGGAAGATTGGCTTGAAGAAGCCGAGAATGAGCCAGAGCCAGACACAGAGTATATCGACTACATGGCACGAGCCATTGAAGAAGATGCCGATGTCTATACACTGGATGATTGGCTTGGAGATTTCCATCAGTCCATTGGTGAGGTGATAGTGTTTTAACAATTTAAACAATAAGCATTATGTCACATTTTTGCGGATTGGTCATTTTGACCCCAGAGTATGCGAAAGCGCACGGCATGGACGATAGCCTTGCCAAGTATGACGAGAACGAGGAAATGCCAGAGTATCGTAAGCGTGATGTCAAGGATTCTGAAATCATTGACTTTCTGGAGGCTTATCTTTACGGTGAGGAGGCAGATGCCCCTGTCAGAGCAGACTACGAGGCTTTCAAGAAGTCTTTCGTGAAGTTCATGCGAGGCAAGAAAGGTTTCTTCACCAAGAAGAGGTTCAATGAGTTGTACCCCAACAACAAAGGCGGCAATGCCTATGTCAGTCACCTTATCTATAAGAATGAGGACAGGTACGCCGAGTATTTCAAGACACACAAGCCCGATGTGTTCGCCCAATTCCCAGAACTCTACGAGAAGCATGGCGAGGAATGGGACGGCAATAGTTGGCGCAAGGATGAAAACGGTGTGTGGGCTGTGTATAGCACCTACAATCCAGATTCCAAGTGGGATTGGTACACCGTTGGTGGTCGCTGGGCTAACAGCATCAAGACAAAGGACGGTGAGTTTGTCGATATGTGCAAGCTGGATGAAATTGACTTCGAGCCGTACCCAGAGGATGCCTACGTGGACGGTACTGACTTCTGGGGCAATCCCTGTAAGGAACTGAAAGACGGTCTGGAGTGGCACTACGACAATAAGGATAACTTCCCATTCTGCGTGATTGTCGATGGTGTCTGGTGCGAGAAAGGCGAAATGGGCTGGTGGGCTTGTGTCTCCAATGAGAAAGACCCAGAGGACTGGCACGAGGAAGTAAAAAACCTGCTGATTAGCCTTCCAGATGATTCGTTTGTCTATAACGTTGACTTCCATATCTAAATTGTTGTTAAAAGTTGGGGCTATCTTTTGGTAGTCTCAACTTTTTTACCTAATTTTGCAGCGTGAAACAAATAAACTATTAGATTATGGAAAAGAGAAAAGTAGTAAGAACAAAACCAGATGAACTGATGAATGGTATCGTCAAGTTCGTGAGGGAGAGAGTAGAAGATGATTTCCGTATCGGTTCTGGTAAGAGTATTGTGTTGGATGCCTATAACAGGTATCGTGAAGATGAATGCGCTGGTACAGGCTACATCTTCCAGATTAATAAGATGGAGGACTTGAACTACCTCGTGACCAAGGGGATGATGAACGCTCACGCAATTGCATTTGTCGTGAACACACCACAGAGATACCCAGACGGCGTGTTTATGTTCGACGGAGAGGCAAATACAGGTATGCAACCTGTGGAAAACGTCTCTCAACTTCTTCTGGATAACCTCGAAGGTTTTATCCCATTCGTTATCCTGTATGTGGGGCGTTGTGAGGAATACAAGGCTTTCTACGAGCGTTATATGACAGAGGCTTTGGAAAAGGCAGTTTACGAAAACAGATAGCATTATGTTCTTAGGATTTATCTTATTTTGTCTGGTACTCATGTTTCTTGACATTATCACTGACAAGAAAATCGGTGACAGGCTGACCCACAAGAAAGAATTGGAGGAGGATTGAAAAAATATCCTCCAAAAATTTGTTTTTTACAAATAAAATATATATCTTTGCAATAACTTAATATTTATAATATATGAGACCAAAAATAGGTGATACTATAGTAGATGCAATTAATCGTAACTTCGTACACAATATATTTGTGTCGAGGGATGCTGAATGCATAAAGAACACTCTCAACATCAAGGTTAAAGGCAGTGACAGCATTCACATGATGCCTTATGTACCAGAAGTTAAGGTAGAGAGAATTGACGACCTGCACGACAAGTTATCATTATTATATGACGACTACAAAGTGGAGGGCGTAGTGACGTGGCGTGAATCCAAAGAGCATTATGTGTTCGAGAGTTATGCCACATAACGACAGAATGTGTTTTTCATGGTATTAGATTTAAGGTTAATAAATGATTGTTTTACCCTCCAAATAGTCTGAGAAGATAATTTGGAGGGGTTTTTATTCTGGCTCTGTGGCGTAATTGGTAGTACGCATCAGACTTAAAATCTGAGGTTCAGAAATGGGCGTGTGGGTTCGAGTCCCATCAGAGCCACAAATGTTAAATAATGTAATTCTCTTGGTTATTTCAAAAATTATTCCTAACTTTGCAGCGCAATTAAACAACAAGAGATATGAAACGTTACAAAGTAAAAATCACAGACAAGAACAGTTTCCATCATGCGTTTCCAGATGGAAGTTGTATCGGTGGCAGTTATGGCGACCCGCACGTTGCTGTCATGTGCCTCAATGAGGCAGAGTTTAAGGCTCTCACCTTATTCATGGGTGAGGTAAGCGACCTACGGCATGATATTGCCCTCTTCAACTTTAGCCAGTGTGTAACATTAACACCGTGGCATAAGAGAGTAATCTGCAAGACATTCCCGCAGATAACAAAACGTGTAACAATCGAATTTCTGTAAGGCTATGGAGAGAGAACAGATGATTAAGGCTATCCGAGACCTTGTAGGCAGTAAGATAGTATTTCCCGACAACTACTACAGGAGAGTGGCAATAGGCGAAGACAGACCTGTGGTATCAGTTACCAAGAAGTATGTGTATCTGGGTTGTGAGTGCCTCATCAGACGTAGATTTGACGACAATACAGAAGTTCATCATGTTCAGCGTGTCCCGCTCTTCCTCAATAGGTACATATTTGACGACTGGACGGATTGTAAGGTGGAACTGGATAAACTGACCACCCACGACTTAGAAACGCTCTACGAGGCAATTAAAGCCTATTCCCAGTGGCGTATCGAACGCATCCCAAAACTACAGAAAGAACTGGATGAGTGCTTGAAGTTCCAGACCAAGTATAAGAAAGTGTTTAAAGACTGATAATTATAATAAAACTATATCGATATGAAATACTCTAAAATTTACGAGGTGTTCAAGCCCAAGGCTGACCTCCTTATGAACTACCAGTTGTGTAGGGCATTCTTAAACGATAATGGCGGTGTGTTGGACATCGTGGAGAAGATTCTAGCACAGAAGTTTGGCGGTCTCCATATCAAGGACAGGATAGCCATTAGAGAACTTCGTGGCAAACGTAATCCTGTGATAGAACTGCCCTATCATGAGTTCAAGGCTACCGTGGAAGAGATTCTGGAGAACTTCGTGGAGTTGAAGTTTGACAAGATGGTAGCAGAGTTTCTGGCTAAGAAGCCCAATTATCCGCTGACGTTTCGAGACATTATCGAACGTTATATTGAATAGAGCGCATTTCGCTTCCATATCTTAAAGTTTAGTTGTTGATGCCCCGATGGTATGTTAAAAAACATTATCGTCGGGGTTTTTTCTTTGAAAATATTTGGTAGTTTCGATTTTTTTCTCTAATTTTGCACCCAGAAACAACAAACATATTAGATTATGGAAAAGAAATATTTCAAAAACAAGAAAGAAGCCATTGAGGTACGCGACAAGCGTAACGCTGGCAAGGGTATCGAATGGTACAAGGTGTTTAAGATGCCAAAAGGCACAAGACACCACGGAGAGTACGCTGTATGCAGCGAAATGGAATGGTTAAACACCTATTAAACAGGAACTATGGTATATACAGCAGAAATAAAGCGGAATCCACACTACACCCCAGACATTGAGGTGATTAGGAATATCCAGACATGGCAACAGGTGGTTTACCTGTTACGTCACAAGTTAGATAGTTTCGTTATCTGTGTGGAAGTAAAGAAGTGGTCAAGTGACGGCAGGTTATTGGGGCACGTCTCTGTTACCATGAGTAATATGTGTGAAGTGTGCCTTTCTCTTAGAGATACGGTTTTAGCCAACAAATAGTATTAACAACTTAAATTAATTTAGATTATGGGACAGTATTACAACCCCTCAATTTTGAGGAAGAACTGGAAAACTGCAAAGAATCCAGTATTGGTGTCGTTAAAGTGCTATGACTTCGATAATGGCGCAAAGTTAATGGAACACAGCTACATTGGCAACTCTTTTGTTCGCTCTATGGAGTATCTTCTGGCAAATGATTACAAGGGGCATCCGTTTGTCTGGTGTGGTGACTACGCCGACCCTGTTACAACTAAGACAGGAGAGCATGACATCTACCGTGATGCAAGTCTTTTCATCTACGAGGATTACGACAGCCCTACCAACGACAAAAAGGCAAAGAAGTATCTGGCGTTAAAGGATTCAATCCCTGCCATGCCAGAGTATGTAGAGGGCGAGAAGTGGAATCCCTACAAGACAATCCCCTACTACAAGTATCTGGTGAACTACACCAAGAAGCAGTATTGCATCGTTCCAGAGTTCGACGATAGCACCGACGAGTATCAAGTGCATCCGCTTCCCCTGCTCACCTGCTCTGGCAATGGTCGTGGCGGTGGTGACTATGGGCTTGATGATGAGCGTGTAGGCATCTGGGCTTACGACAGGATAGGTCTCACCAATGACGAGAATGAGATTGCAGGCTTCAAAGAGATTAACGGTGTCTTTGCATTAGATTACTAATAATAGTTAAAAGATTGGGATAATGTTTGGTTATTCCAATCTTTTTATTTAATTTTGCAGCGTGAAACAAATAAACATTAGAGTTATGGAAATCAAAATCGGAACAAAAGTTAAGGTCAAACTGCAAGGCAGGGAGATTACAACTGAGGTAACAAGCATCGAAAGATGTGAGTGCGGTGAAAAGTGTGGTGAGCCTATCGAGAGTGTATGCATGGAGGACTTGAAACTCTATGATTACGACTACACCTTTACGCTTGATTGTGGTCGGTGGTGCTACGGTGAAGAAATCTTAGAAATTGTGGAGGAATAGGGTTATGTTTAATTTCAACAACGACAGGAAGCATTACTGTGGCAAATACGAGGGTATTGATGTCTGGCAGTACGGTTGCATGATTGGTAATGGCTGGTACGGCGTTTTTTACGTCACTGTGAAGCGTGGAAAGTCCAGACGTAACATGAAAGTAGAGGCAAGCACTTGCAGGTCTCTGGAGGCGTTAAAACGTTACATCGACCTACATTTGTCTGAACTAAAGGCACTGAATAAGTAAGACTTAAATAAGTACAAGGTAGTTATTAATTAAAAACATACACGTATTATGGCAAGGATAAGAATATTACACGCAAGCGTGAATGATATGTACTATGACATACAGGCACTGGCACAGATGTCGTATGATGAGGCTAAGAACTACTTCGAGAATGAAGATAAATTTCACGCCTGTAACGTAGGTGAGACCGTAGTAGATGATACTAAGCCTAATGAGTTTACTTTCCATGCGGATGGTGTGGCTTCTGGGGACGGTAGCGATACTATGCTTAACTGGTGTAAGGTAGATTGCTGTTATTAATATTAATATTATCAAGTTATAACGTTAT
>Ga0326511_10005161_pt1 | contig 10345 bp, 16 predicted proteins | sample 0_2496_0518_D_FD_203701 | JGI IMG/M metagenome (GOLD analysis project Ga0326511, IMG submission 203701) | Bovine rumen microbial communities from UC Davis, California, United States - 0_2496_0518 | ecosystem: Host-associated > Mammals > Digestive system > Stomach > Rumen | place: USA... | reverse complement strand
AAGAGCCAGCCGGGAGCTTTTCGGAGCGCTTGTAATTCGGATTGCTGGCCGCCTGATAGCCGTAGGACGTGAACCGCCCCTGCTCCCACGCCGGGTAGAGGGCAAAGCCCAGCTCCTCCTCCAGCGTCTCGACGCGCTCCGCGATCCCGTCCAGCGGCTCCAACGCCGCCTCGATCCGCTGCGCCTCAGCCTCGGAAGCCGCCGCCGCCGTCGCACTCGCCGCTGCGTTCGTCTCACTCTCCGCCGCTGCCGCAGCCGACACCGCTGTAGCTTGTTTATCCAGCGCAACCTGTAGTGCTTTCTCAATGACAATTCCCGCTTGGATGTCCATAGACTCAGCCGTCTCGTCCGCATGGGCAGCAGACGCCGCAGCCGCCGTCGCGCTGTTTGCCGCATTGGTCGCGGACTGAGCCGCTGCCGCAGCAGACGTTCTCGCCTGAGATGCTGCCGCAATCGCCTCGTCAGCCAAAAGCGATGCTGTCTCGCTCGACTCTCTTGCGCGAATCGCGGCGTTGTTTGCAGCTGTCGCGCTGTTCCCAGCCGCAGTCGCGCTTGCCGCAGCGTTGCGCTCACTGTCCGCAGCGTTGCCCTCGCTCTCCGCTGCGTCTTCAGCAGAATCAGTAGCCGCCGCCGCGCTTCCAGCCGCCGACGTAGCACTCCCCGCCGCCGCTGTGGCGCTGGCGTCCGTCCGTTCCACCGCGTCATTGAGCGCGGCGATAGCCTGGTCGATGGCGCTCTGCTGCTCCGGGGTTGGAGTGTCATTAGGTCTGGACGGGCGCGGATTGACAAGAATGGTAATCTTGTATTCCGTCTCGCCGTCCGTTTCTTCGTCGTGCAAAAAGACAAAGGCGTATACGTTCTTGCCGGTTTCCAGCAGAGAGTCTGGGATGGAGACGCCGTCCGCGTTGCCGACCTCGGTGATGGTCTGGCCAGCGTTCGCGCTGTTTGCAAACTCGACCTGATAGGCAGTCGGAAGGTCAAGACCTTCGATTTTGAGAACCTGACCGTAGTCATACTGCCACAGGGCAGGAGCCGCAAGACCGTAGGTTTCGGTCTTTGACGAGAATGTTACAGTTGTAATATTCATTCAATCACCCTTTTATTGCTGTCGAATCCATGCTTTGACAGTGAAGTACGGGGGCATGATGCTGAAAGCTTCGCCACCGCCCGTGTTCCCTGTCTTAATTGGCATTGCCGCGCTTGAAGAAACGCCATTGTAAGAGTATGCAGTATTAGAGCCACCGGTTGGCCAGTATGCGTCAAGCGCACCCCCATCTGTTGTCGCAAAAGGAGCGTGATTATGCGACGGCAGTTCGGACACAGTCAACGTGTGCGTCGCGCTTCCTCCAGTCAACCCTGGAGTTTCCCCTGCTCCTCCAGCATACAGGAATCTCCCATCGATCTGGAGCCAGCTCCAGTTAACGCCAAGGATGGCGTTTGGGCTTCGCTGGTCGGTCGTTAGGAAGATGCATCCAACCGGATATATTTTTCTGAGAAGCGAATCTGCTTGAATGTCACCAGCAATCGGTGTGATGCCCATAACGGAGTTTACTCGCCCAGCACCGTTCGTTACCGTGAACGTGCCAGCGACCTCGCCATCCTGCGTGGTGACAGTGTAGGTATCTGTAACGTCCTCACTGCTCGTCAGCTCAATCGACTGAATTCCAGGGCCTCTCTGCACTTGCATATAAAGCGTGTGCGTATCCGGATCATAGGTGCTTTGCGGCGTCCCGTCATACGGGATCGTCTCAACATTGATGTCCACCACGTCTCGCGTGACAAATTGCGTTAGCGTACTGCCAGCCAGCTTCTTGGCAGTTCCGTTCTGCTGGAGGAGGAAATAATCGTTCTGGTAGATTTCTGTTGCCAGAGTAAGGTCGTTAATCGCCTTGTCCGCCATCGCCATCATCTCCTCCCAGCTCTTTCTCATTTGCGGCTTTCTCCAGTTCGCGCAGGATTCCAAAGATGCCGTTCATCTTCGTAATGTTCTCCTCGCCGTTGACCGTGACGGTAGATAGCATTTGCCGCAGAATCGTAAACACGTTACTCTTCAAGCTCCGCCCTCACTTCCTCATGCCAACGAGCGGGAACCTCGTCTAACGTCATAAGGCCAGCCTTGATTCGCTTTACATACAGTTTAACCATTGTCGCCTCCTACAATCTCAGCCAGTTCAAGGAGCGCCTGAGTCAGATCCTCGTTGTCCTGCTTGAGCTGGTCAACGTCCGTTGTGCGATAGGTCTGCCAGCCAAACCTCATACCGTACCGTTCCTTCTCTACCTTTCGCCAATCTATCAGGTTATACGAAGCCAGAACGCCGACTTCTTTCCCGTAGTTCATGTCCAGGCGCTCAAGCTTCTTGGCATTCTTGAGCGTTTCGACCTGTTCGTCAGATAAATCATATTCGTTTGGGATGGTGGCCTCGACAGTCTCACCATTTATTTCGATGTCTGTATCAAATGTCATCCCGGCAATTCGTACCATTACAGCCTCCTTAAGTAGTCGCAAAGCCAATCAGACGATATGGTGTGCCGTTTATCGTTACTCTTATAGAACTGCTGAAAACGCTGTTATCACTTAGTTGTAGCATCCCGCAGCGAAAGTAACTCGGATATGACGTTGTGTATTGCGTTGATGCCGTGTTGAAATTGAACCCATACCCGCCACCAGTCAGGCTATACCCGCCATTCGTGTAGCTACTGTTATAACTGTTAAACGGCCACTGAGCGCCAGAGCGAAGAGTGCCAGCGTCGATGGTATCACCGCCAAGGTTGATGGACCCCGTGATGACAGCCTGTGCGTACAGGGAACCGTTAATCTGTAACCCTGACGGCGTGAGGCTCATCACCACGTTCCCGTTCGACTTCCAGTTCATCCCTGTGCTTGTCAGTTCCCAGCCGAAAGTCTGCCCAGATCCGGTGACCTGTGCGTAAATTTTGTCCATCTTCAACGCCAGTTCGGAACCCATCTCGCTGACTTGTTTGGCCTGTCGCATGAAGCGGCGTTCGTCAGCATCCGTGTACTGGAATTCGTGCTGGGTTTCCGTGTTCACCGGAGCAGAAACGTCCGCCACAGAGCGACGGGAAAAGTTCTTGCTGAACGTGTAGATCCCGGAGTAGACCCCGTTGGATGTCAGGCCGTCCCCGATCTCCGCTGCCGGTTCGATCTCAGCTACGTCAGCCACATACGGACTGTAGTTCGTGGACTGGAGGGAGGTAAGGACAGCATCGGCAACCGCTTGGTACGCATACGGGCAATCAGCTTCAACGACAATCCCCTGTGTGCTCTCATCAAAGTCTGCCGGGGACTGTACATAGTTCGCATCGTCCACCCACAGTCGGACGCACACGACGTTACCGGCCTGTGGCAGTACGTTGAAGGTATTTACATTGTTTCCCAGATAGAGTTTCCCACGGTTAGACAATGATCCTGTCACCTCCAACACTTATGAAATCTCCTGCGTTGTTGATAAGCAGATTCGACTCAGCTGGTAGCGAACTGATTTGAAGCAGAAGAAGCTTTTCGTCTTTCGTTATGATGAAGTTCCCGGCGTACATCGCCGCGATATGCCCCAGCACCTCGCGCATGGTGTAGTCGGTCGGGATTGCTACAGGGTATCTACGCCATACGACTGAAACTGTCACAGGGTCCAGTTCCACACCGATCTCAGCGGCAATCTCGCGCACCACGTCGATGTCTGCGTAGGGCCATTCGTGCTCAACAGCCGGGTATGCCGCATCCGCTTTCGCAAGAGCGTCCAGCCCGTCCAAACCAAGCTGCCCGGTCCCAGCCATGTTCTCACGGTAATCGACGTAGAAATTGCCCTGTACCAGCCATTCGCTTACCTGTTCAGCCTGCCCAGATGTAATACCATGCAGACGTTCATAAATGACGATCTTCGCACCGGCTGGAATCAAACCACTCAGGTCGTTCCCCGTCATCGTGTCGGAAATGAGGTCAACATGGCAGCTTGCCACAGGGGCGGCTCCGATGGTCAACGTGTTGGCACTGAACGCGTCGGACTTAATTCTAACCGTCATCAGGTCATGCTCGTCGTAATCAACGCCATTGATGTTGACCTTTACTTCCGACCAGTGGTTGGGATTCGCCCAAATCTCTTTGTAAAGAGCTGATGTCTGTTGCACCTGACCACCTCAGTTCTCCACAAGCGGGAACGATAAGGTTTGCAGATCCTCACCGTTTCCGCGGTGGATCAGGTACGACATCTTCACATTGTTCGAGTACATCTGCATCATGTACGGGCCGTTGGTGCGCGGGTACGGATTGACGCGCACATAGAACGTCTCGGGCATCAGGAGGCTTTGAATCATCGCGGACTGCGCTCTGGTGAGCGGGACCGTCTTTACCTCCATCTTCTCTTTGGTAGCCACACGGCCCCTGTGGAGGTAGCCCTTCATATCCCTCCCGGCTTCCGGGCCGTCCACGTCGTTCCGGGAGAAGGTAAGCCCTTGCCACGCAATGTAGGGCGTGATGTCCACCCACTGGTTCGTATAGGCGTTATTGATTTCAACCGTCAAACATCACACCCCCCACGCACGATTGAGCCGTTGCTGACCGGCCTTGATTTCACGACTGTCAAGATAGATTCGGATGTCCTGCCTACCGCTGCTGGAGTTCTGAGTCATGGCGGCAGACACAGCGTCGTACACACCGAGGCGAATTGACTCAACGATCTGGTCGTTGTTGGCGACCGCTGTACGGCCTCCGATGGCTCCCACCATTTCGGGGCCAGCCTCACGGGCGATGAACATCTCACCCTCGTTCGGGAAGCCACCACTTGCGAAACTACCGCTGTGATGATTTATCGGTCCACCGGGCGCGTCAAGGCCAAGCCAGTTCCTTATTCTGTTAATGGCATCGTCTACGGCTGATTCCAACGTGTTTATCCATCCAGTGAACGCAGCCCAGATTGCGTCCAAACAACCTTGAACCATTTCGAGTAGCGGGTTACTGCCGCCAGCCATTCCGCCAATGCCCATAGCCGCAATGCCGCCAACCAGTAGCGTAAGACCAAGCGGGATGTTCCCCGTAAACAGGAGAATGAGGCCCATTCCGACCAAAAGCATTCCGCCAATAGCAAAAATGTCTGCTAAAGTTTTGCTTATCATTTCCCTTACCGACCCAGACTCATGAGAGTTGGAAATGGCAAGGCCAATTGCCCCAGCAGCCAGAATCGGGATGCCAACAGCGAGATTGCCGCTGAAAGTAAGGATAGCGCCCACTACAAGAAGCGCTTCGCTGACAATCTTTTCAACGTCTACGATCACTTGCTTTACATCGTCGCTCAAAGACCCCCAGTGCAAGTTTGCGTGTTGTGACAAGGCGAACCCGCCAGCCATCAGTGCTATGCCGAGAGGAATGTTTACACCGGAAAAGGCGATTATCGCTCCGCAAGCCAGCAAAGCCATTGCGACGGCTTCCTCGATCTCGGTAATGACCCCTCTGATATGTTCCGGGATTGTGTCCCACTTAGACTCGATGAACGCGATACCACCAAGAACAAGCGCCGGGATAAACGCCATCGGAGCGCCAAGGAGGCCAATTGCAAGCAGGATAGAAGCCGCACCAGCCGCGATTTTGGTTGCAGCTTCTCCCATCATCTCCCCGGAATCTCTGAATATCTCAATCCCATCGCTGAGAGTCTTGAATCCTGCATAAGCGAAAAATGCAACGAGGGCGAACTTGACGAGCGGGAGAGTCAAGAACGTGGCGATGGCTTTCCCGATGTTCACAGCCGCAAGCGTAGCGCCGAAGATAATAAGCCCAGCAGAGAAACCGAGCATATACTTTTCGCTGTTGCTCAAGCTGTTGATGAACTCTTCCAGCGACACATTGCCGTCGAGAACGTCTCCCAGCTTTTCGAGGACGTCAGTCAGGTCTTGAAGTGCAGACGTGATGGCATCGCCAGTCCAGGATGCGATAGGCTGTAAAAAGTTTTCCCACAGCCACGTCGCCAGAGGCTCTAACCGTTTCAGCACCTTTGCCAAGAAGCCAAACGCAGCGGCTACCAGAGTGATAGTAACGGGAAGCAGCTTCTCAAACGTCCACTTCGCCAGCGGCGTCAGCACTTTATCCCAAGCCTCTTTGAGATACTTAAGCACCACGTTGCTAAACTCTTTAACGCTCTCAGTCAAACGCGCCCACGACTTCCTGAGAGGCTCAAAGTCTATCGAGTTTACAAGGTCGCGGAGAGTCTGCACAATTCTCAGATACACCTCGTTAATCGGGGTGTCCTGCATCGTGTACCCTTCGAGCGGATTGTCACTGTTTCTTCCGCTGCTTGACGGTTCGTTCAGCCGGTTGATCTCGTCGAATCCGAGGAGCTGGTTCTTCCACTCCCTAGCAGCAGCCGCGCCTCGGTTGGTATCATCTGCCCAGCGCGACACGGTCTGTCCAGCCCGGAGATATGTCGTTCCGGTGAACGCCGCGAACAGTTGAGCGAACGTGTCAGCAACCTTTGTAACGAGGTCCGCAAGCCTGATAAGTACAGGCTCAATTGCTGCAAGCAGAGAGATGAACGCAGAGCCGATCTGCCCACGCATTTGGTTCGTTTCCGCCTTTATCCTGTCGAGCGACTGGGCGAACCTCGCGCTTCCGGTGGTCATCTGCTGAGAGAACAGGTAAGCTTTCTCAAGGCCCTCCGTGAACGCTTTCGTAATCGCTTTGATTATCGAACGTATCAAACGGTAGTAGGCAATCCGCTTAAGCGAGGCTATGAAATTATCAAGTGGACCTTTGCTCTTCTTGGCTTCTTTTGTAAGAGTCCTTACACCCCTCGCAGTATTGCTTGTTGCACTTTGCGCTCTGTTCGCCGCACGGCTTAAATTGTTGAGCGCCTCCACGATTTGAGCGGTAGGGTTAACATTGACATTGGCTGACGCATTCCCCGCCATGCTCCCCATCAGGCTATTGTACTGTTGCAGTTTCGGCAAAGCTGCCGTTAAGGCTCTGCTCAAACTTCTAACAGCACCTACGACCCTGTTGATCTCGTCTGCCGCGCCAGATGCGCTATGTCTTACTTGTATTTCAAGGCTTTCCAGCGTATCTGCCATTTAATCACCCTTTGGATTTCTTCTCGCGCTGTTGCTTCCGAATCATAGATTCCATAGCCTGTTGCATCTTCTTCTGCTCTTCCGCTTCTCTACGTTTTTTCTCTCGTTCAGTCAGCGGGAAAATGTCAATCGGTTTGTCTATATACATTTGCTTCTTTGCACCGCGCTTTGAGAAAACGTTAGCTAAACAAGCGGAAAGTGCATCGAAGTTGTATAGCCCTTGGAGCCACGCCTGTTCGTTTTCCATCTCGCGTCTCAGACGGTAAGCTTTTCGGTAAGCAACAACTAAATAAGGAGACTGTTCCCAATACTGTTCGTATGTCATTCCCATAACGAGGTATTGCGGAAAAGCCTCCTCAAAGATTTCTTCGTATGTAGACGGTGGTTCTTCCGGTTCCTCCGTCAGAATCGCACCGTCACCTTGGGAGGGTTTGCTTCCCCCTCATCGTCAGGAGCCAGAGTAGAGAACGGAGCAGAGTACAGCTTGCCCAGATGCTCGATCATCGTCTCGCCGTTTTCGTTCTTCACGGACGCCAGACCCTCGATGCCGCCAAACTGCTCGTCCAGAATCTTGTCCGTCTGCTCTTGCGTCATGTGCGGGTGATGCGCGAGGAACGCGCCCCAGAACATGAGGTACACCATCGTCATGGGCTTGCTTTCCGTCTCGTTGATGTTCAGCCCAGCTCTCTCAGCCTTGACCACGGTCTTGCGCGTGTAATCAAGCGTAAACTCTCGTCCCTCAAAATCACCCTCGCCCTTGAATACGATGGGGGTAACTTTCTTTTCTTTACTCATACTCAGTCTCCTTATACGATGTCGGGGCGGTATAGTGCCGCCCCGTTATATTCTATCAGGTGGAAGCCGCAGCGAATTCGTAGTCACCCTGGGGGGCGATGTTCATGTTGTTCTCCAGCACGGAGTCAACGTCAGCACCGCCAAAGCCCAGAGGCATAGGTTCGCCGGGGAAGTAGAAAGAATCCAGCTCGGAACCGTCCTGATAGGCGATCTCGAACCACATCTTCTTGTCATCGGTCAGAGCGGCATACGCACTCACGCAGGTTTCCCACGCAGTGCGGAATGCATCGTAGTCGTTAACCGTGAGCTGGATCGCGCCGCCGCTATCGTCCAGACCGCGAATATAGGTGTGGTTCTTGGTCGCGCTCAGAGGAGTGGACTGGAGCATATTCGGGTCGTTGAAGATTGCGGGGATGGCCTTAACGCCGGGGATGGTCGTGAAGCCAGAAGTGGGCCGAGTACCGGCAGTCGCTTCCACAGCATACTTGACGAGCATACCGGCAGTAGAAACAGCATTCGCAGCCATTTAGCATTTCTCCTTGTTTAAGTATTTGGCATCGTATCGCCGCCGCCGATCACTCTGCGGAAACGTGCGATGAGTGTGAACGTGTCCCCCGTGTCGATGTTCGTCTCCGAAAATCTGCGGTAGAACAGTCCACTAAACGCCGCTTTCGCCAACTCCATGATGGCGTAGGCTTCACTCGCGGCAGTGCTTGCGTGATTGCTTACAACCTGTACCTCAAACACGCTTTCGTACTGGACATCTTCAAAATCCAACTGCGTGTTTTGCAGAGGGCGGCTGTTATCAATTTCGTGGATGTAACAGGCCGGGAACTGTGCCGGGGACGCAACCATGCGGGACGTACAGTAAGTGTTGGGATACTCAGCCTTTACTGCGTTCACGATGCGCGTGTAAATCGCATTCCGACTGTAATTCATTTTCCAAACACCTCCCGCACGACTCTCTTCTCATTCTCTCGGATAGCCTTACCAGCGTAGTACATAGGCATATAGGCCGGAGTGGAGGACATGATTTTGCCCTGATAAAACCAATAGCCCCACTTGGCATACATACCAGAGTTATGCTCGGAATAGGAACCCGGATACACAGGTACGCTTGTCACGGGCAACCCCTCGCCGTAGAACATACCGGCGCTGTTACCAGTGCCAAACTCGATGAAGTACACATCCTCGCCTTGCGCGAAAATCTTGTAGCCGTTCCCGCTATCGAGAGGAAGAACGACAGCAGTTACGCCGCCGTTTCCGGTTTCAGCAGAGTCAGCACTGGCTTCCGCATAGCGCTGGTTAGCTGCCGCGCACCCGATCTCAGCCAATCGTCTGCACACTTCATCCAGTTTTGGCTTTATGCGCTTTTGGTACTCTTTCAGTTCCTTGATCGCTTTGTTGCAAGACTCTGGCGATAGCTCAATGGTTATCGTTCTCATTCGTCTCGACCTCCGCAAGCGCAAGTACCACTTGGTTGATCGTGCGAGACACAGCCACAACTCGGTAGTCAAACGGCTCAGGTGGGTCCTTCTCTACCCAGAACACTGTCTGCGTGTTGAACGGGGTCTTTAGGTCCTCCGTTGTCGCCGTTCGCGCAAACGTCTGCGTGAGTCCGAATAGGGCGATGTCCGCTTGGCCTCTCCCGCCAGAGACGTTCATCATGGCCTTAACAGGGGCCGTGTACTGCACTTCGTACTCCCCTGTCAGGTTCCCGTCCTCGTCCCTCAGTTCCGTCACGCCGTCGTAGAACGCATATGCTACGGGCCGTCTGTTACGCTGTAGAGTCCTCAAGTAACAGCACCAACTCTCACATACGGGAGAACATGATTGTGGATGTACCCCAGCATATCATCATAGTTGAATACGCGATGGACCCCGTTTTCGATGTGCGTGGACTGACCCTCCGCACCAGCGTGTGTGTAGCCAGCGATTACGGCGTAAATCTGCGTCCCGTCGTACTTCGTCGGAACCTCAGTCACACCATCAGGGACGCCACCGATCAGGTGGTACATCCACGCGAGGATCTCATGTTCAGACACAAGCAGATAGGAGTTAAGCGTGTTGACGCCGGGGACTTCTCCACTGTCAGCAAGCAAAGTCTCCAGTATTTCGATCTTTTGCGCGTTTGTCATCCGATCAGCACCTTTGCCTGTGGGGATGGGTTAACCATCCCCTTTGTCTTTAGCTTTGCCCTTCTTTGGCTTATCGTCCTTGACTTCTTGCTTTTGCTCGTCATCAAGGATGCCAACGGTCATCGAGCCGTCAGGGTTAATGCGAATCGCCATATCAGGTAGCGGCGGGGGCGTTCACATAGATACCGTTGGTCTTCTGGTGCTTGACCCACGCGCCGTGATACTGACGGAAGTCATACATCCAAGCCTGAGCCTCCTGCACAACGTCGGGGCTGAAGATGCGAGGATTGGCAAGCTGGACAGCCTGCATGACAGCAGAGGGATGGACGATCATGAAGTTG
>Ga0326511_10005160_pt1 | contig 10346 bp, 11 predicted proteins | sample 0_2496_0518_D_FD_203701 | JGI IMG/M metagenome (GOLD analysis project Ga0326511, IMG submission 203701) | Bovine rumen microbial communities from UC Davis, California, United States - 0_2496_0518 | ecosystem: Host-associated > Mammals > Digestive system > Stomach > Rumen | place: USA... | reverse complement strand
AATAAGGTTGATGCTGTTGATCTCGTACCTATCACACCTGAGCAGATCGCTGCGCTGTTTGCTGATCCTAATGCACAAGATAGCAGTGGTGAGTAACTAAATACTTAGCTTAAATTCTAATATATAATCTTTTCTGTACTTGGATCATTAATTTGATCCAAGTACATGAAATGACATATAGAATTTATATGGATAAGGGTGGTTAATATGAGTATTCTCGTTTATGATGGGTTACAAAAGGAATAGAAATGAAAGTATTTATTTCACAGCCTATGAAAGGCAGAACAGACAAAGAAATCTTAGATGAACGTGATGCAGTCATCGAGTATCTTAAACAGAAGTATAGTGATATTTCTATTATTGACAGTTTTTTAGATATCTCAGAGCCGCCAGAGGTTAAAACTACACCTGTGTTTTACTTAGGTAAGTCAATTCAGCTATTAAGCTACGCCGATTTATGCGTAGTTGTCGGTGATGTATCAGACAATAACGGTTGTCAGATTGAAATGGAAGTTTGTAAGCGTTATGGTATTGAACTTATCCAACTCAGTTTAACCCCAAATCCGGATAAGGATTTATTTTAATAGGAATTAAATAATGCGTACAAACTGTATCTGTGTATGGATCTATAGGTGGTGTAGACTACCTTACCTTCAGATAAAATGTAGTTTATACACTTAATAAAGTAGCGAATTATGGCGTATACACTATAGATATTTCTCCAATGCCTAAATATAAAAAATATAACCACATGAGTACTACTACTCTCTACATATGTAGAGAGTAGTAGTATTTTTTATAGTTATATTTAATTTATCTTAATTAATTTCTACTATGTCGATAGGATCTTCCATCGGTATATCTTCATCGAGTACGTCAGCTGCATCAGGTTGATATAGTAAATACTGGTCTACATCAGCCTGATCAGACTTTTCAATCATACCGATTAATTCATAGTTTTCTTTATCCATCAAATCAGGTTTATTCGGATAAAGATATTCAGCTATTTCTACCAGCTTATCATGGTTGTTTTCATTGATTTCACAACAAAGTTCATCAACCTGCTCAAAGTTGTTGTCATATACTCGAATGATGACATTATTAAAATCCTTAAAGAATTCTTCATCTTCATAGTAACATTTACTGAATCTGCCTATGTATCTACTATCTATAGCCATCAGTAATTCAGGGCAATGATTCTCTTTCCATTCCTGCCAGTCTTCAATATCACACTGATATGATCTGCCTTTGAGAATGATTATATTGTCAGCAGTCATCTCTAAACTACATACACGTTTCCATCTAGGACTTACAGCATAATGCTCATCCTTAATTGATTCTAAATAGTCATAGCACTTCTGCAATGCCTCAGTTTTTTCATGATTTTTATCATACAGATATATCGTGTCAAATGATTTACTCATATATAAGTTCTCCTAAACACTAAAGATTAAAATCCATACTAGTAATATATAAATACGCTTAAAATGAGAATCATAACAATAAAATATGCTCTCTAGTATATAACTAGAGAGCATATAATTTTAAAGTATTAAACGTTAGTTGTAGATACAGTTAGGTTAGGATACATTTCAGGATGATCTGTATATGAAATCTTACCTATCTTGTCAGCATATAAGTATACTAATTTACCATCACCTGTACCGAATCTATCAGCAGCAGTTTCATTATCACCTAATTTTATTAATTCACCATCAGTACCAACACAATCAATGAAGTTGATAGTTAATTTAGTAGAATTAAACCGATCATTAGTATACACTGCATCTGCATCAGCAGAAGTATAATCCTGTAATAAGAATACTGAACGATAATTTTCAGATGGCTCAAGACTATCCCAGGTGCAATTCTTAATATTGAAAGTAACACCTGTAGCATTAGTACGATTAGACCATCTGAACACATTAGATACCGAAGCAAAATGACAGTTTTCTATATTAACTACAGCATTATCAGCTAAAGCAAATATAGAGATAGCATTGTTACTCATGGTACCAGTGAAATCACAGTCTTTAATCAATACTGATTTAGGAGCAGAACCAGCAGCTAAACCTATTTCAATAACATTATAACCACTCTGACCAATATTACTATTAGTTATAACTACATCTTCATTAGTAGTAACTCTAATAGCAGCATTAGATACACTCTTATTAAGACTACCAGTAGTAGTTAATCCATCTATAGTAACATTACCATTGCTAGCAGTAGTAGCGATACTAACACTATTTGCAGTAGAGTTAGATACATCAACACTAGAACCAGTTAATGCCCAAGATGAATCAACTGAACTAGTCATAGTTAAATCAGCTACTACCAACTCTTTATCAGTATTAATATAAGCAGCTTCTACCGTAGTATCATCAATAAATTTAATATCAGATTTACTTTCAATTATTTCCAGACGTTTGGAAATAAGATTGATACGATTAAGTAATGCGTTAATACTAGATTCATTTACTCTAACTGAATTACGTATGCTTAGTATACGTTGAATAAGTTCTGTTAAAGAATCTAAAGTAAAGTATGGGTATTGCATAATTAATTATTCTCCTCTTCAGCTTTATCATCTCTAAACAAATTCTTTATAGCTTCTTCGGATATAGGCTCACCGACAAGTTGATTTTCCTCAAGCTCATCTATACGATTTCTATTATCAGTGATATTATCCACATTAGTAGCTATGTTAGTAGTATTTGTAGCTATATTTTCAGCATTAGTTTGTATAGCTAATATAGCATCATTAAGTCTATTTAAAATGCTATCAAAATCTATACTTTCTAAACTAGTTGTTAATGCATCTAGTTTAGCATTTGCCTCAGCAATACTTGTATTTGTAGTATTTACTGACTCATTTAAAGCTGTCACTGTTGCATTAATAGCATTAACATCAGCTGATATATTAAAAATACCGGTTTCAATTTTATTAAGTTTAGTACTGGTGATAACGTCACCATTTTTCCAAACAGTTTTAGTATATACAGACATATTAAAATCCCTCCCTAGATTAATTTATTTATCTCAGCATCTAAGGTATGTTTAGCTTCGATAATATTGTTAATCTTACTATTAAATTTATTAGTGAGATTATTTATCTTAGTAGTTAAAGCATCACATTTAGATTTATTTTCTTCTATCTTGTCACTAATACAATTAACACTTGTTCGGATATGCTGTACTTTAGTGTTAAGCTCATTTAAACTTTGATCTATATTATTCATACAGCACCTCATACATTAATCGGTTAATACAGTATTATCCACTATCGCAGTATCTGCTACTGGTGGTGTTGAATCTGCTACAGTTGTAGTTAAGTTTATAGACTTACGAATATGTGAACCACTACCAAATGTTAATTCAACTAATACTTTAGCATCACTATCAGCACGTACCTTCAAATTAGCTAAATTCTTTGTTAATTGTGTAGCTGTACCTTGTGTAGTGTAAGTCTCACCATCAGCTATATAACTTAAGTAATTCTTAATGTTATATAATTCGCAGTTAGATGCAGTTAACTTTAAGGTAAATATTTCATTCTCGTCACCTGTTACAGTTACCGGAGGTATAACAGTTTCACCATCATCAACTATATGAACCGATTCAGGTACGGTAATTTCAGGTACAACAGTTTCTACACCAGCTATAACAGTTACAGGTACAGATGTTGTTATAACACCAGCAGAAACACCAGTTAGATCATCAATAGTAATAAGTACATCATGCTTACCTACATTAGCACTTGCATACTTAAGACTCTTTAAGAATGTATTAAGTTTTCTAGCATTGCCCTTAGTAGTAATAGTACCACCTGGAGATGCTAAAGTAATCTTATTAGAACTAATCAAATAACCATCTAGTACAGTTACACTTAATTGTAATGTTCTATCTAATCTATCATGTATAACAACACGAGTAGCTATTAATGAAGCTATCTTAGCTGTTATAGTAACACCGGTAGTGTCACCATTAGTGATAGTAGGATGAATAATAGTCTCAGTTGCACCTGCTGGCTTATGATCTTTGTCATATAAGTAAGCTACATTACCTGCAACAGTAATGTATTTAGATAATTCTTCTCTTAATTTCTTAGAACAATGTCCAGAAGCATATGTCATTTTGAAAATATCTGACTGTTTAGTATGCCCTGTGAAAGACATGATTTCACGCCATGACATCGGTATGGTTTCTTTAATAGCCCTAAGAACTGTTCCTACTGATACTGCTTTATCTGTATCTACAGGAGTAATTATAAATCTATGATTTTCTGCATCGAATGTTGCAGTTGGTTTATTTCTAGAAATAACATTTTTCATAATGATAAGACCTACGAAGGTAATATAATTGTAACCAAAAATAAATCTACCCAGAACAATAAATGTACAGTGCACTATACATTAAATTAATTGTCCATTTGTGAAGATCTGCCTGCATCTATAGTTAAGATGCTCTATTACATAATAATAAAATAAATTAACTAGTTTATATATTTTCATCATCAGTATTATACGTACTGTTATTAAAGGTATGAATACCGTTAATGTTTGGAAATTTATCAGTATATGTATCTAGTGCAGCATGCCATAAATCATTTTTATGTATTGCTATAAGTTTATTTTTGTATAACAATGCTGGATAAATAATATTGTTATACATTATAGTAGTGGTGAATAATCCTTCAACACCGAATCTTCTACTAGCCGGGTGTAGACCACTTATTATTCTATAATCATATATTTTTAAAGCTTTGTCAGTAAAATAAATAATCATCTGTTACTTTCCTTAAATAAATGATACTATCTATAGGGAAATAAATCCCTATAGATAGCGGATAGATATTTAATTATAGATAGTGTTAAGGAATTGTTTGTATAAACTATTATCAGGTAATGTAGGTTCGATAGTACTATTTTCAATATCTGTATTGTCAAGTAATTCTATTCCTTTATGTATAAAATATTTACTATTTAGATCTGTTGTACCATGAAACGCCCAACCTACTAGTAAATCAACTGGATACCAAACATTTCCTGATTTAGTAGGTAAGAACACCCATGGTACACGATAGTACTTATCTCGTATAACTAAAGGTAAATAATTTCTCCATATAATTTCATTATTTTTAAGATAAGTGAATTCTTTACGGTTCCATATAAAACCTTGTTCTGTTATAAAGTAATCCGGTGCATCAACAAAATCTAACAAACAAATCTTTATACTTTTATTTTTATTAAATAGTTTAGATGTTACATATATCCTTTTGCTAGGATCATGTATACGGTCAATTAATTCTTGTAACATAATGATTCTCATGACATATACTTACTACTATAGTAAGTATATGTATATATAGATAATTACATAGTTTTAAATACATGTGACATCATGAATAGAGCATTATTTCTCATATCGTCTAATCTATCTTCTAAGATAGCACAATCTCTATCTAATTTACCATCCTTGATTAATTGGAATAAGTTAGAAGGGTCCATTATCAAGTTATGTAATACATTAACTACACCTCTACCGAAATCAGTATGCTGTAGTTCTTTGATCTTTTTCATTTGAAGTTCAATTTCATTACACTTAGCTACCCATTCATATACACAATTATCAGGTAAGTTCTCTTCTTTAAATACACCCTTAGTATTTTGTAGTATACGTTTCATGCGATCAAAATCATTTTCATATTTTACAGGATCTAACCAACTAGATGGATACATCCACCACAGTATTGAAATATATGCTTCCATTAAACTACTATAAATGGTTATATCGTTTAATGGTCTATAATACATCAACATCTTACCTGTTGATGATGCACAATACTTAATAGCTTTTACAAGTTTTCGTAATCCTGATGCTAAATGATCACCATATCCTTGTCTTGCTACAAATTCATCTGCCCAACGTTCCATAATAAACTGCTGATTATAATTATCTCGACGGTCATTAGACTTAACATCATTTATTGTAGAATCATAAGCATGAAGCACATATCGTTCTAATTCACGTCCATATACTGCCTGTACTAGTGTAATGATTACATAGCGTAATGACAAGTATGCTATTCTAGCATGTACCATGATAATATTCCATACTAGTACAGTTAATCCACCGATAAGTGTACCCTCACCTGGACTTTCTTTACTAGCATATCCTAATATAGTATCAATATTAGCTAATCGTTTATCTGCATCATTGACTTGTTTTACTAATTCAGCATCGCCTTTAGCAGCTTTTTTCATAGCAGGTATAAGATTAGCACGTATGCTTTTGGTCATTTTTGAAAGCTCTTTTGCATTATTTTCACGAGATATAGTTGTGCAATAATTACAGAGTCTACTACTAGTAACGTATGGATCAGCTGCGTGTTCTATCACTGTCATAGCGTGGCCGCACTCATGCATCATAATAGCCGCTAACTCCTCAGCGGTAAATGGTTCAACAAAGTCTGGATCAGCAAAATCGGTTATACAGAACGAAGCTAACACATCAAAATACATACGAGATACATAGAGTTTAATGTTATTTGGTTTTGTTCTATCTCTGACTATCTTTCCACTTTTTAAATCTATACAGTTAGCAAGATCCTTAACATCTTTTTCGAATTCTCCGCTATAAACATTATCTCTAAAATTAGTTCCAGTCATACGGTATTGCTGATTAACATAATCGTTACCGAATTCACTTATATTAACCTCTACGCCGTATTTAAAGTCAGGGCCGAATGGGATAATATCTTGCGGTAGATTAGCCATCTCAGCAACATTTATCATGTGTAGTGACTTAACTTCCAAACCTAAATTCTTTTCAATAGCTGCGGTAAACTTAGGTGCCATATTTTTTCTACAAAAATCGCATATCTTAAGTATACGATACTTTCTATTAGCGTTATATGTTGTAGGACCATCATTCTTCTCGATTAAAGCATTTCTAAAATCTATAACTTCTTGAAATACTGCAGTTAGATCTTTACCTAGTTGAGAACTTGTTTGGAAGTTTATTGCTTCCATACCACCAAACATACTGTTAATATTAAGCATTATTTACTCCTACATAGTTTTAAAAACATGTGATAACATAAACAATGAGTTGTTACGCATATCGTCTAATCTATTTTCTAAGATAGCACAGTCTCTATCTAATTTACCATCTTTGATCAACTGCCATAAATTAACAGGCTCTAATATAAATAGATTATGTAGGGTGTTAATAGCAGCTTTTCCGAATTCACTATCAGTGATTCTTTTAGCTTTTTGCATTTGAACTTCTATTTCTCTGCATTTAGCTATCCATTCATATACACAGTTATCAGGTAATTTTTCTTCTTTAAATATACCTTTAGAGTTTTCTAATATACGTTTTAATCTGCTGTAATTATTTTCATAACTAACTGGATCTAAATAGCTTATTAATGAAATACTATCACAAATGCTTAAATATATATTAACAGCAGCACTGTAAATAGATAATTTATTTATAGACCTATCGTGATGAATTAAATTAAATTCTGGGCTTGCATTAATGATATAATTTACAGCTTTATGTAATTTAACTAAACCAGAAGATAAATGATTACCGTATCCTTGTCTTGCTACAAATTCATCAGCCCATCTTTCTAATAAAAACAAACTATTTTTATTATTACGTCTATCAGCTGCTTTACCACCATCACCATGTTCATCTACATAACAATATTTCTCTAATTCGACTAATGTTATCATTTGTATGCACAATAATAGTATATCTACTATAACGATATTTAAAAGATTAACCAATGCCATAATCACATTAATAGGTAACATTACAGTACTAATTATAATACTTCCCTTACCTTTATCTTTTTCTGCTACCTCTAATAATGTATTAAGTTTGCCTATCATAGTTGCTGCTTTTAATACATTTTCTTTTAAATTTTTAGCATCTCCTACATTAGCAAGATCAGACTTATTAACTATCGATACTATTTTAGTTATAACTTTTGTATCTAAAGCTTTTATTAAAGCTTTAGCATCTTTAATATCACCTGACTTTTTGATATTAACAGCATCATTACGTATACGACTACTAGTAACATACATATCAGCAGCATGCTCTATAACAGTCATAGCGTGACCACATTCATGCATCAGGATAGCTGCTATCTCTTCAGCAGTTAGTTCTTTAACATACTTCTCGTCAATATATTCTCCTAAACAAAAAGCAAATATTGCATCGAAATATATAGCTTGTATGGTTATAGGTATTTTCTTACCTATAGTAGTTTTCTTTAATCTACCACTATCTAAATCAACACATTCTGCTAATTCTTTAACATCATCTGCATACTTACCTGATAATTCAGTACTACTATAATTAACACCAGTCATGTTCATAAGAGCTCGATACATATCTGGGCCCATGGCATTAATATCTACATTAACAGCAAAAAAACCACATGGTGTAGATGAACCATCATCAGCACCATATATATTAAAATTCTTTACTTTAAATCCTAAATCCTTTTCTAATACCTTAATGAATTTAGGACCCATAGTTTTATTACAAAACTGTATCACATTTTTTATACGAAATAGTCTTCTTTTATAGAAATCATCAGGTATATTAGTGTAATCTAAGTTATCTCTAAAATCTATAACTTCTTGAAATACGGCAGTTAGATCTTTGCCTAACTGAGAACTTGTTTGGAAACTGATAGCTTCCATACCAAAAAAATTATTATACATTTATATATCCTTTAATAAACTTACCGAATAATACTATCACATAATTATAATTATTATGACATCAAACAAAAATGATGAAATACACTGTACCATGGGATACCCATGGTACAGTGTATAATTTTAAGTTATAGTGATATTATAAATTATGATTCCTTCTTCTCACTATTCTCAGTAGAACCAGTAGAACCTGTAGAATCAGTAGAAGCACTATTAGGAGATTGTACACATGATGAGCAAGATGCAACAACCTTGCAAAGTTTAGCTACAAATTTCTCTTGAACATTTAATACTTTTACAAAGACAGAGAAAAGTTTAACTGCACCTAGTGTTTTCTCTTTAGCATCTTTACTTGCATCATGTCCCAGTGATTCACCCTGTGCTAGTCGATAATCTTGTTCTGATTGTCGTGCTGCATTTTCATTAGCACGTTTCATCATATCCATTGCCTGTCTTTGAGATAATATATTTTTAAGTAATTTTTTACATGCTTCAAGTGTTGTAAGAGCAGCAGCTCTGACACCACAATTAGTATCATCTTCACCTGGCTTGTGTTCAGCAACTGTCAGCGTACCGTCGCCCTCGTTTATTGTTACCGCAAAACCACCTTTCTTCTCGAGTTTATTTAAACTGTCAGATTCCTTACCGATTTCACTGATAGCATCTGCATATGGTTCTACTGCATCTTTATTCAGACGATCAATATACTGCTTTAACTGAGAATGACCTTCTTTGTCATCAGTATCTCTAGCTCTACCGTAAGGGTTACCTTCGCCAGCGCGTGAACGTGCATTGGATGATATATCTTCGAATTGCTTTGCCATTTCTGTTTGTAGTGATATAACTGTGTTTGCTACGCCTACTGCTCCCTTACCACTAGTTGCGGTTACTTTCATTTCTCCGCAAACTTCTCCTAGTTCAGCATTTAACTTCTTAACAGTTTCGTTATATCTAGTACTATTATTGATAGAAATGTATTTAACTGTTTTATCTTTAGTGTCTTTCCATTTTTTATCAACAGCATTGCTGAAATACTTAAATAATTTACCTACACGTAAATCTAAGTTACCGCAAGCTTCACGGAACCAATCTACAACTTTACGGAAGAAGTTAACAATCTTGGTCCACTGTTCTTTGATCCATTCCCAAATCTTAGTGAAGATACCGTCAGATTCCATAGCAGCAATGAATGCCCGAGAAGATGAACTTCTAGGAGAACCAACAGAATCCATAGATTCGCAGCTTGGGAATCTATAGCCGATCATGTTGTTAAGCTGACCTTGGTTGTTGTATAAGGATAAGAAAGTACGATCGATACCATTTCTCTTAACGTGTCTGTACATGTTAAGTACCTGATCGAATACCATGTTAGCAGCTTCAGCTTTAGTATCAGCTGTTTCAGCTTCACCTGCAATTTCACCACCTTCTGCACCAACGTCTTCAGCAACAGTTTCAGCTTCTAAAGCTTCACCTGCATCTGGCATAGTTACATCGTTATTAATTTCAACATCGCCTTCCATGAAAGATTCACATCCAGCAAACATAGCATTAAAATTAGCCATTATTTTACTCCGAGTAAAAAATAAAAAATATATTTCGTTC
>Ga0326511_10005159_pt1 | contig 10348 bp, 7 predicted proteins | sample 0_2496_0518_D_FD_203701 | JGI IMG/M metagenome (GOLD analysis project Ga0326511, IMG submission 203701) | Bovine rumen microbial communities from UC Davis, California, United States - 0_2496_0518 | ecosystem: Host-associated > Mammals > Digestive system > Stomach > Rumen | place: USA: California... | reverse complement strand
GCTCGAAGACGGACATTTCCATGTTTATCCGCCGATTCTGTTCATCATCTCTGACGGCGACCCCGGCTGTCCTGATGACCCCGGCGTACAGAGCGAAACAAATGAGTATCTCGAAGAAGTCATTGACGAAATCAGAGAGAAAGTACAGGCAAGGGAACTGACTGTCGTATGTTTCCAGATTGGGGAGTTTGCCACGGATGTCATGAAAGATTTGACCGGGCGGTCAGACGGTAATCTCGAAAATGTTTATTATAAACTTGATTTTGATAAAGATGAGAAAGTCAATTCCGGCAAAATCAAGGATTTCTTCAAATTTGCCTCCTCGTTCCTGATTAGCAAGAGCAGGGCATGAGGAATTTGAGTATTATGAACGGATATTTTCATACGGCTTGTTATCAGGAAGCCGGAGAGGGTCATATCAGCCAGGGGAAACCCTGTGAGGATGCCGTCCGCACGGGTGTGCGGAATGGTGTCGCCATCGCGGTGCTGAGTGATGGTGCAGGCTCCTGTGAACATGCCGCCGAGGGCGCACAGATTGTCACAGATACGGCCTTTGCCCTGATTGCGGAACAGTTTGATTCTCTGTATGATATGACAGAACAGGAATGCGCGGAAGTACTGCTCACAGCCGTCCGCGAGGCACTCGCGGAGACGGCCGAACGGATGGGGTATGATGATAAAAGTCTTTCCGCCACTATGCTGTGTACGGCATTGGCGGAAGATGGGCGATATTTTTATTTTCATGTTGGTGATGGTGTCATTGCAGGGTGTACGCCCGAGGGGGAATGCTGTGTGCTTTCTCATTATGTTCATGACATCGCGCCGAATTTCACGACATTTGTGACACTTCCCGATGCTGAATATCAATGGGGAAAGGGCAGAAACAGTTATCGTGCATTTTTCCTGATGAGCGATGGCCCCGAAGAGTTTCTTCTGATGGATGACGGCCGTCTGACTTCCCGGGGAGATTCGGCATTATATCTGTCATTTTTCTTTGATGAGGAAATGCTGGAGCAGGAATTGCAGATGCTGACGGAACTGCTCAAAGAATGGAATATGTATGATGATGCTTCTTATGCGCTTCTTGCGGATAAGCGGAGTGCCGGGAGTGTTTCGGCCTGGTTGCCGGGGTCTCTTTCGGAGATTCTGTTCGGAAAAAAAAGAATCTCCAGGCGGAAGCTCAGACACAGGGAACAGCTGTTCCGCCGTCTGAGTGAGTGCGGTCATCTGACACTCAGACAGACGGGTGTCATTCTGCATACATACAGAAAAAAACGGACTCAGAACGCATTGGAGCCGTTTATCAACAGCGGAATCCTGCATCTGAAAGATGAAATCTGTTATTTTGACTGAAAAATCCGGCACACGCCTGTTGAGGTGTGTGCCGGTTTTGATTATTTCAGCCGGAATGCATCCGGGAGCAGTTCACCGAGGGGATAATTTCTGTCAGACAGGATGATTTCAAAGTCATCATCACAGAATTCGGCCATCACCTGCCGGCACGCACCGCAGGGGGTGCAGGGCTTCTGGGGATTGGGGTCTGATGCATCACCGCCACAGATGGCAATTGCTTTGAATTTCCGGCATCCGTCCGAAATGGCTTTGACAAATGCGGTACGTTCGGCACAGAGGCCTAATGAATAAGAACCATTTTCGACATTGCATCCGGTGTAGATTTGACCGGATTCCGTCAGAAGTGCCGCGCCGACAGCAAATCCTGAATAGGGGCAGTAAGCATTTGCGCGGGCGTTCTGTGCCTCAGACATTAAACCGGAATTCAACAATATCACCATCCTGCATGATATACTCCTTGCCCTCTGACCGGAGCAGACCCTGTTCCCGGGCGGCGGCCATAGAGCCACATTTTTCCAAATCATCAAAAGCGACAATTTCCGCACGGATGAAGCCTCTTTCAAAATCAGTATGGATTTTTCCGGCGGCCTGGGGAGCCTTTGTGCCTTTGCGGATTGTCCAGGCGCGGACTTCCTGTTTGCCGGCGGTCAGGAACGAAATCAGGCCTAATAAGCTGTAGCCTGTCTGAATGATTCTGTTCAGGCCGGATTCTTCGAGGCCTAATTCTTCTAAGAACATGGCCTTATCCTCATCGGACATTTCAGAGATTTCGGCCTCTGTCTGGGCGCAGATGGGAAGCACGGCGGAATGTTCTTCTTCGGCGATGGCTTTCACGGCCTGGAAGTGTGCCTGATTGTCGAGATTTCCGGTAAAATCGGCCTCACAGAGATTGGCGGCATAAATCACAGGTTTTGCGGATAATAATGGCGTATCCTGCATGAAGATTTCTTCGTCTTCGGAAATTTCAAAGCTCCGGGCGGACTTGCCTTCTTCGAGATGTCCGGCAAGGCGTTCAAAGAAATCGACCTGAATCTGGGCTTTTTTATCGCCTTTGAGGAGTTTTTTGGCTCTGTCGATTCTTCTCTGCACCATTTCCAAATCTGCAAAGATTAATTCAAGATTGATGGTTTCAATATCACGCGCGGGGTTGATACTGCCGTCAACGTGGATGATGTCCATATCTTCAAAGCATCTGACGACATGGATAATGGCATCCACTTCGCGGATGTCAGCAAGGAATTTATTTCCGAGACCCTCGCCCCTGGATGCGCCTTTGACAAGTCCGGCGATGTCAACGAATTCGAGGGTTGCCGGTTTGAAGCTGTCCGGCTCGTACATTTTCGCCAGATAGTCAAGGCGTTTGTCGGGGACGGACACCACGCCGATATTTTTCTCAATCGTACAGAACGGATAATTTGCCGACTGCGCCCCGGCATTTGTCAGGGCATTGAACAGGGTACTTTTCCCGACATTGGGGAGTCCGACCATACCTAATTTCATGATTGCATCATCTTCCTTATCATAATAATATAAATTTTTATTGATTTTCCCTGTACTGCGTCTGAGCAGTACAGGGTCAATATCTGTGATTAGCCGTCAGTTGTATTATGCTTGTCATTAATATCAGCAATGATGCTGCTGCTTTTCATGCTGAACTGGCCGTTCTTAGACCCGGCTTCATGGGGTTTGGCGGCCATGATGTAGGCTTTCAGTTCAGTGTGGTCAAGGAGAATGTCACCGCTTCCCTTTGCATCGCCAATGCCTGTGATTTCTCCGCCCTCGGCATTGACCTGAATCCGGGATTTTTCGGCCGTCACGCTGATATTTCCGCCAATCGCGCCGATGCATGTCCCGAAATTGGAGCGCATGAAGAAACTTGCCCTGATGCCCGAAACGAGAATTTCGCCCTCACCTTTGTTGAGAACTCCGATGCCGACAACTTTCGTCCCGGCACCTGTGAATTTCAAATCAGAAAGGCATTTGATATGCGTTTCCCCGGAAAGACTGCCTAAGCCGACACTGCTGATGCCGTTGACTTCGATTTCGAGATGACAGCCCGGGTTTGCATAAATCAGGGAATTTCCGTCAAAACAGCCGATACAAACGGCATTCGGAGAGCCGACATTCACGGAGACATTTCCGGATTCGAGACAGATTTCGGAGTCATCGGGATTGCTTCCGCCTCCGATGCCGATGCTCTTGTCACTGTTGCAGATGATTTCCGTCTTGCCGGTAGATTCAAGCGAAATGGAGCCATAACTGCTGTCACAGTCACCGCCGATGCCATAGCCGAATTTGGAATAACAGTCAATTTTGAGATTTCCGTCTCCTATCAGATGGAAATAAGCTCCCTCCGGCACACGGATGCCCATGTAATTACAGGTATTTTCACCCTCGGCAATGAGTGTCAGCTGGGCATAGTTTCCGATGCTGATGCAGGGTTTGTCCTGACAGATGAGATTCACATTCCGGAGACGGACTTCACAGCTGTGATTTTCCATCACGGCGATATGCATGGGAACAGTTTTTTCAGGGTCGCCGATGATTGTCACCTGATGGCGGTAAATATGAATATCTGTATAATTCATCAAGGCCAAATCGACTAAATTCAGAACTTCGTCATTATGGACATGATAAATTTTCTTCTGTCCGGTAGAGGATTCAAGATTGGTATTGATGATGATGTCCCGGACTTCTTTGGAGATTTCTTCGAGCAGATAGGGGCGCGGGCGGGCGGTATAGAAACCCTGAATCAGGTCAGCACCCATGCGGATGAGCGTTTTCAAATCGGCCTCTGTCTCAACGCCCTCGGCAAGGACAGTAATCTGATTTTCATGTGCATAATCAATAATTCCGGCCACTAACTGCTGTTTGCGGGTATCTTTGCAAATGTCCGTAATCAGGCCGATGTCAATCTTGACATACTGCGGACGGATTTTCAGGAGGGCGGCGGTATTGGCATAACCGCTTCCATAGTCATCAATTGCAAGCTCAGTTTTCATGTCGGTGCATCGTTTGCGGAGCAGTGCAAGCATTTCTTCCGAACCCTCGGACTGTTCAATGACTTCGATGACTAATTTTGCAAACAAATCCTCGTAAGTAATGACCAGCTCATTGAAATCGCCCTCACTCAGGAGCGCGGTCGGAATGGAGTTGATAAACAGCTTCCGGGCAGAAAAATGATTCTGATGCTGGCTCAGGAATTTTAATGCATTAAAGAACGTTGCCTTTTCGATTTCGTATAATCTGCCGTATTTTTCGGCAAGGGAAATCATCTGTTCAGGGGAGAAATACTCTGTTCTCATGAGTGTCTCGTAGCCGACAACCTCGCCTGTATGTGCATCCACAATGGGCTGGAAATGATAACTGAGCTGATTTTCATGCATGATGGTATTAAACAGCTGTTCTTCCTGATATTCATCTTTTTTGCGTTCAAAATCATCCATCGAAAACCGGATAACGGCATTATGGCTGTCATGCTGAGTTTCAAACAGGGCAAACTCGGCACAGTTCATGAGTTCCCGGAGGGTGTTCCCCTCTGACGGATAAAAGGCAAGCCCGGCATGTAAATCAATATGACTTCCGGCATCTTCATCGAGGGTCTGGCCGAAATCGTCAGAAATGCGGCATTCGCGGACGGCATCGCGCATTTGCTGGAGCTGCATCAGAACGCCCTGTTCTTCGGTATCAATAAAGCAGGCAGTGAACTCCTGAAAGCTCTTGACAGAGAAGATGATTTTCTCCCCGGCGAACCGGTTCAGGACTTCAGCCACGGAGGCCATGCAATCATCCGTACTCCCGGCGGAGGAGAAGTCCGCGATTTTGTCCAGTCCCGTCACGCGGAGAGCGGCAATGCATAATTTTCCGGCATTCTGGAATTTCGGCTGAATCGTCCCGGAGAATGCCGGGAAGCGCATCATATTGGTAACAGTGTCATAATCCGGCTGATGTTCCATCAGCCGGGAAATGCGGTTTGACATTTCTTCGATAAAGCCTAATTCTTCGCCGTTTTTCTGTGTAATCTGCATTCTGAGACAGCGTTTTTCCGCGCCTGTGCGGAAGACATAGAGATTCATTTCTTCGGGGACGGGGGATTTCCGGATTTTCCTCAGAAAATCGGCATATTCCTCACGGGAAAGTGCTTTCGGGATGCTGAGGATTCTCTGTGCATTGTCATCAAAAAAGGCAGTCTGTACGGTTTCCCTGTATACGAAACTGCCGATATTGGGAAACATTTCGGCAAATAATTTCCAGTCTTCTGAGAGAGATACACGGTTCTGACGGCTGAATGAAAAAATTCCCAATTGCTTCACCCTTTCTGGTCAATAAAATATAGTGGTACTTTTATTTTAGCATATCTTTGATAGAAATGCAAGTAGTTTTTCAAAAATCTGCTTATATAATTCCCAAAAACTACTTGCAATTTTCACGCGTGTATGTTAAAATAGAAGTATATGTATCAGGGAGGAAATAAAATGGTCAATATTGGAAATGAATGGGATGTACTTCTTGAAGAGGAATTTCAGAAAGAGTATTATCTGAAACTCCGGGAGTTTCTCAAACAGGAATATAGTACACAGACAATTTATCCGGATATGCATGATATTTTCAATGCACTCAAAATGACATCTTACAGCCAGGTACGCGCGGTAATTCTGGGGCAAGACCCCTATCACGGCAAAGGACAGGCACACGGCCTGAGCTTCTCCGTACAGAAAGGCGTGAGAGTTCCGCCGTCACTTCAGAATGTCTATAAAGAAATCTTAGCCGATACCGGAATTGATAATACACATCAGCATGGCGAGCTGACCGGATGGGCGAAGCAGGGTGTTTTGTTATTGAATACCGTTCTCACCGTCCGCGCAGGAGTAGCCAATTCGCATAAAGGCAAGGGCTGGGAGAACTTCACGGACGAAATCATCAGACTGCTGAATCTCCGGGAAGACCCCATTGTGTTCTTATTATGGGGCAGGCACGCCCAGGCCAAGAAAGAACTCATCACGAACCCGAATCACCTGATTCTCGAAGCCGCTCACCCGAGTCCGATGGCCGGAGGTGCGTTCTTCGGATGCCGTCATTTTTCAAAAACCAATCAGTTTTTGCAGGAAAATGGCTTTGACCCTATCGACTGGAAGATATATTAAAAATTTGACTCAAGAGGTGTGGAATTTATGAAAAAATTATTATACTCGTTTGAGGTCTTCCCCCCGAAGAAGACCGCTCCCGTTGAGGCCGTGGAGGAGTGCTTTGCCGGACTTGCCGGACTGCAACCCGATTTCATCAGCGTGACTTATGGCGCAGGAGGCGGACTGAACGGCGGAAAACTGACTTGTGAACTGGCCGCCCGGCTCAAAAATGAATACGGCGTGAAGCCCGTTGCCCATCTGCCCTGCATTTCTTACACAAAAGAAGAAATTTCGCAGGTTTTAGCCGATTTCAAGGCCAATGGCATCACTGATATTTTAGCCCTCCGCGGTGACAGAAGCCCTGACCGCCCCGAAAAAGATGATTTCAAATATGCATCCAATCTGATTGATTTTATTCAGACACAGGGAGATTTCAGTATTTACGGCGCGTGTTATCCGGAAACACATCCGGAAGCGACTTCTTCCGCGGCGGATTTGCGCCATCTGAAAGAAAAAGTCGATAAGGGCGCAAAACATCTGATTTCACAGCTGTTTTTTGATAACCAGTGTTTTTATGATTTCCGGGAAAAATGTGAGCTTATCGGCATTAATGTGCCGATTGAAGCCGGAATTATGCCCGTTGTCAATGCCGCGCAGATTCAGAGAATGGTCAGCTTATGCGGTGCAAGTCTTCCCCGGAAGTTCACCGTCATGATGCAGAAATTCGGCCACAGTCCCGAAGCGATGCGGGATGCCGGAATTGCCTATGCTGTTGACCAGATTGTCGATTTGGCCTCCAACGGGGTAGACGGGATTCATCTGTATACGATGAATAATCCTTATGTTGCACGGCGTATCACAGAAGCCGTTTCCGGCATTCTCGGAAGAGTATAATATCATGGATTCCCTACCTTCCATAGACAGAAATCAGGCATTCCGGTATATGGGTCTGCATACCAGCCCTGACGAACAATTCCGGAATTTAGCCGATGCCTGTGAAAAAAAATTATTATCCGCGGTCAGTCCGCGTTACTGCTATAAAGTCTTTCCAAAACAAAGTCTGCATACTTTGCTGATTGGAAATGATATTCAAAATCATCTGAAAAACTGTGATACTGTCATTCTGTTCTGTGCCACGCTCTCACAGGGCGCGGACACCTGCATCCGGCTTGCACAGGCCGGAGATGTCCTCGCCGGAATGATGACTGATGCCATGGCAAGCGCATTGACAGAACAATTCTGTGATATTGCCGAACATGAGATTTTATCGCAGTTTGACGGGAAATTTCCGACATGGCGTTTCAGTCCGGGATATGGAGATATGCCGTTGAGCGTTCAGGAGATGTTTCTCAAAGTCATTGATGCCGAACGCCGGACAGGGGTCTGTGTGAGTGAAAGCGGATTATTGATTCCGCGCAAATCGGTGACGGCCGTCATCGGCCTGTCGGAAAGCCCTCTGCCAAGGGCAAAGAAAGGCTGTGCCATCTGCAATTTATCAAAAACATGCCCGTACCGGGCGAAAGGAGCGCATTGTTCTTGAATCTGAAATCAGTTTTAGAAAATAAGAAATTTTTAGTACTTGACGGGGGCATGGGAACAATGCTCCAGGCGGCAGGGTTAGAATTGGGCGGTATCCCGGAAATGCTGAATTTTACCAACCCGGATTTGATTACGGAGATTCATCAGAAATATGTCCAGGCCGGGGCGAATGTCGTCTATACGAATACATTCGGGGCGAATCGGCTCAAAATGGCCAAAACACACAAATCTGTCCAGCAGATTATCAAGACCGCGATTCAGAATGCAAGAAACTCCGGTGTGGAGTTCGTTGCCCTCGATATAGGACCCATCGGGCAGTTATTGGAGCCGACAGGGACACTCAAATTTGAAGAAGCTTATGATATTTTCCGCGAACAGGTCGAAGCCGGAAAAGATGCTGATTTGATAGTCCTCGAAACAATGACGGATTTATTAGAAGTCCGTGCCGGCGTGCTGGCCGCCCGTGAACATGGTGACGGCAAGCCGATTCTCGTGACCATGAGTTTTGAGGAGAACGGAAGAACATTCACCGGATGTGAAATCCCTGCAATGGCTCTGACATTGGAGGGTCTCGGCGTGGATGCCATCGGAGTGAACTGTTCCCTTGGTCCCGAAGAATTAACGCCCATTGTCAGAGAGCTTTGTCAATGGACAAATCTGCCTGTGATTGTCAAGCCAAATGCCGGACTGCCTGACCCCGTCACGAATGAATATCATTTCGACCCGGCGCGTTTCGGCAGATGCTGTGAGGAATTTGTAAAAATGGGCGCGGTCATTTTAGGCGGATGCTGTGGGACAACGCCCAATCATATCAAGGCCGTGGCTGATATGCTCCAATCACAAACGCCTGTGGAAAGACATCCGGAAATTCCATCGGCAGTCTGTTCCGCGAATAAGACGGTCATCATCAATCAGCCGAGAATCATCGGCGAACGCATCAACCCTACAGGCAAGAAACGCTTTAAACAGGCCTTAATCGAACATGATACGGATTATATCCTGAATCAGGCCATTCAGCAGATTGATGCCGGGGCTGATATTCTTGATGTCAATGTCGGACTGCCCGAAATTGACGAAATCGAAATGATGCAGACCGCCGTCAAAGCGATTCAGGGCATTACAGATACGCCGTTACAGCTTGATACGACAGATATAAAAGCCCTCGAAGCCGGACTCCGGCTCTATAACGGCAAACCGATTGTCAATTCCGTCAACGGCGAAGAAGAGTCATTGCAGTCTGTACTTCCTTTAGTGAAGAAATACGGCGCATCGGTTGTGGGACTGACACTCGATAAGAACGGCATTCCGAAAACAGCGCAGGGGCGGTTTGAAATCGCGGAGAGAATCCTGAACAGAGCCTTATCTCTGGGCATTCGCAGGGAGGATGTTTTTATTGACTGTCTGACTTTGACGGCCTCTGCCGAACAGGAGGGCGTTATGGAGACGCTGACCGCCGTTCACAGAGTCAAGACAGAACTGGGTCTGCATACGGTTTTAGGCGTATCGAATATTTCATTCGGACTGCCGAGCCGGGAGCTTGTGACGCGGAACTTCCTGACGATGGCACTTTATGCCGGGCTGGACTTGCCTATCATTAATCCGAATACTGAAAGCATGACTTCGGCTGTGCGCACATATAAATTATTAGCCAATATTGATAAAAATGCTGTTGATTTTATTTCTCATTACGGCGGTGAACAGGCCGAAAAGAGCGCACCCGTCAAGCCGAAAGACGGCAATATGACCCTCGAATCGGCGATTTCGGCCGGGCTGAAGTCCGAAGCCGGAACCATCACAAAAAATTTATTGACTTCTACAGAACCGATGCAAATCGTCAATGAATTTCTGATTCCGGCACTTGACAAGGCCGGAGCGGATTTCGAGAAAGGCAAAATCTTTCTGCCCCAGCTGATTTCATCAGCATCGGCGGCGCAGTCGGCATTTGAGGCGATAAAGGCTTATCTCTGTGAGAACAGTACGGAGACCGTCAACCGGGGGACTATCGTCCTGGCGACAGTCAAGGGAGATATTCATGATATTGGCAAAAATATTGTCAAGATACTGCTCGAAAATTACGGCTATGAAGTGATTGATTTGGGAAAGGATGTGCCTTTCGAGGCCGTTGTCGAGGCAACAGAGAAAAGTCATGCGCCATTGGTTGGCTTATCGGCACTGATGACAACGACACTGCCCTCAATGGAGGGGACTATCAGGTTATTGCATGAGCGTTGTCCCTGGTGTCAGACCGTGGTGGGCGGTGCGGTATTAACGCCGGATTATGCCGAACAAATCGGCGCGGATTATTATGCAAAAGATGCAAAGGAAACTGT
>Ga0326511_10005158_pt1 | contig 10348 bp, 6 predicted proteins | sample 0_2496_0518_D_FD_203701 | JGI IMG/M metagenome (GOLD analysis project Ga0326511, IMG submission 203701) | Bovine rumen microbial communities from UC Davis, California, United States - 0_2496_0518 | ecosystem: Host-associated > Mammals > Digestive system > Stomach > Rumen | place: USA: California... | reverse complement strand
CGAACATATGGCCATGGGTCACACCTCTCTTCCCAAAGGTCATATCGAAGAAGGGGAAACACCATTACAGTGCACCTTAAGAGAAATCAAAGAAGAGACCAATCTGGATGTCGATGTCGATATGAGTTTCAGTCATCTGATCTCCTATTCGCCAAAACCAAACGTCATCAAGGATGTCACTTTCTATCTTGCAACCCCAAAAACCTTCGATTTAAAGCCACAGTTAGAAGAAGTATCCTCCATGGAATGGATGCCATTTGATGAAGCTTTAGAAGCTTTGACTCACGAAACAGATAAAGGAACCTTAACTGCCGCCCATCAAGCTGTCTTAAGCAAACATGGACTCAAATAAGAAACATAACGTCAGCAACATCAAAGGCAAGGATACCAGTATCGAGTTGATCTTACGTCACGCTCTCTATAAGGAAGGATATCGGTATTACAAAAACGTCAAAACGCTTCCTGGCAGTCCGGATATCGTCTTATGTAAATATAAGATTGCCATCTTCTGCGACGGGGATTTCTTCCACGGTTATGATTTGACCAAAACGGAATCTCTTTTAAAGAAAAACAAAGACTTCTGGTCTAACAAAATAGAAACCAACCGAAAAAGAGATAACAAAGTTGATGAAGAACTCGTCAGCCTTGGTTATATCGTCTTACGGTATTGGGAACATGAGATCAAACATGACCTTGATAAGGTCATCAATGATATCAATTTACACGTTATTCAAAAAGAAAAAGCGCAATGAAAAAGTGGTCGCCCCTATGGAGCGACCACATTTTTATTGCTTGTTCAGGCGATTAGAATTCGCGATTCTTGAAGGCCTTTAAGCCTAAGTACTGAGCGTTGGAACCGAGTTCTTCTTCGATTCTTAATAACTGGTTGTACTTAGCCATACGATCGGTTCTGGAAGCAGAACCAGTCTTGATCTGGCCAGCGTTGACAGCAACAGCTAAGTCAGCGATGGTGGTATCTTCAGTTTCACCGGATCTGTGGGAAACCATGCAGGTATAACCATTGGTCTGAGCTAACTTGATGGTGTCTAAGGTTTCGGTTAAGGTACCGATCTGGTTGACCTTGATAAGGACAGAGTTGGCAACATCAGAAGTGATACCCTTCTTGACGAAGTCCTTGTTGGTGACGAAGAGATCGTCGCCGACTAACTGGATCTTGCCACCGAGTCTTTCGGTTAACTTGGCCCAGCCAGCCCAATCGGATTCAGCAAGACCATCTTCGATGGTGATGATGGATGGATAATCAGTGACTAACTTTTCTAAGAAAGCGATCATTTCATCAGTGGTCTTGGTGCCTTCGCCAGACTTGGCTAAGGTGTAGAGACCAGTTTCCTTATCATAGAATTCAGAGGAAGCAACGTCCATACCTAAGAAGATCTGCTTGCCTAATTCATAGCCAGCATTCTTGACAGCTTCAGCGATTAAAGCTAAAGGTTCTTCGTTACCCTTGGCGCAGGATGGAGCAAAACCACCTTCATCGCCAACACCAGTTTCATAACCGTGGGCCTTGACGACCTTCTGTAAGGCGTGGAAGGTTTCAACACCAGCTCTTAAAGCTTCATGGAAAGTTTCGAAGCCAGCTGGGATGATGAAGAATTCCTGGAAGTCAACAGTGGACTGAGCGTGAGCACCACCGTTGATGACGTTCATGCATGGGGTTGGTAAGACCTTGGCATTGGTACCGCCGATATATTTATATAATGGCATGTCTAAGGATTCGGCAGCAGCTCTGGCAACAGCAAGAGAGACACCTAAGATAGCGTTAGCACCTAAGTTCTTCTTGAATGGAGTGCCATCTAACTTGAGCATGGTTTCATCAACTAAAACCTGGTTATAAGCATCAAGACCGATGACGGCTGGAGCCAACTTGGTGTTGACATTTTCAACAGCCTTTAAGACACCCTTGCCACCGAAACGGGACTTGTCGCCGTCTCTGAGCTCTAAAGCTTCGCTTTCACCAGTAGAGGCACCGGATGGGACGATAGCTCTAGCCTTGGTTCCATCGTCTAAGCAAACTTCAACTTCAACAGTTGGGTTACCACGGGAATCAAGGACTTCACGACCATGAACATTAACAATAATAGCCATTTACTAAATCTCCTTTATTATGACTTGTAGTATTATACTCTAAAATTTTTGTAAGTAAATTATTAAGATATTTATATCTTAAGGATTTTGAGTGATTTTCAGCGATTCGTTAAGAAATTAAATCTTTTTGACCATCCAGATATGAGGACAATACTCCTCATATCCGATTTCACCAACGGAAGAAAAGCCCGCTTTCTTGTAAAACCCTTCAGCCTGAAGCTGAGAATGAAGCCAGACTTCCTTGCCACCTATTTTTTTGATGACCTGGCATGTTGCTTTGAGCATCTCTAGACCAAGCCCCTTCTTTCGATAGTCTTTCAAGACAGCAAAACGACCTACTTTATATTTCTTTTCTTCTTCATCAAAGAAGGCTCTGGAACAGGCGACTGGCTGATCATCGATATACCCGACAAGGGTGATACATCTCTGATCAATCTCATCAAATTCATCCTGAAACTTCTGTTCTTCAACAAACACTTTCTGGCGAATCTTCATCGCGTCATCACATAGATTATGGAATTCTTTGATTACCATGATTACTCCAATAAGAAACGCAAGTCTTCCGTGTTGATGGAAGTGATGCCTTCATCACCTTCAGAGATGACTGAGGTCAATTCTTTCTTCTTTTCCTGCAATTCGATAACTCGTTCTTCAATCGAATTCTTACATACCATCTTGATGACAGTCACACTTCTCTTCTGGCCGATACGGTGGGCTCTGTCACTGGCCTGATTCTCTGCAGCCAGATTCCACCATGGATCAAGATGAATGACAATATCCGCACCAACGAGGTTAAGACCAGTACCGCCAGCCTTAAGTGAAACCAACATGACCTTGACTTCTTCCTTGGTGTTGAAGTCCTCGGCCATCATGATTCTATCTTTGGCTTTGGTATCACCGTAAATCATGTATGAGACAATCTTTTCATGGCCAAGCATTTCTTTTAGGTGGAACAAAGTTTTTGCAAACGAGGAGAAAGCAATAACTTTATGCCCATTTTCGATTGCCATTTTGATCTGTTCGACAGCAACTGACAATTTCGCAGACTCAGCAAGAAAGTTTTCGATAAACATGCTCGGATCAACACAAATCTCTCTCAGTCTGGTAATCTCAGCAAGTATGGCAATCTTATTGCTCTCTGGGTCATTTAAGGCATTTCTTGCTCTCTGAATATAAGCGTCATAAAGTTCACGCTGCTTATCTGACATATTAACAGTCAGCACCTGTTCTTCTTTTGGTGGTAAATCCTTCAAGACTTCCTTTTTGGTACGTTTCAAGACAAATGGCGCAACCTTCTTCATCAGGATTTTTTTCATTTCCTGGTCATCGATGGTCAATTTACCATATTGTGCAGAAAAGTTTTTGAAACTCGGAAGATAACCTGGCATCAAGAAATCAAACACAGACCACAAATCCAAGAGTGAATTTTGAATTGGTGTGCCGGTCAAAACGAATTTGTGATCGCTTTGAATCTCTTTTACAGCTCTGGTTTTCTTAGCATAGACATTGGCAATGCTTTGTGCCTCATCCAGAACAACCAACGAAAAAGAATACTTCGTCATGAGATCCACATCATTCCTTAGAGAATCGTAAGAAGTGACATAGATATCTCCCTTGCTATTATCGATATTTGAGATGACGACATTTCGAGAACTCTTATCGCCATCCAAGACAAAAACATTCGCTTCAGGATTCCATTTCCTGAATTCATTTTCCCAGTTATAAATCAAAGATTTTGGAGAGACAATCAAAACCGGCTTAGTCGCTTTCAAAGAGGCAATCAAAGAAATCATCTCCAATGTTTTTCCTAAGCCCATATCATCAGCCAGAATACCACTGAGATTGTGTCTTGCTAATACATGAAGCCATTTGACACCATCCAACTGATACTTCCTTAAATTCTTAAGCATGTTATCTGGTAGCACCAGTTTCTCATCTTTGTAATTTTTGATATCATCAAACAGATCTTTGATTTCCTTAGAATAAAGAACTGAAAACTCATTTTCACTATAAGTCGATAATTTCAAAGCATCGTAAATAGGCAATCTTTCACGCTCTACTGAAGTAAGATTGAAATCATCCACCAATTCAAAGAAGGATTGACTATCTTCTTCATCAAAAGAAATGAAATGATCCCTCAGGCGAATATATTTTTTCTTCTTTTTATAAGCCGCGAGAATCTTATCGAGTTCTTCGCTTGTATAAGTATCACTCGCTACTTCTAAGTTCAGCCAGTCAATCTCTGAGTTCATGCGGATGTTGATCTTACCGACACCAGAAACCTTTTTGTTGGCCAGTTCCTCACTGAGCATGACTTTGGCAGCTTTTTGTAATGGTGATATATCCATCTTCAGGAAAGCGATGATTTCACTAGGAGCAGAAATCTCACCATCTTGTGGCAAGTGTAACTCCTCTAACGCATCCTCGAATTGATAAAATTTCTTTTCTGCAGGCAATGATGAGACAAAAATAGATTGAGAAACCACTTCTTTATTTCTCAAAAACTCACTCCTAAAAGATAACGTATCTTTATCAGTGTAGGTCACATAATAACAAATTTCATCTTTTTGGATAGGATGTTTTTCTTTGAATTCATTGGCAACAGAAACACTATCTTCTACCATAGGAACAATAGATGCAGAAATTTCATTTTGGAACAATTCAAAACGAAAATCCGGATGCTCGTAACTGAACTGATACAGTTTCATCTCTTTCTGGTTGTTAAACTCTAACAAAGTGATATTGTTCTTGTTCTGATCAGCGATGGCGCATTTTGTATCATGGAAAAAAGCAGTTCCTGAAATGCTCGGTTCAAAATTAAATGAACCATCTGCCAAAATCGCAACCTTGGCCTTGATCACTTCAGGTGATATGTGAGTTGTCCTGTCATCAAAGTCCACTTTCGTCCCTTTTAAGATATAAAATAAATCACAAATACTTTCATCGCCCAGCACGATATCATCATAATAATAACGATATGCGTAGCGAGAATCTGCAATTTGTCTGCTGGCTATGAATCGAAGCGCTTCTAGATCTTTATCAGAAAAACTTTCTGGGGATAGAGTAAGATAATTGTTTGCAAACTCAACCTCCACACTGGAAAAAGCTGCCTTTAAGAGCTCTTGCGGTTTTTTGATAATCCTGGCTCTGTTGTTGTTGACGATACGCAAGCGGATACGGCATTCATAATCGGTGTACGAATACATTTGGATGAGGTATTCTAGTCCAACTTTAGCAACATGTTCCTGCTGGTCCTCCTGTAAGATTTCTCTAGTGAGTTGCAAAAACAATGGCATCGATGATTTGCGCTCTTGCGCATCTTTTGTAGATAACATAGCTAGCGGCGCAAGGGTCTCATACAAAGATCCGTAGATTTCTTTTAGTTCCGCCTCGCTTTTTTCGCTTTCCTTCTCGCAAAGATAGCACGCAAAAGCTTGTACTTTTGGAGTACCGATATGTCCAGCTAAATTCGCCACAGCACGGCGAATATCCACCACCAAAGAAGCATACTTGCCATCATTTTCTTTGGGCAAAGCTTCATATATCAAGACCTGATCATCCGGGCGATACGAAAAATAGATATCATATTTCCCATCCATCAATTCATTATAAAAACGAAATGCCTCATCGTTTTTTTTGATGGTTTGTTTCCATTCGCGCCTTTTTTCAATATCTGCTTTGATCAAAAACATAATTATCATCAGCCCCCATATTTCATGATTGGCAGCTGGTCTAGCATATTCTGTTTTTTCAGAACGGCCATAAATTTGCTGCGATAATTATCAGACAATAACGAATACTCCTGTATTCCAGGGATTTTTAAAAAATCTCCCATGTTCTCCTGATATTTTTCCATGCATTCAAATACGTCGTCATAGTCATCACGTTTTCTCAGTTTTTTCTTGATGGCAGAACAAAGCGCTGATAGATATTTTTCATGATATTTTTCTTTGATGATATCACTAAGAACAATAAATTCAGTTAATGACAATGTTCGTAAGATGGTAGTTCCTTTATCCGTACCCAAAAGGATATCATAGCCTTTATCAAAATGATTGCGATGAGCAATGTTCAGCAACTCTCCATGTTTTGCTCTATGTTCTTCTGGAGTAAGAGATTTGACATATTCCACAAAGTCCGAAAACTTCACAGAATATCCACGCAACTTGAAATATAAAGCAAGCTTATGCATGGATTCATCTGTTGTCTTGGATAAATATTCGTCCAAAAGTGAACGAGCATAAGAGCCAAAAACAATATTAGGATTATTCAGAAGTTCTTTGATAGCATCCGCTCTCTCGCTTTTAACGATTGCTGCAATGTAATTGTCATATTCATAATAAGAGTCATTGAAACCTCTGACGAGAGAAAACAGAGTAGAGTCATATAATATTTTGACCAGGGCAGAAGCATCATTGATGGAAAAACTATGAAAAAACGAATAATACTTTTCGAAGAACTCATCGCGGACAATTCTATTGATCACTTCAACATAACATCCACATCGAGTAGCATCCACAAAGAAATCGATTTTTTCATCCCTGTTTTTAAGCATGAGAAAAAAAGACTCAAACAGGTTGGCAAAGTCAGCACCCCCCAGTGGTAAATCAGAAGTGAATTTCAAGAAACGCTGATACAACTTACGTTTCCATTCAGTATTATAGGCACGATAAGCGTCTCGGAATATACTGATAATCGCCTTAGACCGCTCCACATACGTGAAATATTTATAGTTTTGCAAATAGGCATTTTTTGCAATAGCAAAAAAATGTTCCGGATCATTATATTCCTGAACCATCAAATCCGTCATCTTCTCTGTATACATTGAAAACGTCAACGGCTTGTCATCTATGATTTCTATTTTTCTTTGATTATCACTCATAGCATTCATTATAAAAGATTACTTTTTATGTTCACAACAGAAACATTTCAGATTTTCAAAAAAACTTATCACATCTACTTATCCAGACTGGCTTTGAGTTCCAAAATCTGATCGCGAAGACTGGCTGCTGTTTCAAAGTCTAGTGCCTTAGCTGCCTTATTCATCTCAGAAGTCAGGTTCTTGATCATCAGTTGTTTCTGCTTGACACTCATCTTGCCTTCCTTAGCGGCGTTCTTATGCTTGTTATTGGCTTCATCATCAATCATATGGATCGGTGCCTGAATATTCTTGATGATGGTCTTAGGAACAATGCCATGCTCCGCATTATATTTTTCTTGAAGTTCTCTTCTTCGCTTGGTTTCCTTGATGGTGATAGCCATAGCATCAGAAATCTCATCACAATACATGATGACTTTACCATTGGCGTTTCTTGCAGCACGGCCGGCAATCTGCGTCAATGAGCGAGCCGAACGCAAGAAGCCTTGTCTATCCGCATCCAAAATGGCGATAAGAGATACTTCTGGAATATCTAGACCTTCTCTTAACAAATTGATACCAACTAAGACCTCATAGATACCTTTTCTTAATTTATAGATGATTTCTGTTCTTTGCAGGGTCAATATCTCATGCTGTAAATAAGCCACCTTAAAATCATGACTCTTGAAGAAGTCAGTTAGGTTTTCGGCATCCTTGACCGTAAGGGTGACCACCATGACACGTTCATTCTTTGCTAGTCTCTTCTTGATTTCATCCATCAAGTCATAGATCGGGTTATTTGTGTTGAATCTGACTTCGATAATTGGATCAAGAAGACCGGTAGGACGAATAATCTGTTCCACTGGCTGGTGATTGACCTTATCTAATTCATAATCGCCAGGAGTTGCCGAAGTGCAGATGACATTTCTAACCTTCTTTTCAAATTCTTCAAAACGAAGTGGTCTATTATCCAAAGCGGATGGCAATCTGAAACCATAATCCACCAAAGTCATCTTTCTGGAACGGTCGCCGTTGAACATGCCACCGATCTGCGGAAGAGTGACATGAGATTCATCGACAAACAAAAGGAAATCATCGGGGAAGTAATCAAACAGTGTATAAGGTGTCTCACCTTCACTTCTGCCATCAAAATGACGAGAATAGTTTTCAATACCAGCACAGATACCAAATTCGCTAAGTGCATCTAAGTCATGTTCGGTTCTCTGCTTAAGACGTTCTGATTCAAGAAGCATGCCTTTATTATCAAAGAACTTCAGTCGTTCAATGAGTTCCTCACGGATGGTGGAGCAGGCTTTTTGAATACGAGCCATACCAGAGGCGTGTTCATGAGCGGGGAAAAACGGGAAATAATCAACTGTATGAAGAACTTCACCGGTTGTTGGTCTGACCTGATCAATCTCGCTGATTTCATCAAAGTCAGAATAGATACGAATATAGAAATCATCACCATTTGGAGGATAAATATCCATGACATCGCCCTTGATAGAAAAACAACCAGGTCCTAAGTCCATATCGTTTCGGCGATACTGAGCCTGGATGAGTTTATTAGCAATCTCATGGGGTTTATATGGTTCACCTACATGGAGAGTAAAAGCCAAGTCACGATATTCCTCAGGGTCGCTTAAACCATAGATGGCGGCGACCGAACAGACAACGATGGTATCTTTTCTTTCTAATAAAGAATTGACTGCACTCGCACGCATCATTTCGATTTCATCGTTCATGACGACTTCTTTATCGATATAGGTATCCGTTTTAGGAATGTAGGCTTCTGGTTGATAGAAGTCGAAGTTAGAGATGAAGTATTCCACTCGGTTATGTGGGAATAATTCTTTGAATTCACCATAAAGCTGAGCAGCTAAAGTCTTGTTATGAACTAAGACCATGGTCGTTCTTTGGGCAGCCTGGATGATATTAGCCATGGTAAAAGTCTTACCAGTACCGGTAGCACCTTGTAAGACCTGCCATTGTTTGTTTTCTTTTAAGCCTTCCACCAGTTTGGCAATCGCCTGAGGCTGATCACCCGTCGGCTGATATTGGCTTACCAATTCAAAAGGATGTTCCTTATCCGTCATACTAAACTCCTAAAACAGATGTCGTCAACGCATCATAATAATATAAATACTTATCGAATGCTTCTTTGTTCAGAATATCATTTAAAGGCTTATACATTCCGCCTTTTTCATTAAAAGCAACTGCTAAAGAAGTATCCGAATACTTTATTGCCATCGCATTGGCGTAATCTTCAATTGCACTGGTAAAATGATAGTTTGCAGAATAAGAAGTCGGATACTGATTTGGATATAAATCATTCAAGACTTTCAAGAAGTGATTCTGACCATATTCAGAAATACCGATCGACGAATAATCCATCGAAGAGGCTAAAAAGGCATAATCGGTGGTATAGGTAACATCAGGGATGATACCTTTACCATGAATGCACATGATATCATCCGCATCATTTCCTTCATCATACATGGTCTCATTTTCTTTTTCTGGACCATAGACATAGCCGTTGGTATAACGGACGACCGAACCATCAGAGAAGGTCTTGAAGTTCTGAGCAATACCTTTGCCATAGGAAGACAAACCATACGTGGTGGTATTACTTCCAGCACGCATAGCTAAAGTGAAGATTTCACTAGCCGAAGCGGTGTTATTATCCATGATGATGGAGAATTTTTCAAAATTATAGGTCGGTTCACCTTTCTGATATTCTTCGGAGATGATGTTGTTGTTCTTATCTCTCAACTGGTAAAGAAGGGTGCCCTTCTTTACAAATAGTTTGAGCATTTCCGCAGCCTGGGAGACATAACCACCACCATTTTCTCTTAAATCAAAGATAAGATGCTTAATGGTCGAGGAATAACTCTTGATGCTTCCTTCTACAGCTGCAGCTGGCGTACCTAAGAAGGTGTTGACCTTTAAGGCCATGGTAAAGTTATTGCTCTCACTTGGTGTAGATAGAATATCCACTAGGTTTTCTTTATAGGCTCCACGGGTCATATCAACAGTCAAAAGAGAACTCTGTGAGGCTCTTTTCACTTTGAAGACAAAATGTGTCGTGGTATCACTGACACTGGAGACCTTAGCATTGATTTCTGTTAAGGTATGGTCTTTGAAATTGAAGTAGTCTTCATTGCCGATGGTCACACCATAAATGACATCCGCTTTTCTTAAGCCAGCACTTGCTGCGGTCGATTCACGACAGACACTGGTGACATAAAGTCCACCATCATAATAATGAGAGGTAAAACCAAAGCCATTACCATCCGTGGATAGGCCCTGTTGGGCAAAATTAGCGGTGTAGAACGTATAAGAATCATTATGACTCTCGGCTACTCCGGTGACTAAGCCTTTGGC
>Ga0326511_10005157_pt1 | contig 10349 bp, 3 predicted proteins | sample 0_2496_0518_D_FD_203701 | JGI IMG/M metagenome (GOLD analysis project Ga0326511, IMG submission 203701) | Bovine rumen microbial communities from UC Davis, California, United States - 0_2496_0518 | ecosystem: Host-associated > Mammals > Digestive system > Stomach > Rumen | place: USA: California... | reverse complement strand
GTTGACGGCATTGCATATTTTTTAAAAATTCGAGACATAACATAACAAAAATTGAATGTAGTTCAAATATTTTAAATTTTACTAACAAATTTATCATATAAATATAAGTTTATAACCATTATGGACAACTATATATATTATATGAATGAATATATAACTGTGTTTTGAATGATTAAACAGATGTAATATTTTTTTTACTACTGTTTGAATCAAGTGAAACATTATTTAGCTAAATGATTCTAAGAGGTTCATAAAAATGAAATATAAGACGTGTATGGTTACACTAATGATGGCTGTTTTTATATTTTCTGTGTCTTTGGCGTGTGCTGCAGATACAAACGATACATCAATAGTGATTGAAGAAGACAATTTATTGTCCTTAAATGATGATGAAATATTAACAAGTGAAGAAAAGAACTTATTGGTACAAACAGATGATAATGAAACTGTGAGAACCGAAACTGATGAGTTCACAGATGAAAGTCAAAAGGATATTTTGGCAAGTGAAGATTGTGATGGTTCTCTTGGGGCTGATGACAACGAGGATGTCATTGGTGCATCAACAAAAACATATACTGATTTATTTAATTTAATTTATTCAAATGGTGAGGATACTCCTGCAACGATATCATTGAATTGTAATTATGAGTTTAATAATGACTATAATCGTGTTTATCATGGTGGAATAAATATTAAGAAAAATGTCGTAATCTATGGAAATGGTTATACTATAGATGGTAAAAATATAATGGGGCATTTTACTTTAGCTAAAACTGCCACATTAACAATATATAATTTGAACTTGATTAATGGAGTGAGAGATGATAGATCAACTCCGACTGTTGGTACGTATGGTAGTTCTATTCTTGTTCCCACTGGTACTAAGTTAATTGCTCAAAACTGTAATTTTACAAACTGTAATGCATTGGCTGGTGGAGCTATATTTATATTTTCAGGTAATACTGCTGTAACTCTTACTAACTGTATTTTTTCAAACAACAGGGCAACAAGCGGTTTCGAGGATGATGATAATGGTGGTGGAGCAATATGTGGTTCTCCTGATACATTAACAGTTACTGGTTGTATTTTTAGAAATAACTATGCTGCAACTGATGGTGGTGCAATTGCTGTAGGGGGTTCCACTTTAAATATTAGGGATTCCACTTTTTTTGGAAATTCGGTAGGTTCGGATGAATCTGGAGGTGCGGCAGTTGCTACTTTCTCATGTCCTGCGGTAACTATTGAAAATTCCAGATTTGACAATAATATTGTAACTCTATCTAATGGTGTAGGTGCAGTGTATCTTGAAAATTCAACCACTATGACAATATCTAATTCAAATTTCACAAATAATAATGTGAAAGGTATCGGTGGGGCTCTAGCAGTTCAGAAAGGAGGTAAATTAAATATCATTAGATCTATGTTTAAAAACAATACTGCGAATCGTGGAGGGGCAATCTGTTTACAGGATATCGATGTAAATGTGCAAAACTCCAATTTTATAGAAAATAATGCATTATTATATAGTGGTGGTGCAATCCACTGTTTTGTTGGAGTTTATTTAACCATAACTAAATCCAATTTCAACAAAAATAAAGCAAGTGCAGGTAATGGTGCTGGTATATATACGGAAAGCAAATTAAATGTCTTGGAATCTAGTTTTATAGACAATAATGCATTAAGAGGTTCTGCTATTTGTATTAATAATAATCCTGTTGCATCCATTATGGACTCTAATTTCACCAACAATAATGCTGTATATGGGGGTGCAGTCTATGCTAGTGCCACTTTGGAAATCAAAAGGTCCAGATTTGATAATAATAAAGTATCTGGAACTGGAGCTAAGGGTGGTGCAATTATTAATTTTGGAAATTTAAAAATTGATGGCACAACCTTTAATAATAATAAAGCAGTAGGTAGCAGTTCTTCAGGTGGTGCAATACATTCCTCAAACTCATTGAATATTCAGAATTCTGTTTTTGCAGGTAGTGAAGCATCATTTGGAGGGGCAATCTACCTTGAAAGTCATGATGGCTCATTTATATATTCTTCCAATTTTACTAATAATAAGGCAGGTACTGGTGGTGCAATTTATACTTTTGCTAATTTGAATGTCAGCGGTTCATCCTTTGACAATAACAAAGCAACTAATAGTGGTGCCGGTGCAATCTATGCTTCTAAAACCACATATTTAAGTGTTATTAATTCCAATTTCAATGGTAATGATGCTTATAATAATGGTGGTGCAATGTATGTTCTTCAAACCACAAATTTAATTATTATTAATTCAAATTTTGTTAATCATAAAACTAGAGAGTTGGGTGGTACAATCTATGCTCAAGAGATTACCAATTTTAATGTGAAATATTCTGGTTTTAAAAACAGTGAAGCAAGAGTTGGTGCTGGTCTATATATTAGGTTATGTTCAAATTCAAATGTTGAATATTCTTATTTCAAAAATAATACTGCAGATTCCCAAGGGATAATTTATGTTTTAGATTCTGATTTTACCATAAATCATTCAAATGTCACAGATAATGAGGTTGGCTCTGGCAGTTTAACTTGTATAGGAAATAAATGTAATGTTAATGATGTGAATTTTGCCAATAATTATGCTAGTGTAATGGGTGGTTCAATATCTATTATGTCTTCAGATTTGACTGTTATTGGTTCAAGATTTGATAATAATGAAGCTAAAGCCTATGGTGGTGTTATCTATGCTGTTGAGGGTGCAAAAATAATTATTAAAACATCTAATTTCACAAGCAATACTGCTACTGGAGGTGGTGCAATATATGCCAATGCTTCTAGCTTAAATATTGATAAATCTAATTTTATCAGTAACTCTGGAGTAATGGGAGGTTCAATTATGGTATGGTATTCGGCTGATTTTATCATCTCCAAATCTGTTTTTAACAATAATAGGGTAAATTACGTGAATGGTACTATAATTCATGGTGGTGCAATTTTTATAGCGTATTCTGTTTTAAAAATTAATGGTTCTGAATTTAATGATAATTATGCAAAGTTGGATGGTGGTGCAATATTTGCTACTTCTTCTTCAACTCTCGATATTGTTGGCTCTGTTTTCAATAATAATGAAGCAAGTCGGGACGGTGGTGCAATTCATGCCAATATAAAATTAAATGTAGTTGGATCTGATTTCACAAATAATAAGGCAGAACGGTACGCTGGAGCAATATATTCTGTATCTGCTCCCGCTTTTGAAATTAAAAGTTCTACTTTTGATAATAATTATGCACTGGCTGGTGGAGCAACATTTATTTATGGTCAAAACCTGCTCATGTCCAATAATGTCTTTAAAAATAATCGTGCAAGATATTCTGGAGGTGCAATATATCAGTATAAGGGTTCTTCCAAACTATCTCTGTCCTACACTAATTTCACAACCAATCATGCAGGCCAGGATGGTGGAGCCATATTTTCAACTGATGCAACTTTAAATGTGGATCATGCTATATTTAACCATAATGATTTAAAGGGTATTTATGCAAATACAGGTTTGGTAAGTAACTCTATTTTTATGGAAACTGATGTTGTAGGAGGCATTTCAGAATCTGGTAATACTCACTACACTCCATCTAATTTTACTTTTGGATTTATTCCAGATTCCATTAAGGGTAATTCAATTACTTTAACATTAACGGAATCACACAAGTTCAACGGAACCGTGACTGTTAAAATAGGTACAAAATCATATACTGTATCTTTACAAAATGGTGCCGGCAGTAGGGTTGTGTCTGATTTGGATGTTGGAACATACAAGGCAATTTTGAATTTCCCTCAAACAGGTGAATTCTTCTCATCCTACAGTGAAAGTAATGAATTTAAGGTCAGATATCAAACTGCTTTCTCAATTGACAGTATTTCAGACAGCATTGTTGGTGAGGAGATAACTCTTAAAGTCAGTGAAACCAATGGTTATACAGGTATTGTATCTGTTAAAATTGGTGAAAACTCTTATTCTGTAACCTTGAACAAGGGTGTCGGTACAACTCGAGTTAGATTTTCAGCTCCTGGAAATTATAAAGCTGTAATAGACTTTGAGGCAACATCACAATACACATCAGCCCATGCTGAAAGTAATCAATTTAGTGTAAAATATGTCAGTGAATTTACCATAGCTCATATTTCAGACATTTTGGTTGGCCAGACAATAACACTTAACGTTAGTGAGACTAATGGTTATACTGGTACTGTTACTGTTAAAATTGGCGAAAAATCATATTCTGTAACCTTGAACAATGGTAATGGAATTGCGTCAGTAAGTGATTTGAGTGTGGGAACTTATAAGGCTGTAATTAACTTTGAAGGAACAGCACAATACACATCCTCAAATGCTCAAAGTAATGAATTCAGTGTTAAATACAATTCAACATTTATCTTTGAATCTATTCCGGATGCTCTTCTTGGAGAGACTCTTTCCATTAAAGTAACAGAGACCAATAGATATACAGGCGATGTATATGTTAAAATTAGTGGAAAATCATATAAAGTTTCATTAGATGGTGGTGAGGGCACTGCAACTGTAAGTGATTTAGGTGTTGGAACTTATAAGGCAACAATTGACTTTGAAGGAACATCACAATATGTGCCTGCACGTGCTGAAAGTAATCTATTTACAGTAAAATACAATTCAACATTTGAAATAGGATTTATTCCAACCATAATTTATGGAGATTCAATTGTTATTGACATTACTGAATCCAATCATTTAAATGGTACAGTTACAATAAGTGTAGGTACATTTACCGATACTGTTGAACTTGTCAATGGTGTTGGCCATAAAACCATAAATCCTAATTTGGCTGTTGGAAAATATAGGGTTGTTTTGAATTATAATGGGTCTGATGAATTTGTTCCTGCTACCTGTCAGAGTAATGAATTTACAGTCAAATATCTCTCATTCATTGATTTAAATGATCTTATTGCCAATGGAGGATCTGAAATTGTATTGGAGCATGATTATGTATATGATGATGAATATGATCGTCAATTTATAAATGGTATTCCTATTGCTAAAAATGTTATAGTGAATGGTAAAGGCCACTTTATTGATGGAAGGGGTTTAGCAAGAATATTTGATATTTCCAATGATGCTCAGGTAACACTGGAAAATATCACATTAATCAACGGTAAAGCTGAATACGGAGGTGCAATTTATGCTTCCAATGGCACTGCTTTAATTGTTGTAAATTCAAATTTCGAAAACAACGATGCAACCGGTGAGGCAGGTGCAATTTATTCCGAGGGAGTTTTAAACATTTCAGGCTCTTTATTTAAAAATAACGTTGATGCAAAAGGTATTGGAGTTAAAGCTGATAATGGTGAGATAACTAACTCTACATTTATTGGAAACGATGTTTCTGGAGATATTACAATTTCACCAGAATCCCAAATCCAAATTGATCCGTCATTTGTGATTTCAACCATTCCTGATTTCACTGCAGGTTCATCAATTACCATTAGTGTAACTGAATCTCATGGATTGAATGGAACTGTTGTTGTGACTATTGGGAGTGGATCATACGTCATTGATATTAAAAATGGTAAGGGCAGTAAAACTGTTACTCCTAATTTGGCTGCAGGGTCATATAAGGCTACTTTGACTTTCACCAAGTCAGGCAAATTCAATTCAGCATCTGCTGTAAGTAATCAATTTACTGTCAAAGCTAAACCTCAACCAAAACCTGTTAAGACTACTCCTAAATTAATTGCTGGTAAAAAAACATTTAAACTTAAAGTGAAAGTTAAAAAATATGTGGCTACTCTAAAAACCACAAAAGGTAAACCTATTAAAAATGTTAAACTCACTTTAAAAGTTAAAGGTAAAACTTACTCTGCAAAAACCAATAAGAAAGGTGTTGTGACATTTAAGATTAAAAACTTAAAGAAAAAGGGTAAGTTTACAGCAGTTGTTAAATTTGCAGGAAACAAGGACTACAATAAAGTCAGCAAAAAGGTAAAAATTACTGTTAAATAAAAAAGAGTTTTTCATTAAACTCTTTTTTTTTATTTTTTTTCTAACAGCCAATTGGCTTTTAAATTTTGTTATAGAAACTCTTTGCAGTTTTTATGCCGGTACAACTATTGGCATATTGTTAATTTTTCTATATGAGTTAGTATCTCATGAAATTGCGCCACTAGTGATGGGGGTGTGTTGTATGATGGGAGGTATTGTTCATCGTTTTTTTTATTGTTATCCTTTTGTGAAGATATAGTTGATATATTTAAAACAAGTGATTGTGGTATTATTTATTTTTTAAGACAAATTGTTTGAAAATAGTTGTAATGAAGTTTACTGACGAGTATAATTAAAGATAAAGCAATATGGATAAGGTAATTTTTAAAAAAACAAATTTCAAACTCAGTTTATACTCATTTATATATTAAAAATAATAAATACCAGAAAAAACAGACAACAAAAAGAAACCCAAAAAAACAGAGAAAATTCAATTTGAACTACAGACCAACATAAAAAAGAAAAAAAACATGAAATTAAAAATTAGGTTGACGGCATTGAAAATATTTTACCATAACAATTATATTCTATTTTTAACACAGTACATATTAATTAATAAAAAGGAAAGTATTTGATAATGAAATACCAAAATGGATTAATATTCATTTGTTTTATTATTTGCTTGTTTAGTATTGCTAGTGTCTGTGCCAGTGATGCGAATGATACATTTGTGTCCAGTGAAGATATAGTTGCAATAAAAATGGCTCAAAGCGATGGAATTGATGAAATAACTTCAAGTGATGACATTCAGGTAATGGAACAAAGTGGTGGTCAAGGAAACGTTGGACAATTGCAGAAATTGCAGAATAATACTGTAAATCCAGATTCAACGTTAAAATCGGATGGAAATCATGGGGGTTGTGCGGCTGTAGAAAATGATGATTTAGATATTCAAAGACAGTTAGATGATTTTGACAATCCTTTGTTTGATGGGTATTCAACTGAACAGAGCATAGACAACATATATGGGATTGTCGATTTGGGATCCAATGTGATGTCATTGAACATCTTTAAGGAAAAAAATGGTGAACTTGAATTAATGCTTTCAGACAATAGGGAGTCCATCACTGCCATTTATACAAAGGACAATGCACTTACTCGGGAAGGAATCAATCAACTGATAATGTTGCTTAATGAGTTTGATGGAATAATGGATTCTAACAATGTCACTGTCAAATATTTCTTTGCAACTTCAAGCTTAAGAAAACTCGATAATCGTTATGAGGTTGTTGCCGATGTAAAAAATGCCCTTGATATTGATGTACATATATTGAGTGAGGAGGAAGAAGCGCGTGCAGGATTCGATGCAGTAAAATTCCTAGATTTAACCAGTGATGTTGGTCTGCTCATTGACATTGGTGGTGGAAGCAGTGAATTTGTCTCTTTTATAGATAAGTCCCCAGTTTTAACGGAAGGCATGCCGATTGGGTCACGATCATGCTATGTGGACTACGTAAGTTCAATGTTTCCAAATGAAACGGAAATAATTAATATCCAAAACAGGGTGGAACTGGAATTGAGCAAGTTGCGCGTTAACAATTCAGGGCCTTTTGATGATTTGTATGGGAATGGGGGAACTATGTTCACCGTCAGGCAGATATTTGTATATCTGGGTTATATTGATAATGAGACCTATGTTATTCCATCTTCAATGATGGATGCATTGTTAGCTAAACTCCTTGAAAACACCACAGAATGCTATCGGATAATATCTGATGTGGCTCCTGATAGAATGAATACGCTGATTCCAGGAATGGTCATTGCAATCCAGATTTCAAACCATTTTCAGGTGAAAAATATTCATTTCTGCAAAGGCAGGTTAGAGGAGGGAATTGTATATGAACTCATTAAAAACAATACTTCTTCCAATGGAACTTTCGAAGAACTGCAGGATGAAATCAATGCTATTGTGGAAGGTGGCATAATTTATCTGAATAGGAATTATGTCAATGAGGGTAGCTTTTCGAGTGAAGGAATAAACATAACAAAGGCGATAACTATTGAAGGTAATGGATTCACAATCGACGCTTCAGGATTTTCCAGAATATTCAATATAAATGCTGTGAAAAATGTTGTTTTGAATAACATCATATTTAAAGGAGGATTGGCAGATAATGGTGGTGCTGTTATCTTCAATAATAATATTTCAGATTGCATAATCAGCAATTGTAGTTTCATCAGCAATACTGCAAGAAAGAACGGAGGAGCAATAAATGTGAATGTTGATGTGAGAAACGCCACCATTATTAATTCCGAGTTTAAAGATAATGTTGCAACTTCTACAACAAACAACATAGCTATAAATGGAGATGGTGCATTCATATTGAAAAATGTTGATCCTGAAAATCTTGGCCCGTTCTATGTTGCATACTTGACCCTGAACATTACAGATTCTGCCGTATATGGTGAAACTGTAGAAATTATTGTAATTGTTGAAAAAAATAATCACAATCCATTAAATGGAGGTATTGTGTCAATTAGCATCAATGGTAAAAATCAAACTGCTAATGTTGAAAATGGATTTGCAAATTTCACAATTTCTAACTTAAACTCAGGTTCATACAACTGTGTTGCCAGTTATGATAATGGAGTAAACTATACTAATCCTACACAAAGTGTTGATTTCACTGTTTCAAAGCAAAATGCAACAATTGCAGCCAAGAATGCAGCATATATCATTAACTATAATGGAAAATATAGTGTTGTACTTAAAGATATAAATGGCAAGTTTATCACTGGTAAAAAAGTAACATTTACATTAAATGGTAAAAACATAGGATCTGCATCTACAAATGTTAAAGGTATTGCAACAATCGTTTTAACTGCTAAAATACTAAGAACTGCAAAAGCAGGTAATAAAAACCTTTTGATTAAATTCGTTGATTTAAATTATGCTGCTGTTTCAAGAACAGTTAAAATAACAATCAACAAGGAAAAAACAAAGCTTGTTGCTAAAAATATAAAGTTCAAAAAGGCTAAAAAAGTCAAAAAATATTCTGTCACATTGAAAGCTAAAGGTAAGGCAATCAAAAGTGCCAAAATCACCTTAAAGATTAAGGGCAAAACTTATAATGCAAAAACCAACAAGAAAGGTAGGGCTATCTTTAAAATCAAAAATTTAACTAAAAAAGGAAAATACTTGGCAGTTATTAATTTTAAGGGAAACAAATACTACAAGGTTAAAACTGTAAAATCAAAAATTACGGTCAGGTAACTTACTTCGCTAAGTTACTAAATTTTTATTTTCATATATACATTTACTTACTAATAGTACTATTTTTATATTCGCATTCATTTACTTTCATGATTGATTATTAATTTGACCATTTTTACAATCATCTATCGAAATATTTGGATGTCCTGTTGATTATTATGGTGCCTGTTTGATAGCCGAATATCAGATTTGTGTATCAATGCAGTATTAATTTATAAAAATTCAATCATTTTTCAAGGATATTCGATATATCATGCTGAAAATCAAGGTGTTGGCAAAATGACGATTCATAATTTTCATATAGTTAATTCAACTTTGTTTTTATTTTGTAAAATTACTATTGAACATAACCATGACTTTTAATAATTAGAAATCCAATATAATATTATGAAATTTAAAATAATTAAGGATTTAGCAATATTATTGGACAATATTATACCTGAAAAACAATTATCTAAATTGCAGGAATTTTTGCTGAGTGGGGCTATTTTTACAGATGCAAGTAAAATTTTAGCCATACTCATAATTGTCATATTGGTAAGTGAATTTGTTTTAACATTAATATTAACAATTTTCAATTTGCCAATATCAATGTTAATCTTACCATTTTTTATGATTCCTGGCCTTTTCACATATGTCGTTGTCCAGCAGGAAAGACGAGCACAGGAAATCGAAAAGACTGCACCTGACTTTTTAAGACAATTGTCAAGTATGCTTCAGTTGAACTCAGTTTTGAAAACGTAATGGAGGATATGTCACAGTACGGAAGAGGTCCACTCTACGACGAAATGAGTCAATAGTCAGGGTTCATTTCAAAAAATATTTCAGATTTTTACAATGAGTAAAATGGTTAATTTAGTTTAAAAATATTCATAGGAATTGTATATTGGAATAAATTAATTTTTAAATTATTTTTATATTATTCAATAAAATTTGCATTTTTTTTAGTTAAACAAGCACTATAGTTATAGACATTAAAATTTAAAATTGTTATTCAAATCAAATTTTATTTTATCCAATTTGAAGAACAAATTAAACTTTATTGAAATTTTAATTTATAATTTTAAATGTCTTGGACTATATTTTTTTTAT
>Ga0326511_10005156_pt1 | contig 10349 bp, 18 predicted proteins | sample 0_2496_0518_D_FD_203701 | JGI IMG/M metagenome (GOLD analysis project Ga0326511, IMG submission 203701) | Bovine rumen microbial communities from UC Davis, California, United States - 0_2496_0518 | ecosystem: Host-associated > Mammals > Digestive system > Stomach > Rumen | place: USA... | reverse complement strand
GATGTATATATCTATGATTGACAAGTATGGTTATTACAGACTAACCACTGAAAGACAGTATCATTTGCTAACTTAGCAGGACAACCATCAGATAATACAGCATTAGCTAATGCTCTTGACGCTAAAGCTGATGATAATGCAGTAGTAAAACTAACATGAAATCAGACTGTAGCAGGAGTAAAGACATTCAGTTCTAGTCCTGTAGTACCTGCACCTACAAACGATACAGATGCAGCTACAAAGAAATATGTAGATGATAATATCGCTAGTGCTACTCAATGAGCAGTAAGTGATACAGCATACGGAAGCAGTTGGGACTGAGTAACTGGAATAGCACCTTCTAAGAATGCAGTATATGATAAGATAGAATCAGTAGTAGGTTCTATAAGTAATGAAACAGTGAACTTCAAACAGAATAGTGTAACAAAAGGAAGTATAACAATGAATCAGAGTGCAGGAAGTGATGTAAACCTAGAGACTGTAATACCAGTAACTCAATCATGATATGATGCCTTACCATCAAGTAAGACAACAGATTGAAACCTTTATATTATATATTGATAAAGATGGCAGAGATTAAAAAAGTTTATAAAAACTGAACAGCATACGATGTGCTGAATTCAGATACAGTGGTAGATGCCGTAATACCTAGTCAGAGCTGAAATTCTTGAAAATTCTTAACAACAGATGGAAGCGATGTTAGTTGGGCTACAGTAGACGCTTTACCAAGTCAGACTTCTCAGAGTGGTAAATTCTTAACTACTAATGGAACTACAGCTTCTTGGGCTAATGTAGACGCTTTACCAAGTCAGACAGGACAAAGCTGAAAGTTCTTAACGACTAACTGAACAACTGCTAGTTGGGCTAATGTACCGTGATTACAACTTGATTCTAGCTCTCCTATAACAGTAAGTAAACTACGAGTAGGAACAGAAGCTCAATACTCAGCATTAGCTACTAAGAGTAACGATACAATATATATGACAGTCTAAAAGAAATCAGATTTATTTTCTTATGTTTAACTAATTATGTGAGTTTATTTACCATGATGATATGCTACTCAATGACCTTGCCCTGATGGATTTCACGTACCTACTAAAGATGAGCTACAGTCATTATATAATATATGGGTGGCTTTATGAGGTGCAACTTCAGGTACATGATGAACTAACTTTTGAATAGCTTTAAAATTGCCATTTGCATGAAGACGTAATACTAACTCTGATGTTTATGCTCAAGGTTCTTGGTGACATTACGCTTCTGCTGTGTTATGAAATAATATATATTATTTATATTTCACATCTAGTAATCTCAAATCTCCATCGGCATCAACGGCTACCCCTACACTCGGTTATTCTATACGTGCATTTAGAAATTCTCCAGTTGTCCCAACATCTTCATGGACTAAAATGTATTGAACAAGTATAAAAAGCTGATGAATATTCCGAAGCTCAGCAGATGGTCTGGTTTCTCTTTCTAGTAATTGAAATACATGGGTTACAATACAAGATAAAAACTTATGAGCTACACAAGTATGGAATAGCTGAGACACATTAAGTGAAGCAAACTGCGGTAAATACTATCAACGATGAAATAATTATGGATTCCCACGAACATGAAGTGTAACTACATCTGGCACAAGAGTGACTATAAGTGGTTATTGACCTTGAAATTACTATTCAAGTAGTACGTTTATTACTAATAGTGAAGGTAATCCACGATGGTATAACTCATCAGTAGATAATCTCCGATGATGAGTAGATTGAAATGTACCTACTATGTCAGAGCTAAAGAATGCTTATATAGGAGAGTATGAGTAGATGGTAATGTGCCAGTATAATCAGATTTATTTCTTATCTTTAACCGATGTGATACAAAGTAAAGAGAATAATGATGCGACCTAATGGGGTAGAGAAGCAAGTACGACCTAGTGGATGGACACCTTGAGCTAATACATTAGCGTATTATAGTTTCGATGACCAATGAGTTAAATGATATGTAAAAGACTTTTCTTGAAACTGATATAATTTAAATGTAGGAACTCAACCAACATATTCTTTGTTAAGTTGAAATAATTATGTATGAGTATATAGCGGTAGTTGAAAATGTAGTGTTAATTCGAGTTATTCATGAGCTATCAAAACCATATCGATGTGGTTTAATATTAACACACAACAAAGTCAATATATTTTTCAGTTTTGAATAAGTGGCGACCAGTTCGCTATAATATATTGATACAGTAGAAGTAAATTAGAATTTTATTCAGATTCCCCAAGAGTTACATTATATAATTCTTTGTCTCTAAACACATGGTACCATGTTTGTTTAACACAAAACAATAATAATTTGTGGACAGTTTATATAAACAATAGTCAAACTACAACTTTTACAAAGGAATTAAATAGTTTTGTTTCTATATCAGTATGAAGTTCTAGGGATTGAGATAGAATGAAATGAATGCTAGATAATGTGATAATAGAGACCAAAGCACGAACAGCACAAGAGATAGCAGACTACTACAACCTAACTAAAGCTAACTACTGACTTTAATTTCTTAACTTAACCAATGCAAGTAAGTCTGACTTTTACTCTCTTTATAGTTCTGTGTATCCTAGTAGGGTATGAGATATTTAGTAAATAAAAAAAAGAAAGCTGAACTCACTTAAGGTACAGCTTTTTTATATCGCTTAAATTATTTCTGATAACGGTTATACCTACTATTTCTATCTATAAACATAAGGTTTTCTTTTTCTATTTTCATCTGTTACTCTATGTTTCTCACAGTAGATTTTATTTAATTCGTGGTCAACCTTAATTCTACATTTAGTACAGTATTTTCTATTTCAGATTTTTTTTATTATCTTTCAGCATCTCTCACACTCCATAGTTTTCTCCATTTTTATTTTTATTACGAGGTAAATATTTGTAGTGGTCTGTTAGTAATATCTTAGCTATCTCTACCATCCTATCTTTAGTGGCAGGGAAATCTTCTGATAGTTTGTTTAGTTCCTCAACCAGACTTTTATATTCTTCTTTCATCTGTAAAGTAAATAAAATAAATCTGATTTAATAATTATAAATCTTGTCTAATATTTCATCAACTTGTTCTTGGTTAGCACCTTGTGATTTAAGGAGTATTTGTAATATGTTAGATAATAACTCCCTAATAATCAATTCATTAGGTTTGCTTGCTCTTTGTGCATAGCTAATTTTAACTCAGCTTTCTTTTTTCATTTTCTAAAGGTGAATAAAATAAATCTGATTAACAAATATCTCTCACTTGTTTAGCATCGTAAACATAATTCTTTAGTTCCTTTCTGTATTTCTCATTCAGCTTTTCTTTCCTATCTAAACATTCTTCTAAAAATCTGATTTTCTCATTCAGAGTTTTATTTTCTTCTTCTAACTCCTCTATATGTTCTCGGTCAGATTTTTGCTCTATTTTAGTATTTTCAATTATTATATTCAGCTTTTTATTTTCTTCTTCTAATTCATTTACAACATTTTCTCGTTTATTTATAGCTTCTTTATAATCATCAATATGTATATATGCCTCTTTCTTGAAAAACCTAACAGGTAGATATATAGGTTTATATACTAACTCTTTTTCTAATTCAGCTTTTTCTTTTTCCATTTCCTTTTGGTAAATAATATAAAAGTCTGATTAGTCTAAAGTAAGTCAGTTATTAACATAGAATACTAATATTGATAAAGCCATAGTAAGCGATAACCAAATCGTACAAAACCACCAATTATATAGGTCATACTCTTTCTGTAAATCTATACCTGTAAAATACATAATCATACAGAATGTACAAGTTGGTATCAATGGCAGCCAATATGTAGATATAAATTCTATGAAATTCATTCTACCTTAATATTACTAAGTAAAAAGTCTTCAAGCTCACTCTCATCTTTCAATGCACTTTCTATTAGTCGGTATTCGTAATCATCATAACAACAATTAGTATCACATTCATTATCTCACTGATAATTTTTAATTCGTACATCATTATTTTCCTTTATCATTCCATTCTCACACACGAATTGCCATAGTCAGCTTTCTTTACTTGTTAATTCTCTTAATGAAATTCAGTATCTTCACTCAGACCAAATTCCATCTTCTGTATGTACAATATAATATAAACATCAATTTTCATACTTACAATAATTTCTTCCAAAAGGTTTCCCCCCTTTCTCTATCAAGCTATTCAATAGCTGTTCTAAGTCAGCTTTCTTTTCTTTCCTTTCCATAGGTTATTAAATTAAGTAAATAAATCTGATTACTTCAAGTAGCTTATCAAATCTTCAATAGGTGTATCTGATATTGATAGTAGCATTAGCACATCTTCAATTATATGCTCTCATCAACCATTCTTAATGAATGTATATTCAGATTTTTCTTCTATTTTTTCTGTGTCTATCTTATCATTCTCTACTAACCATTTAATAAAAGGTTTTAATTCTGAAAGACTATCTATGTTCTGTTCTAATTCTACATCTCTATACCATTCATAATATTCCTCCTTATATTCCTCTCATTTACTCTCTAATAAGTATCTGATAAGTTTTTCCATCCAGATTTCTTTCATCTTTTTTAATAAATTAAGTTATAAAAGTCTGATTACTTCTTATGTCTAAGATTCCATCTAAAGTAATATTCATAAGGACGGCTAATCTCTCCTCTGAGTTCTTCGTCCACACGTTCACGGCATTTCTTACACCATAGTTTTCTATCTTCAGTTAAGTGAACGCCACAACGCACGCATTGTCTTTTCATGTTATATATTACTAATTAAATTCTAAAGGGTAGTCCACCTACTACCCCAAACTAGAGTATTTATTTTATTACTTATATTCTATACATATCCATAGGTGGATGGACGCAGGATTCCATGAGGGAAATTCCTACCCTTGCATACATCTCTGCATGCACTACCTGTCTGCTGTCCTATTAGGCGACTGGCTTTCCTAACTTACTGGAATACTTAGTTCATATTCCCAACGTAGTAATAGTAGTATTATCATTATTACTATAATCAGAATTAGTTTTTTCATTATAGTTCATTAGTTAATAAGTTAAATACATCTCTCTTAACTAACCACATCTGTGAGTTATCATTATCTCAACCACAGACATCTGCTTTTAAACACTTACTAAGTTCTATAATAAATCTGATTCTATCAGCGTAATAGAACTTATCTCATATCTTATACACAATATAGTCTGACTTGCTTGTGTAGATTCCAGAAGGATGTCAATTACACATATATTCTATTCCAACATTTCATGTAGATTCAGCTTTAAAGTCTGCTTTTATTTCATAAGTTCTCTCTATTGTCTTTCAATCCTTAACGAATGTAGCTTTAACATCCCAATCTGGAAATCTACCTTGAGAGAATTCAATACTCTTAACATCGTATCTCATTAAACGAGATACAAACTCTCTCTCTACTTTCTGTCATTCCACTAAATCCTGCTTAAACATTTTGTTTACTCTAATATAAATCTGTCTGATACATAATTAGCACATTTCTTTCACTTAATTATTCTTGAAACTCCGTAGAATTTCGTTCAGCCTTTCCATTTAGCAAAGCAATAATCTATTTGATAATATCAATTCCCCTTCCCATCTTTCCAATATTCCTCTGGTATCTTATGAAATTTATCATTAATTTGGCACAATCCATAAGCATACCCTAATCTATCTCGCACCTTTCTATCTGGATTCCATTGACCGTTTTCGCACTCAATTAGCTTTACAAAGTCTAATCAACCTATACTGTAAGCATATCTGATTAGCTCTTGCTGATAGCTATCTTCAGCAAATCATTTATGAGTAATACCTGCTGAATTTAATTCGTGATTATTTACTACAATTTCTTCTACTTGAGTGTTTGTTAGTTCAACATCTTTACTCTCTTTTATTTCATTTTTAGCAACGGTATTAACTGGTGTTTCTACTTTATTTTCAGTAGGATTTTTTTCTGAGGTTGACTCCTCTAGTTTAAACCCTCATAAGATTTCTTAGATAGTTCTGAAATCTGATTCCTTAGAGAGATAATTTCTTCGTCCCATGAATCACAATATCAAGTCATTCACTTTAAGAACTTAGCACTATCTGCAATATTTAGATTATCAGCACATTCAGCTTTAAGATTTCTTAGTTCATCCATCTGAGTAGTAAGTTCTCAAATAGTCTGACTTTTATTTTCCTCTGCTATTGCTTTTGGAGGAGTAAATAGAATCAATAGTATGAAAGCTATTACTACAATTGCCATAATAACAATAGATATAATCCTGATTTTTTTATCATTTCTTCAGTTATTAACTGATTCATTTAATCCATTAAGTTGTAAGTTTGTGTTTGTCATGTTGTTTTATTAAGAATAAATATGAGGTTGCAGGTGAGATATATTTTTCTGTTTTAGTTAGTTTGCTACCAACAACCTCTGGCATTTTAACGTGTTTGGTTCACGAAATCACTAATATTGTAGGAACTTAGTCCTCTTATTCGAATGGTAGCTCAACAGTATCTTCATTCTTTCACATAAGATTTCTGTAAGCCTCTCTTAACTGTTGTTCTATTATATCGTCCACGCCATACTTTCCTTTAATAGTTCTGATAAAGTTATCTTCGTCCATACATTTTTCCATGAACTCTTTGTTAGTGGACGCTTTCTGAAACCATCAGTTAGGATTCTCTTTAGATTCAGATTTCTTTGTAGCTTTTTCTTCCTTTCAATGTGTATTAGTAGCGTCTGCGTCCTTAACATCGTCAATACAGAATAGTCCATTTAACGCATACTTTCTAGCATAAGAACTTGTAGCTCATGTAATCTGTGAATCGTCCATTCATTTCTTAGATTCTGATTCTCTAGCATAAGCTGAATTCTGTTCTATAATTTCTCACGTTTCACAATCTTTTAATGTAGCTGTTGCCTTTACATAGATTCTACCACCAACCTCTACTATATCGTCTGAAATAGTAAGAGTAGTCTGTGTATCGTATAGTAAAGGTTTAACTGCCTCTAATATATCTTCACAACTACGATAGTTGTAGTTCCCAAAAGCATTCCTTTGATTCTTAGGTGCTTTTAGACTTGCTTGAATAAGCATTAATTTGTTAGTTTTCATTGTTAGTTTGCTTTATAAGATAAATGTTATTTAGATAGGTTGTCTATCATTTTCTGAAACTGCTTTTTAATTCGTTCAGATTTTGCTTTTTGCATTTTAAGTCTAAGTTCTATTAATCTATTCTGTTTAGCTACCTCATGTAGCAATAGAACTTTCCTATAAGTATCTACATTCATTTTCTTAATTCCTCATAAGTAGGTAAATAATCTAAAGGTGCGTCTATACTTAGTAGGTGTTCATACAAGCCATTCCAAGCCTCTGATTCGTCATGATATAGTGGTTCAGTTTCGTCTACTATATTATGAACTGCGTATCTATATCATTCAGAATCATTCCCTACTATGTAATTTCACTTTTGTGCCTCACGTTGCCAATCGACATCGTAAGCATCTTGATAGTGTCAGTAATGTTGTCTAGCCATTTGTTAAAAAGGTTTAGAAGGTAAATCAACAATTCTCATTATGTCAGAGATTTGGATTAAATCTACATCTCATATCCTTCAATCTCTACATTTCTGCACTGATACAGTGATTCTATCTCAAGTCTCTTCTACTTTATCTAGTATCCATATCATGTCAGCGTCTTGTTCTATTGAACCACTACCTCTTAATTGACTTGCTCTCTTCACTGCTGTTTTATCTGATTCTCTATTCAACTGTGAAAGCTCTATGATTGTAATCTTCAACTCTAAAGCTAATTGCTTTAATCTCTGCGACATATCTGTAATGCTTTCTACTGGGTTATTCTTTACACTTGGATTCCTTAATAGTTGTAGGTAATCTAAGTAGAAGATATTAACTCATTCCTTATGAACTAAGAATCTGATTTTTCTTTCTAGTTCGTCTATGGAGTGAACATCATCAAAGCAATAGAATGATTTTAATTGCTCTAATAACATCTCTACTCACTTTCACGCTTTAACTTTTGATTCTCACTCATTCTTTTCTTTCAGCTTTCGGACTCATACTCAACTATTCATTGCTACAAGTCTTCTGAATACTTGTTTCTTATCCATCTCTAAACTGAATAATGCTACTTTCTCTCATGCTAGTAGGTTGTTGTTTGCTAGGTTAATAGCGAACATAGACTTTCAGATTCAAGGTCTAGCTCATATAACTACTACTTGGCATTTCTCATATCAGCCTATCAGTTTATCTAATTCTGAATATCACGTTTTAATTATCTTAACCTCACTCTCTCAGTTAATCTCTTTCAGAATCTCTAATGCTATTTCTGTATCGTCTGTTAATGTTCCTCACTCCATCTTTATGTCGTTTATATCGGCATATATCTTTTCTAAACTTACTCAATCCTTAACTTTAGCAAGTGCTGTTGTTAGGTTGTAAGTTAATCTTTCTCTAGTTATCAGTTCCTTTAGTGTAGATACATATTCTTTGAATTCGTCTACACCACATGATATAAGTTCACTTGATACGTCTCGTAATTCCTCAATAGATATATCACTTGATTTGTTAGATAGGACTATTGGGTCGCTCGTTCATTCAGATTTAATCAGCTTTAATATTTGTCAATTTTGTTTAGTGAAATCTGTATAAGGTATATCTAGGTAATCTATCAGTTCTTCATAGTTCATAAATAACGCTGATAATATCGCACGCTCAAGCCTATCTCTCTCTTCATACCTGTCTTTCATTTTTGTTTAATAGGTTAAGAGTTAAATAAGTTTGTTAATATCGTATACTCATTCCTCTATTTCGTATTTAGATAGTTGTTTAGGTTTCTGAATTTCTTTTATTCCTGCTCTCCTTAGTCGATTCAGAATTGTATGGTAATGCGACTTGTATTTATCTTTTCAGTTTTGTCATATATAGTTGTTTAGATTAGTAATCTCATTATCTATAACCTTAACACCATAACTATCTGTAAGTTTCTTATACTCTTCTTCAGTTAGATAAACAAATTCCAAGAACTTTTCTTTTTTATTTTCTTTTATTACTTTATCTTTATCTTCTACTTCTTGTTTGTTTGTTGTTTGTTCTGTTGTTTGTTCTGTTGTTTGTTCTGTTGTTTGTTCTGTTGTTTTTCTGTTGTTTTCTGTGTCTAATTCTGAACTACTATTTCTTGGTCTTCAACCTCAATGGCTTTGTTTTCACGCTAATGATTTTTTCTTCTGATTTTCCATACGAATTCTTAGAGAATTGAAGATAGTTTTTTCTATTCAACTTAATCAAGTTGGTTCTATATCTTCGAACATGAATTCAACGAATGCCACCAATAACCTTTTTGATTTTAGTTCCTTGAAGAATTGGTATTGGTCTTCAAATAAAGTTATTGAGCCTCTCATTTTATTTACCTTTTATTAATAAATCATCTCATGGGAATGTTCATAATGGGGCTTCAACAATTTCTTTCATGTCTTCGTATGAAGGCTGATAACCACTGCCTCAAATCCAAATTGTTTCTTTTTTCTTTGTAGCGAACTTATTGTTATACTTACTTGTGAATGGGAATGTGATTTTGTTTATCCTATCCATTCGTTCAGTATTATCAGAGTTTTTGATAATGAACTCTATAACATCTTCGATAGTCTTCATCTTCTTCTTCGTTAATAAAATAAAAGTAGAGTTTTCAAGCACACACTTTACTAACTCTACTCTCATTATCCCTTTATCGTAGGGGCGACATTGTCTTTTGAAAAAAGAGTTTAATTAAGTGTGTTGCTTTGGGCGATACGACTCTTCCCATTACAACACAACTAATTAAACCCTTTCTCTTTAATCGTGTGTTGTCGTATCCTTTTTATCTCAAGTAAAGGAAATCGACTCCACAATTCTCTATGTCAGTAAAGAAAAAGCCGATAGATTTCTCTATCGACCTTTCAAGTTATATAACTTGGGAGGGGTGGGATTCGAACCCACGACCTTATAAGTAAGGGGGGTTATAATCTCACTACTCGATAAAGAAATTTTTTCCTTAACTTTTGATGGTTATATTATATTCACAAATTCTAAAATTGCAAGAGATTTTTTGTAAAATCTTTTTGCAAGTTCTGAACTTATAAATAACTTAATTAAAAATCTGATTTACTTTATCTTTCAATTCAGATTTTAGTATATGACAATATCATTGTGTAGTTTTCAAATCAGCATGTCCTAGTAGTTCCTGTATTTCTCTAACATTCATTCAGCTTTCTAATAATCTTGTAGCGTAAGAATGTCTTAAACTATGAACTGTTATTCTTTTTCAGATG
>Ga0326511_10005155_pt1 | contig 10349 bp, 6 predicted proteins | sample 0_2496_0518_D_FD_203701 | JGI IMG/M metagenome (GOLD analysis project Ga0326511, IMG submission 203701) | Bovine rumen microbial communities from UC Davis, California, United States - 0_2496_0518 | ecosystem: Host-associated > Mammals > Digestive system > Stomach > Rumen | place: USA: California... | reverse complement strand
TGAAGGTAACAGTAGTACGTCCGGCCTTACCTCGTTTTGTTGTGATAAGGATGACACCGTTAGCACCCTTTGTACCATAAATAGCTGTCGAAGCAGCATCTTTCAGAATATCCATCGACTCGATATCACCAGCAGGGATATCCACCGTTGAGCCATACTCAACACCGTCGACGATAACCAGAGGTCCATTACCTGCCAACAGCGAGCGATTGCCACGGAATGTCATGCTGACACCTGCACCGGCCTGTCCACCATCACTTGTTTGGAGGTCAATGCCTGGAACTTTGGCCTGCATGGCCTGCAGAACGTTAGCACTGGCAACATTCTTCAAATCGTCGGTCTTAATGGAAGCAACAGAGCCTGTCAGGTCTTTTTTCTTCTGTGTTCCGTAACCTACAACAACAACCTCGTCGAGACCCATTGCGTCTTCTTGCAGGGTTACGTTGAAACTGGTCTTACCGGCTGTGGGGATCTTCTGATCCTTGTAGCCTACGTAAGAGAATTTGAGCACTGCTTTGTCTGGCACATTCTGGACTGTAAAGTCACCGTTAAAATCGGTTACCCCACCGATGGATGTGCCGTCAACGACAACACTTACACCAATCATTGGTTCACCTGTTGCATCTTTGACTGTACCAGTGACAGTCTTCTGGGCGAAGCCCGTTAGCCAAAATGCACAAAGCAGCATGGCTAAAAGTAGTCTTCTTTTTTGCATGTTAGTGTTTTGATTTAGTTTGTTTTAATTAGTATAATAGGTGAATATTACAATTCATTAGTTTATTTTCAGGATACAAAAGTAGTGCTTTTAGTTTAATTAAGCAAATTTTTTAAAGTTTTTTTCTATTCTGTGTAAAAAAAGAACGGGTTTCACAGCGGAAACCCGTTCCTTTTTTGATGTCTGTTTATTTGTCAGGAGCGTAGGCTGGCTGATCTGTCTCCTCCTCGTTGGGGTTGTTAATATCGGTAAATCCCTGAGTGATGGTCAGATAGATCTTGTTGGGGTCTGTGCTGATGACAAAAGCAGGCGCTGTGCGATTCTCGCCAGTAGTGTTCTCTTTCAGCGTAACTTCAATCTGTGTCTTAGAGAGACCATCGTTGGGTAGGGCAGTTGCTGTCATCCAGTCGACTGCAATTTCACCAATTTCACCCAAACCCTTTGCGTTGTCCAGTGTCACGATGTATGTTCCAGCTACAGGTGGAAGGTATTGGGTCTGCTCATAGGTTAAATAACGCTCGTAATAGCTGTTGTCTGCATTGGAACAGGCAGTCAGCCCAAGGGCTACGAGGGCGGCCATTGCCAATATCTTTATTGTCTTCATAACGTTCTTTGTTTATTTGATAATGACTTTCTTGTTGTTATGGATATAGAGTCCCTTGCCAGGAGCGTAGATGCGCTGACCTTGCAGGTTGTAGTACTCGTCGTTGGTGGTATCGTTGGTTTCGATGTTGCGGATGGCTGTTGTGCCTTCGATGCTACCACCAATGAGGTAAGCGCGTACGGCTGCTGCCTGCTGCTCAGGGATGGCCAACCAAGCGCGATGTCCTTCAATCTGGAAGGCTCCGCCATCAGCTGCGCCCCAGAACCAACCGAATGATGCTGCCATAGAACCCTTGGAGTTACCGTAGGCCAGTTTGTAGAACAGACTCTTCACATCGGCTGTGGTTGTGGTAGCCACATCGCTTCCCTTGAGCAGGTTAGCACCTGTATAGGTTGCCTTGCTGCTGGTTATGGGCAGACAGTACTCACCACCAGTCTTGTCAGCAGACTCCAGCATGACGGCTGTACCTGCAGGAATAACGTCAGTCAGCTCGGCATAAGTCAGTGCGCTGGTTGTAGCAGCTGTGACTACATTAGCCTTCAGCTCAGCAGGAATCTGATAGCTGTTCTCTGAATCGTAGAAGGTAGCATAGCCTGTCTCAGCCAGTGTAACGGTTGCATAAGCATCTACTGCTACGGCCTCGCTCAGTCCACCCATTTTATTGGCGGCGCGTACGGCATACTGTGCGTCAGCATCGTCGACGGTGTAGCTGGCTGTGGTAGTGAAGGCTACAACGTTGCCATTCTTCAGGACAGCCCACATCTTGTCGGCATTGTTCTCTGACCAGGTGAGGGTAGTACCCTCCAACTTGACGAAGTTAGGCATTGGAGCCTGGGCAGCAAGTGAGCGAGGATCCCATGTGGTGAACAGATTCTCGTAAGCAAAGGCATCGGCCTGCTCTTTCGTGAGGATGGTCTCGTAGGTCTTAGAGTCCTTGCTATGAGTGAATGTCAGCACGTTGCTGGCAGGTGAAACGACGTTGCCATCCTTATCCATCGAGTTGTACTCAAAGAAAGCGTAAGCTAGCGTATTCATACCTCCCGTCGTAAAGCGAGTCTTGGCAATTTCATTGGGCTGGTTGATGGTGGTGTTCAGGAAGTTCAGCATCGAGTTGCCACCCCACGAACGTCCCAAGTTGAATTCCTTGGCCAGGTTCTCAATGGTACAGCTCTCAAATACATAACCGAACTTGTCGCTGTTGTTGGCGTAAGGAGCAGTCATCGTGACTGAACCGTTCTTTGGCGTTACGGCGCGTGACTCGTTAACGAGCAGACACTTGTTGTAATAGACGTCACCGCCACCGCACATGTAGTCTACTACACCGTGGATTTCAGAATCCTCCCAGTAGAACTGGCCACTGCCATTGCTATAGTAGGTGTCCTGATAAGACAGCAGTTTCACGTTCTTACAGATGGTGTGCTTACCCTTGTCTTGGAATGCTACAGCACGTCCGGCTGAACTGGAGTTGAAATAGTCGAGACAGTTTTTCAGCGTAATATCCTGCATATAGAGTTCTGAGCCCGTGTTGAGGATAGTGGCTGTGATACCGATACCCTCTGCCGTAGGATGGTTCTGGATGATAACGCCGTCCATAGACTCACCGATGAGTGAGATGTTCTGTCCAGAGACTTGGGTGAGACACTTCTCGCCAAGGTCATAGATGCCGTTGGGTATGTAAATGTAGGTGCGCTTGTCAGCTGATGCGCTGCCATTGACAATCTCCAGTGTGGTGAGCAGACTGGAGGCGTCGCCTGCCTTTACGACATACCAGTCACCGTTCTTGACATACGGCTCTTCGGTCATATTGACGATGGCCAGATTGTGAAGATAGGTGGTTCCGTCGAAAGCGAGGGTTATCTCGCCGGCAGCGCCATTATACATGATGGTGCTTGCAGCGCCGTCGCTCGATACTTTAGCCTTGATGGAAGCCACTTCCTCGCCATTGGGGTCAAGCAGTTTGATGTCGCCACTGCCACTGTACTGACACATTCCCAGCTTGATATAGCCTTTGCCACCCATCAGCAACTTAATCTTGTCGCCATTGCCGAACGACCAACCGTGTGTGTTGTCGTGGTACTTGCCACTGCCTTCAGGTACGAATGCCTCGTGGTCCTCTGCATAGAAGTAGGGGTCGTTCAGCTCATACTCATAGCGGGCCTTCGGGTCAGCGGTCTCAATCGTGGTGACAAGAGCATAGAGGCTGGTGTTGTCGGTGATGACGTCATCAACCGTGAACTTACGGTTCTTGGAACCGCTGACAGCAATATGCCATCCACGGAACTTCTTGCCGTCAGCAACAGTAGCACTGCTGCCGTCAAAGGCGAATTTCTCTATCTTTGCATCTTTTTCAACGGTCTGTGTGCCAATGACTTTTGTGCCGTCTGCATCGTAGTAGGTCAGGGTGAAGTCGGGCTTCTGCTTGACGGTCAGGACATAGGTTATCGTCTCACCGTTGGCTGTTACAGGTATGGTGACAACAGTTCCTTCGCCTTCACTCTTATAAGTGATTTCGCCTATTTCGCCATTGTCAGCGGTTACGGCAGTCAGCGGGTTGCTGCTTGAAATCATGGTCTCCTTTTTCGAAACCTCTATGGTTGCAACCATCTTGCCGTCTGTGCCTTCTTCAAAGATGTCAGCAGCAGCATAGTCGGTGCCGTTAACCTTGAACGAACCAAGGGCGGGGGTCTTTGACATATCTACCATTCCGTAGATGTCAAGTTCAAACATGTACGCATTCTGTGATGCGTTCAGGTTAGTCCAGCGCAGTTCCACATTGCTGCGGTTTACCTCAGCACTTACCTCGCACCAACCAGCAGGATTGGCGACGGTATTAGAGATGGTTACCCAGTCTGTGTCACCGTCTCCCTTGGCTTCCAGCTTCCAGCCTCGGTTACTGCCTGTTGCAGCATGAACGAAGCGTACTTTGGTTACTGAGGCTAACTTTGACGTCTGAATGTAAGGGTCGCTACTCTTGTTGGCCATCAGCCATCCGAGTGGATTGCCGTTGTTGAACTTGCTGTTTACACCTGCCGGGTCAACGGCGGTATTGAACAGGGTGAACGTCAGTGTTTCATGACTGTATTTGGTCTGTTGCTCTACTGTAGAGGCTGTCTGGGCAGCACCGGCCTTTGTCCAGTCGCTGAAGTTGGTCTGGTAGAGCGCTTTCTCCTGAATAGCTGAGACTTGTTCTACCTGTACTCCATAGATGTAGTTGTTGCCGGCTGTGGCCGTAACCTCCACGTAACCCTTGGTAACTTCTGCTGCTGTCGCGCGATGACTGGTTTCATCAGTCGTAGCTTCGACACCGTTAATGGCGTAGTGGTTGTAGCCAGGATAACCGTAAACGGTAACGATATCCTTGGTACTCTTAACAGGTATCTGTAGAATGGTACCCGGATTCATCTGAGCATTGTTACGGCCAACACAGTAAAGCTTACCGTTGGTCGCATTCACGTGCATCACGATGCCTTCAACCGTAGAAGGAACATCAGCCTCGACACCTTGATAGTTGGTATTCGCCTGAATACCTGCTGGCAGGTCGTTGCGGAAGTCCCATTTGGCTGTCACTGTTTCTGCCTTGCTTATCATCGAAAGCATCAGCAGTAGGCATACAGTGCCTAATCTCAATAGACGTTTTTTCATAAGGTTTTGTTTTAAGTTATTTTATAATTTAATATTCCTGCGTAGTTGGTTGACTTTGCAAAGGTACGAAAAAAGTGGCATTCAGATAATAATAGGTATGTCAGAATGCCACGTAATCGTTTACGAACCGAATTACTTGATGACTTTCGAGGTGATGCTCTGTCCATTGGACAAACGCTCCACACGAATGCTCACTCCACGCTGAGGCTCTGCCAGACGTCGTCCGTTCAGGTCGTAGTATTCGGTAGCAGAAATAGCGGTAGTGCGAACAGTACTGATTCCCGTAGGAGTCTTATATGCGGGGTAATGTTCAGTATAGTTGCTCTCACCATCAGCATTACCAGCCTTCATGATGTCTTCAACGAGAGAGTTCAGATATACCTCCAAGTTAGTATACCACTTCTTCTCAGAATCGATGGTGTAAGCATTCGGATTAAGGTCACCTCCATTAGCCTGTTCCCATGCATCTGCAATTCCATCGTTGTCGGCATCAAAGTCGGCAGGACGCTTGTTGCCATTGCCATCAGGGAGCACATAGCCGTCTTTATAGAGAGGGATATCTTCCACGACATCTATTTGCCCTTTGATTTTTGTTACAGAACCAGTGCAAGTCGCAGTGCCATTAATGGCCTCCTCTGCATAGCGCGAATCCTCTACGTCCCGTATCAAAGAGGCTCCTGCATAGGCAACAACCTTATTGTACGCTTTTTCTGCGGTATGAGTAGTAATCTCTCCAATAGGACCAGCAACATCACTCTTAATGGGAACACAGTCTTTCCCGTTCTCATTTTTCACGTGAGTCACATCAGTATAATAGTTCAGAGTATCCAAACTGTACTTTTGGCCATTTATAGTGTAAACACCATCGTTACGTTTGTCTGCCCTCTCAGAACCATCGTTGTAGGCATCATAGGTAACCCCACTCCAATTGTTTGAAGTGACTGATGCCCTATTATATACATAGTTGCCCTCAATATAATAACGGCTGGTAATTCCAAATGATTTTGGATGGCCCGAGGAATTTCCTGGGGCGCCTACTGTCACTGTTGTGATACGATTTGTAGTCCCAGCAGGCCCTGTCTTGTAATAGTTGTTTACGATATTGACATATCCACCGCCTGGACCGCCATAGCAACCATTTCCACAATTATAAATTAGGCAATTGCGGAAATCCACATTTTCTGCCATCACATGATTAGGCCAGTTATATTGGCTGTAAAGCTTGTTGCTTTTATAGCCTGTCCATTCATAACGTGCTCCGCAGAAACGTGGGGAACGATTTCTTACATGGAAAAGCATGTTATGGTGAAGTGAGGCGAGTTTGCCTCCCCAAATACCTCCATATCCATGATTTCCTTTGTTGTGCCCCGCATTATGTAGTGCCTCTCCAACAGTACACCATTGCATGGTAAAGTTATTGTTGTCGTAAAATGATGCCACTTCGTCTATACTCCAAGAGAAGGAGCAATGGTCGAAAATAATACCTGTTCCATATCTTCCAGTTGCAGCATCTGCACCATCATTTTTGTCCTTTTCTTGTCCTCTACGGAAACGTACAAAGCGGACTATAATATTATCTTTTTCTTCTGTTGATATGGTGTAATATCTTAGCGTAATGCCAGGGGCTGGTGCCGTCTGTCCTGCAATGGTTGTATTGGAAGGTATAGAAAGGTTGCTTGACAAGGCAATAACTCCACCCACATCAAAGACAATAGTACGTGGACCAGATTGCGAAAGTGCCCAGCGTAAAGAACCCTCTCCACTGTTATTAAGGTTTGTTACATGGTAAATTTTTGTTGATCCGTCAGCTGCTCGTCCACCGGTAACGTAACGTCCGTGTCCTTCAGCACCAGGGAATGCTGGTGCTTGGGCAAAAGCAATGGAAGTAAATAGTGATATGACAAATAGAAGTAGTTGCTTTTTCATATTTAGCGAATTATTTTCTTTGTTTTCTTTGTTCCGTCTTTTAATGTGGTTACTTGGATGGCAAGACCTTTAGTTGGTGCAGACAAGAGAATGCCGTCAAGTGAGTAGTACTCCACTTTTTGAACCTCTGCACTTTTAACGATTCCCTCAATACCACTGGTGTCTTCGAACTTTAGAGTGGCACCTGCATTCTCCTTTACCAGAGTAGGCACTTCGCTAGCGTTGGCAGGACTATAAGAGTAAGGTACTGTGACCGTTGTGCCAAAGGATGAAGGCTGGTTTTGGGCTGACGTCTCCACAATAATGTTGTCATTTCCCCAAGTGACAGCTACAGCACCTGATTGGCTGTATACTTTCTTGACTCCTGTGTCAAAGTAGTTGCCCTCAATTAAGAATTCTGAGTTCTTACGAGGATTGACAGCGGATGAATTATTGGCGCAGGTATAGTAATTATTCAGCATGTGAATCTTTCCAGCACGTGCCATTGGCATACGTTGATTACAGCCTGTGCCCCACCAGTTGAAAGCAAAGGTGGTGTTCAGGTAGCCTGTAGGTTCACTGTCGTTACTGCCGATGAGGTTGGTGTTCTGATGGGTATATGAGCGGTTGGTATAACTGAAGGTACACCAACTGACTGTATTGAAGTCCGCTGATTTTGTTATATCGAAATTGCCGTCCATACCATCAGTGAACTCGCAGTGGTCTACCCAGCAATTCTTAGAACCGGTAAATGAAATAAGGTCAGCACCACCCACATCAACAGAACCTGGACCAACGAATTTGATGTTTCGGATAATAATGTTCTGTTTTTTATCTACAGAAAGAATACCAGATTTTTGGTACTCCTCGCTCTTGTCACCGGTCAAGTCGATAATAATCTGGCGAGTTTTGAACTCTTGCTCTTCATCTACCTTTGTTCCGTTGCTCAGTGTTCCTCCGGTACCACTACTGGTACTCATGTTTTTTACGCCTGCGGCATCAAGAGCGGCTTTAATATCGTCGGTCATATGCCATTTTGTACAAAGGCGTGCATTGTTGATGCCTAATAACGTCTTGTTGCCATTCTCAAATCCGATATTGCTTGAGACAATGAAATCGCCCTCAGAGCCGTCGAGGATGATAACGTCATTCTTCTTGATGGCATTTTGGATATCTCCCTTCATGTCTTGTCCATTGGATTTCAAGACAATCACCTTTCCGGTGAATCCCTCTGGTACAGGGTAGGTGTAGCATCCGCCACCCGTCACGGTGTACGTGCTGCTAGCATCAGTACGTGACGATACTGTACAGAAGCCAAAGGGCTTGTTTAGGTCGTAGTCTGTGGCCATTGCTGACAGCGACAGAACTGATAATAGGAAAAGGGTAGATATTCTCATAATACATTAGTTTGGGTGCAAAGGTACGAATTTCTTTCGGATTTTCACGCATGGCTTATGATAATTAACACTAAAACGTTTGCAGGATACTTCTTCATAAACATGCTCACAAAGTTATGCAGTTTTTATAGCTATACAATTGTTAAAGTATATATAAACGTGGTAAATTAACGTTAATTGCGTACCTGTATGTAAGTACACTTTTCTTGGCTCCTCACCATATTATCCGTACATTTGCGATGTCCAGGACACCAACTAGTGGTTCTCTGTTTCACCGGCCAAATGCTATCCTACGCACGGATCTAGCTCAAACGGCTGCACGTGATCAGGCAATCGCTGTTGTATCGTGAGCATCCTTCACCAGAACAAGTCGGTGGGGGACAGAAATCTCTATGGTCTGAATAAATTTTGTGAAAACTATGTCCGTCAAAACTAAACATGCCGAGGTGAAGGCTTCAAGCCCCATACGTACTTCTCTCTACGAGAGAGAAGGTAGTATGTGGGGCAGGTTGAAGCGGCCTTCACCGAGGCACACCACCATCGAAGAATCTGTGGCGAATAGTGCCGCAATTCAAAGTGAAAAGTGCCACTATTCAAGGCAAATAGTGCCACTATTCGAGTCGAATTATGGCTCTATTCATTATCCTTAGAAAAGCTTGGCTCCTGCTTGCTGGCGTACTACAGTGGGGACATCGCGGCTTGAAGCCACGGTATATTCGTAGGGTACGATGACTACTTCGCCTATGGATGTAGGCTTGTTTCCCTTATTGTTCTCCACAGCATAGTTGCTGTCGGCCCAAGTGACAGAGATGGCACCGTTCTGGCTGTAGTATTTCTTGACGCCCTTGTCGAAATAGTTGCCCTCAATGAGAACCTCGGAGTTGTTACGCGGATTGATGCAGTTGTTGGCAGTGGTGCTGCTAAAATAGTTGTTCAGCATGTGAATTTTTCCGACACGTGCCATGGGCATGCGTTGCTTGCAGCCAGTGCCCCACCAGTTGAAGGCAAAGGTGGTGTTGAGATAGCCTGTTGGCTCTTTGTCGCCACTACCAATGAGGTTGGTGTTCTGGTGCATGTATGAGCGGTCGGTATAGCTGAAGGTACACCAGCTGACGGTATTGAAGTCTGAGCTCTGTCCGATATCGAAATTACCATCCATGCCGTCAATAAATTCGCAGTGGTCAACCCAGCAGTTTCTGGTTCCACCGACAAATGACATCAGGTCACTACCACCAACGTCAATAGAACCAGGACCTACCAAGATGAGGTTGCGGAAGATAATATTCTGACAGCCTTTTGCAACGAAGATGCCGGCTTTTCGATAAGTCTCTTTCTGGTCGCCAGTCATATTGATGATGATTTGGCGGGTGTTGTATTCGGCCTCCTCTTTCACCATTCTGCCGTTTGAAAGAGTACCACCTCCTTCACTTGTGCTCATCGTTGGAACTCCTGCAGCGTTGAGTGAGTCGATGATTTCCTTGTTGATGTACCATTTGGTGCAGAGCCGAGCCTGATTGATGCCAAGCAGGGTTTTGTCTTTAATACCGTTTAGTTCCATATTACTGGAGACGATAAAGTCGCCTTTGGATCCATCAAAAATGATGACATTGTAATTCTTGATGGCATTGGCGATGGCAGTCTTCATATCTTTACCTGTAGATGTGAGGGTAATTACCTTGTCGCTACTAACTTCTGTGACGGGATAGGTATAACACCCTCCGCCAGTAACGTTATAAGTGTTGCTGGCATCAGTACGTGACGAAACAGTACAAAAGCCAAAGGGTTTGTTCTGGTCATAGTCGGCGGCAGTCAATGACAACGTGGAACAGGCTACTAAAGTGATGAACAGGATTCTTTTCATGTTTAATAGTTTTATTTGTTATTATATCTTTACTGCATACGGCGAAGACCTTCCCAACGGACATCCCAACGTCCATCCTTGGGGAAACCCGGGTTAAGGCCTTCCTTATTACCATCCCAACCAGCACACATCATGGCAATGGCAGTGAGTAGTGCGCCATTACCTGGAAGATAGAGGCGCAGGCGGTCTGCCGTCTGGAAATTGTGGCCGTTCTTTAGGTAAGTA